>VFQP010000357.1_pt1 | contig 98832 bp, 92 predicted proteins | sample 3512351 | NCBI WGS metagenome assembly VFQP01 (sample SAMN10412372, study PRJNA504923) | tailings metagenome | isolation source: Relicate 1 Philex TSF1 revegetated site | place: Philippines: Tuba, Benguet | collected 2017-08-29
ACCGACCTGCGCCTCAACGAGCCGCGCTACGCGTCGCTGCCGAACATCATGAAGGCGAAGAAGAAGCCGATCGAGACGCTGGCGCCGGACGCGCTGGGCGTCGACGTCGCGCCGCGCCTCAAGACCCTGAAGGTCGAGGAGCCGCCGAAGCGCAAGGCCGGCATCAAGGTGAAGACCGTCGCCGAGCTTGTCGACAAGCTCAAGAACGAAGCGGGAGTGATCTGACCATGGGCGTTCTCGTCGTCGCCGCGCATGACGGCAAAGCTGTCCGGGCCAACGTCGCCAACGCCGTCGCCGCGGCAGGCCAGATGGATCCGGACGTCACGGTCCTCGTGGCCGGCAGCAACTGCGACGAGGCGGCCAAGTCGGCCGCCGCGCTCGCCGGCGTCACCAAGGTGCTCCAGGCCGACGATGCGGCCTACGCCAACTGGCTGGCCGAGGACATCGCGCCGCTGGTCGTGAAGCTGGCCCCGAACTACAGCCACGTCGTCATGGCGGCGGACTCGGTCGGCAAGAACATTGCGCCGCGCGTCGCGGCCCTGCTCGACGTTGCCCAGGTCTCCGAGGCGATCCAGGTCGTGTCGCCCGACACGTTCGTCCGGCCGATCTACGCCGGCAACGCGATGGCCACCGTCCAGACCTCCGACAAGATCAAGATCGTCACCGTGCGCCCGACCAACTTCAAGGCGGCGGCCGGCGGCGGCTCGGCGGCGATCGAGAAGATCGGTGGCGAAGGCACCAAGGGCCTGTCCTCCTATGTCGGCGCCGAGCTCTCCAAGAGCGAGCGGCCCGAGCTTACCAGCGCCAAGATCGTCGTCAGCGGCGGCCGCGGCCTGGCCAGCGGCGAGAACTTCAAGATGCTGGAAGCCCTGGCCGACAAGCTCGGCGCGGGCCTCGGCGCCAGCCGTGCGGCGGTCGATGCGGGCTACGTCCCCAACGACTACCAGGTCGGCCAGACCGGCAAGGTGGTAGCTCCCGATCTTTACATCGCCATCGGCATCTCGGGCGCCATCCAGCACCTGGCCGGCATGAAGGACAGCAAGACCATCGTCGCGATCAACAAGGACGAGGAGGCGCCGATCTTCCAGGTTGCCGATTACGGCCTGGTGGGCGACCTTTTCCAGCTCGTGCCGGAACTGACCGCCGCGATCGAGAAAAAGTAGCACCGCGGAGCATCGCGTCATGATCAAGCGCATCGGCGTCATCGGTGCCGGCCAGATGGGCAGCGGCATTGCCCATGTCTGCGCGCTCAAGGGCTACGACATCCGCCTTGCGGATGTCGACCAGGCGCACCTCGACAAGGGCATCGACAACATCGGCCGCAACATGGACCGGCAGATCGGCCGGGGCATGATCCATCCCGAGGACAAGGATGCGGCGCTGAAGCGCATCTCGACCGCCACCGACTACAAGGCGTTCGCGGACTGCGATCTCATCGTCGAGGCCGCGACCGAGAACGAGTCGGTGAAGCGCGAGATCTTCAAGAAGCTCTGCGTCGACCTGCCGCCCAACGTGCTGCTGGCCACCAACACCTCGTCCATCTCGGTGACGCGCCTCGCGTCCGTCACCGACCGGCCCGGCAAGTTCATGGGCATGCACTTCATGAACCCCGTCCCGCTGATGGGCCTGGTCGAGCTCATCCGCGGCATCGCCACGGAGGAGGAGACGTTCCGCACCGTGCGGGACGTCGTCGTGAAGCTCGACAAGAAGCCGGTCAATGCCGAGGACTTCCCGGCCTTCATCGTCAACCGCATCCTGCTGCCGATGATCAACGAGGCGGTCTATGCCCTGTACGAAGGCGTGGGCAACGTCGAGGCGATCGACACCGGCATGAAGCTGGGTGCCAACCACCCGATGGGCCCGCTCGAGCTGGCCGACTTCATCGGCCTCGATACCTGCCTCTCGGTGATGCAGGTGCTGCACGAGGGCCTTGCCGACTCCAAGTACCGTCCGTGCCCGCTGCTCGTGAAGTACGTGGAGGCGGGCTGGGTCGGCAAGAAGGTCAAGCGCGGCTTCTACGACTATTCGGGCGAACGCCCGGTCCCGACGCGCTGAGCGACGGGACGGCGACGGTGCGTATCGCCGTCCTCCAGTTCGCCCACGAGACGGTGACGTTCCTCCCGAACGACACCACCCTGGAGGATTTCACCTATCCCGGCTCGCCGGCTTCCGGCGAAGCGCTGCTGACGCACGATCCCAAATCCTACATGGGCGGGTTCGTGAAGGTCGCGCGCGAATATGACGGCGTCGAGCTGGTCGGCATCGAGTCGCCGCTGTGGCCGCGCACCGGCACCGGCTCGGGTTGGATCACGGCGGACGCCTACGAGACCTTCCTCGGCCGCATGGTCGAGGGGCTGCGCAAGCAGGGGCCGTTCGACGGCGTCTATCTCAGCCTGCATGGCGCCATGGGCGTGCGCGGCGTCGCGCGGCCCGAGGCCGATATCGCCCGACGCGTCCGCGAGGTGGTCGGCCGCAAGGCGTTCATCGTCGGCACGTTCGATCCGCACGGCAACGAGGATGCGGAATTCCTCGCCCAGGCCGACATGGCCTTCACGGTGAAATATTTCCCGCATTACGACAGCCACCTGCAGGGCGAGCGCGCAGCGCGCATGCTGGTGCGGGCGGTGCGCGGCGACTACCGGCCCGAGACGGTCACGGTGAAGGTGCCGATCATCACGCCGACCGTGCTGCAATGGACGGGCGCCTCGCCGTGGATGGACCTCGTGCAGCGCGCGCTGGTCTGGGAGGCGCGGGAGCCCGACCTCTACGTCAACGTCTTCTTCGGCTTCCCCTTCGCCGACGTGCCCGATGTCGGCATGACCATCCAGGCCATGAGCAACGGAGATCCGGTGTTGGCGCGCCGGGCGGCCGACGACATGGCCGCCTGGGCGTGGCGTCGGCGCGAAGCGCTGCTGAAGACGGCGCAGGTGTATCCGATCCCCGAAGGCGTGCGGCTCGCCGGGGAGGCGATGGCGCGCGGCGAAACGCCGGTCGTGCTGGCCGACCACAGCGACCGCTCGGGCTACGCCACCTGGATCCTGCGCGAGGTGATCGAGCAGGACCTGTCGGACGTGCTGGTCGCCACCATCGCCGATGCCGGAACGATCGATGCGCTGCAGGCGGCCGGGGTGAAGGCGGGCGATGCCTTCGACCGGGAGATCGGTGGCCTCGCCGACGAATCGGCTGGCCAGCCGGTGCGCGTGAGGGGCACCGTGGCCGGCGTGTCGGAAGTGCAGGGCGCGCTGCGCGTCGCCGTACGGTTCGGCCGCGGCAACGTCGTCGTGATCAGCCGTTTCCTCGTGCAGGTGATCGATCCCGCCGAGCTGGCCGGGCCGGGCGTCGATCCTGCGCAGTTCAAGGCCATTGCCATCAAGTCGCGCGTCCATTTCCGCCGCGGCTTCGACGACAGCGGCTTTGCCCGCACGATCCTGCTCGTCGAGCCGGTCGAGCCGTTCCTCGGCACGGTGCGTCTCGACGGGTTGCCGTATCGGCATGTCGATCTGAAGAAGTTCTACCCCTACGGCGACGTGGCCTTCCCCTGAAGACGCGCCGCCCGCTACTGCCGGAGAGTTCCATGACCAGCCCGCTCTTCCAGCCCTTCGGCTTCAAGTCGCTGTCGCTGCCCAACCGGATCGTGATGGCGCCGATGACGCGCTCCAAGAGCCCGGGCAGCGTGCCGGGCGCCGACGTGGCGGCCTATTACCGGCGGCGCGCAGAGGGCGGCGTCGGCCTGATCGTCACCGAGGGCACGACGGTGGACCGGCTGGCCGCCTCGAACGACGAGAACGTGCCGGACTTCCATTCGCCCGCGAGCCTCGAAGGCTGGCGCCGCGTCGTCGCCGAGGTCCATGCCGCCGGCGGGCACATCGCCCCGCAGCTCTGGCACCAGGGCATGATGCGCAAGCCGGGCAGCGGGCCGCATCCCGAGGCGCCATCCGACGGCCCGTCCGGCCTCTCGGCCTCGGGTAAGCAGGTCGCCGAGCCGATGAGCGAGGAGGACATCGCCGACACGATCGCCGCGTTCGCGAAGGCGGCGGTGACGGCCAAGGAGATCGGCTTCGACGCCGTCGAGATCCATGGCGCCCACGGCTACCTGATCGACCAGTTCTTCTGGGACGGCGCCAACAAGCGCACCGATGCGTGGGGCGGCGACTTCGTCCAGCGCACCCGCTTCGCGGCCGAGATCGTGCGCGCGATCCGCGCCGGCGTGGGCGAGGGCTACCCGGTGATCCTGCGCTACTCGCAGTGGAAGCAGCAGGACTTCTCCGTTCGCCTGACGCAGACGCCGGACGAGCTGGCACGCTTCCTCGAACCGCTGGCCGACGCCGGCACCGACATCTTCCACTGCTCGACGCGGCGCTTCTGGGAGCCGGAGTTCGAGGGCTCGTCGCTCAACCTCGCCGGCTGGACGAAGAAGCTCACCGGCAAGCCGACCATCACCGTCGGATCGGTCGGCCTCAAGGGCGCTGATTTCGTCCAGACCTTCCGCACCCGCGAGGGGTCGGAAGTGGCCGAGCTCGACGAGCTGGAGGCACGGTTGGGGCGCGGCGAGTTCGATCTCGTCGCCGTCGGCCGCGCGCTGCTGGCCGATCCGCAGTGGGCGGCGAAGGTGCGTGCGGGACGGTTCTCCGATCTCGCGCCGTTCTCGGCGTCCGCCCTGGCAACGCTGACATAGAACCGTACGAAACGAACAAGGGAGCAAGCCCGATGCGTTCTCTCAAGTCGCTGACCGCCATGTCGGTGCTGGCCGCGATCGCGGTGCCGTTCCTGCCGGTCGCGCCGGCCGAGGCCCAATGGGTGTTCCTGGCGCGCAAGGCGCTGGGCCGCATCCACCAGATGACGGAGGGCGGCCAGCAATCCGGCCAGCCCCGCTACGATTTCGCGACCGTCATGCTCGACGCGCCGGCCGGCCGTATCTTCGACGTCGCGCTGCAGCATGCGCGCTCGAACCCGCAGGTCCGCATCCTGATGCAGGACCCGCACGCGCGACGCCTCCAGATCGCCGAGGGCGACCGGACGGCGACGCTGAACGTCGTGCCGTTCAACGACGATGTCTCGCAGCTCCTGATCGCGGGCCACGCGGGACCCGGCGAGGGCCCCACCTCGTCGCTGATCGTGCAGGCCGTGCTGCGCATCTGCGGCGAGCTCGGCAAGCATTGCCAGGTCGGCGAGTGATCGCGGGCCGGCCCGTCTAGCGGCCCCAGTCGAGGCCGATATCGAGCACGCTGGCACTGTGGGTCAGCCAGCCTGCGGAGATGAGATCGACGCCGCTCGCCGCGATGGCGGGCGCGGTCTGCGGCGTGATGCGGCCCGAGGCCTCGGCGACGGCGCGTCCGTCGATCATCTGCACCGCCGACGCGAGCTGCTCCGGCGTCATGTTGTCCAGCAGCACTGCGTCGATGCCGGTCACCAGCGCTTCCTCGAGCTGCGCGAGCGTGTCGACCTCGACTTCGATCTTCACGAGATGACCGACGCCGCGGCGAGCGGCCAGGATCGCGTCCCGGATGCCACCGGCGGCGGCGATGTGGTTGTCCTTGATGAGGACGGCGTCGTCGAGGCCGAAGCGGTGATTCACGCCGCCGCCCATGCGCACGGCGTATTTCTGAAGGGCGCGCAGGCCGGGCATCGTCTTGCGCGTGCAGCAGATGCGGGCCTTGTGGCCGCGCACCGCCTCGACCAGGGTCGCCGCCGCGCTGGCCACGCCGCTGAGATGCCCGAGGAAATTCAGCGCCACCCGCTCGGCTGTCAGCATGCCGCGCACGGGTCCGGCGAGGGTCGCGATGCGGTCGCCGGGGGCGAGGCGGGTGCCGTCCGGCCGCTCGACCGAGATCTCGATCGACGGATCGATCAGCTTGAACGCCAGGACGGCCACCGGCAGGCCCGCGAGCGTGCCGGGCTGGCGCGCGACGAGGGCGGTCTCGGCGCGGGCAGCGGCGGGCACGATGGCATCGGTCGTGATGTCGCCCGCGCGGCCGAGATCCTCCAGCAGGGCGGCGCGCACCAGCGGCTCGACCATCAGGGCCGGAAGCGGCAGGGCGTCGAACGGGTCGAGTCCGGAGGGGCGGCCGGCGAGGGAAAGCGTGTCCATGGCGATCAAACCTCCAGCATGCGTTCGACGGCGCGGCGGGCCCGCGCGGCCACGTCCGGGGCGATCGTCACCTCGTGCCGCATCGTCTCCAGCGCGGCCCGGATGTTGCCGAGCGTGATCTGCTTCATGTGCGGGCAGAGATTGCAGGGCCGCACGAACTCGATGTCGGGATGCTGGACGGCGACGTTGTCGCTCATCGAGCACTCCGTCACGAGGACGACGCGCGCGGGGCGCTTGTCGCCGACATAGTCGATCATCGCCGCGGTCGAGCCGGCGAAGTCCGCTTCGCGCACGACCTCCGGCGGGCATTCGGGATGGGCCAGCACGACGATGCCGGGGTGGCCCGCGCGCAACTGCCTGATGTCGGCGGCAGTGAAGCGCTCGTGCACCTCGCAGTGCCCGGCCCAGGTGACGATCTCGACGCCGGTCTCGGCGGCGACGTTCTGCGCGAGATACTCGTCGGGGAGCATGATGACCTTGGGCTGGCCGAGGCTCTCGACGATGCGGCGGGCGTTGGCGGAGGTGCAGCAAATGTCGCTCTCGGCCTTCACCGCCGCGGATGTGTTGACGTAGGTGACGACAGGTACGCCGGGATAGCGCTGGCGCAGCAGCCGCACGTCGGCGGCGGTGATCGAGGCGGCCAGCGAGCAGCCGGCGCCAGCATCGGGGATCAGCACGCGCTTGGACGGGTTGAGCAATTTCGCCGTCTCCGCCATGAAATGCACGCCGGCCAGCACGATCGTCTCGGCATCGACCCGCATCGCTTCGCGGGCCAACGCCAGGCTGTCGCCCACGATGTCGGCGACGCAGTGGAAGATCTCCGGCGTCTGGTAATTGTGGGCCAGGATCACCGCGTCGCGCTCGCGCTTCAGCGCGAGGATCGCCTCGATGTCCTCGGCGAAGGCGGGCCATTCGATCGACGGGATCACCGATTTCACGCGGTCGTAGAGCGGCGCGGTGCGCACCATCAGGTCGGAAGAGAAGGACAGGGACATCGGCTTCCTCTAATTATGCTCGTATGGAGTATTTAATATACTAAGATCGAGCATAAATGAGTCAAGCGCTCGTTGAGGCGACGCTTGGGGCCTGTTCAGAAGGCGCGGGTGAGCGGGAGCTTGGTGCCGGCGGCGGCCCGTTCGAGCACGATCTCGCGGCGGAAACGGAACAGCATGGCCGGCCGGCCGCGCGTCTCGGACGTGGTCGCGCCGGTCGGCTCGACCAGACCCTGCTGGTCGATCAGGCGCCGGAAATTCTGCTTGTGCATGGGCCGTCCGGCCAGCGCCTCGACGACGCGCTGCAACTGCAGCAGCGTGAACTCCGGCGCCATCAGCTCGAAGAAGACGGGCCGGTATTTGATCTTCGCCCGCAGGCGCGCGATGCCCGTGGCCAGGATGCGGCGATGATCGTGGCGCATCGGCATCCCCGGCACCGTCTCGCCGGACGGGGGATGGGCCGCGCCCTGGCGGGCTTCCGGCACGAGTCCGGCCTCGTAGAGCAGCTCGTAGCGCTGCAGCACGAGTTCCTCGTTCCACCCGTCGGTGCCGTCGCCGAACGTCGTCGCGATACGCTGCTGCCGCTCGCGCCGCCGGTCGGGATCCTCGGCGGCGCCGGCCCAGCGTGCCAGAAGAGGCAGGATCGATTGCGCGACGAGCGGCGAGGGGCCGGCACGCCAGTCTTCCCAGGGGAAGTAGCGGTACCAGCTCCGCCATTCCGGATCGCGCGCCCCGGCCGACAGCCGCTCGCGCGTCAGGCCGAGATAGCTGATCGACACCACGCGCCGCCTGCCGTCGGAGGCCGGCCGGTCGCGGTCGGCGAACGTGTAGAGCTGCTCGACATAGCCCAGCGGGTGATGCGTCTGCCGCTCGACCCAGGCGCGCACGCCGCTCTGCAATGTCGGATGCTCGGTGGCGAAAGGCCCCGACGGCAGCAGCGTGCCGTCCTCCAGCGTCAGCACCACGGGCTCGTCCGCGGTGACGGCGACCAGCACGGCATTGAGCTCGATCGCAACGGCGTCGGAGGTCGCGGGAGGCGGCATCATGTCGACGCCATTATGCACGAACGTGCGGCGTTCAGGCGGCGATCGCCGCCTTCATCAGCGCGATCGATTCCGGCATGTCCCAGTCGGCATCGCCTTCGATGCGCCCCAGTTCGCGGCCCTGCGGGTCGACCAGGATGGAGGTCGGCAGCAGCGTCACGTCGAGCGCCTGCATGGCCTTGCGGCCCGTGTCGAAATAGACGCCGAGCTGGCGGAGTTTGCGGTCCTTGTAGAAGGGCTCGACCTTGGGCTTGGTGGGGCCATCGATGGAAAGCGGCAGCACGAGGAACTTGTCCTTGGGCAGCGCCGCCTGGAGCCGGTCGAGGCTCGGCATCTCCTTGACGCAGGGCGCGCACCAGGTGGCCCAGAAATTCAGCAGCAGGGCGCGTCCTCGGAAGCCGGAAAGATGCAGGGCGCGGTCGCTGGTATCCTGGATTTCGACGTCGGGCAGCGGCTTCGGCGCCTTCAGCGGCTTGAAGCGCTCCATCGCGCCCCGGGCCATGTCCGGCGGAATGCCGGCCGCGCGGGCCTGCCGCGTCAGGGCGGGCAGGACGAGGGCGGCCGCGGCGCCTGAAAGAATGTAGCGCCGGCCGGGGAGGAAATTGGGGACGGGATGTGCCATAAGCCGCGTTCCTAAAGCATATATGGCGTCGATTCATGGCACGGAAGAACACGACTGCGCGAGCGGCAAAGGGTGGCGCCAATGGTCGCTCCAACGCGATGTGGGGCGGCCGCTACAAGCTCGGCCCCGCCGAGATCATGGAGCGCATCAATGCCTCCATCGGTTTCGACCGGCGGCTCTACGCGCAGGACATCAAGGGATCGATGGCCCACTGCGACATGCTGGTGTCGCAGGGCATCCTGACCGCGAAGGACGGGCGCGACATCAAGCGCGGCCTCGCCCAGGTGCGCGACGAGATCGAATCCGGCCGCTTCAAGTTCTCGACCAAGCTCGAGGACATCCACTTCAACGTCGAGGCGCGCCTCACCGAGCTGATCGGCCCGGCCGGCGGCCGCCTGCACACCGCGCGCTCGCGCAACGACCAGATCGCGCTCGACGTGCGGCTGTGGGTGCGCGACACGATCGACCGGTTCGAGCTTATGCTGCGCGACCTGCAGGCCGCGCTGATCGACCGGGCCGACGAATATTCCGGCACGATCATGCCGGGTTTCACCCATCTGCAGACCGCGCAGCCCATCACCTTCGGCCACCATCTGCTCGCCTATGTCGAGATGTTCGGCCGCGACCGCAGCCGTTTCGCCGACTGCCGGCGCCGGCTGAACGAATCGCCGCTGGGTGCCGCCGCGCTTGCCGGCTCGCCCCATCCCATCGATCCGCGCAAGACGGCGAAGGCGCTGGGCTTCGACCGGCCGATGGCCAACTCCCTCGATGCGGTGTCCGACCGCGACTACGTGATCGAGTTCATCGCCGCGGCCTCGGCCACGGCCGTCCACCTGTCGCGCCTCTCCGAGGAGATCGTGATCTGGTGCTCCGCGCCGTTCCGCTTCATCGCGCTGTCGGACGCCTTCACGACCGGCAGCTCGATCATGCCGCAGAAGCGCAATCCCGACGCCGCCGAGCTGACGCGTGCCAAGGTCGGCCGCATCGTCGGCGCCTTCGTGGCGCTCTGCACCATCCTGAAGGGCCTGCCGCTGACCTACGGCAAGGACATGCAGGAGGACAAGGAACCGCTGTTCGACGCCGCCGACTCGCTGGAGCTCGGCATCGCGGCGATGGCCGGCATGGTGCGCGACCTCAAGGCCAATCCGGAGCGCATGCGCGCCGTCGCCTCGGCGGATTATTCCGTCGCGACCGACCTTGCCGACTGGCTGGTGCGCAAGGTCGGCCTGCCGTTCCGCCAGGCCCACCACGTGACAGGTCGCCTGGTCGGCATCGCCTCCGACAAGGGCGTCGACCTGGAACGCCTGTCGCTCGAGGAGATGCAGGCGGTCGAGCCGCGCATCGAGCGCGGTGTCTATCGCGTGCTGACCGTCGAGGCCTCGGTCGCCGCGCGGCGCAGCCTGGGCGGCACGGCACCGGCCAACGTGGCGCGCGCGGTCAAGGAAGCGCGCAAGCGTTTCCTGTCGGCGCCGGCGAGAAACGGCCGATGAGCTTCTTCGCCTACAAGGAAGGCGAGATGTACGCCGAGGGCGTCGCGCTCGCCAGCATCGCGGCCCAGGTGGGCACGCCTTTCTACTGTTACTCGGCCGGCGCGCTGCGGGCGGCGTGGCAGGAATTCGCGGACGCGATCGGGGGCATGAACGCCTCGGTCTGCTACGCGATGAAGGCCAACAGCAGCCTGGCCGTCATCCGCCTGTTCGGCGAGATGGGGGCGGGCGCCGACATCGTGTCGGTGGGCGAGATGCACCGCGCGCTGGCCGCCGGCATCCCGGCGCGCCGCATCATCTATTCCGGCGTCGGCAAGAAGCCTTCCGAACTGATGGACGCGCTGCGGGCCGGCGTCGGCCAGATCAACGTCGAGAGCTCGGCCGAGTTGGAGACACTCAACGCCGTGGCGGGCCAGCTCGGCGTCAGGGCCGACATCGCGATCCGGGTCAATCCCGACGTCGACGCCAAGACGCACGCCAAGATCACGACCGGCCGCAAGGAGAACAAGTTCGGCATCGACATCGACCTGGCGCGCGACGCCTTCGCGCTGGCGGGGCGATTGCCGAACCTGCGTGTCGTCGGCGTGGCGATGCATATCGGCTCCCAGCTCACCTCGGTGGCGCCCTACCGCGACGCCATCGTGCGCGTGCGCGAGCTGATCGGCCAGCTGCGCGAGGACGGTCACGGCATCGACCGTTTCGACATCGGTGGCGGCCTCGGCATCGTCTATGCGGACGAGACGCCGCCGTCGGTCGCCGACCTGATGAACGTGGTGCGGCGCGAGACCGAGGGGCTGGGCTGCGAGCTCACCTTCGAGCCGGGGCGCCGGCTGGTCGGAGAGGCCGGCGTGCTGGTGGGCGAGGTCATCCTGGTGAAGCCGGGATCGGCCAAGACCTTCGTGATCGTCGACGCGGCGATGAACGACCTGATCCGTCCGACGCTGTACGAAGCCTGGCACGAGATCCAGCCGGTGCGTGCGCCACGCCCCGATGCCGCCACGATCCGTTGCGACATTGTCGGCCCGATCTGCGAATCAGGGGATTTCCTGGCACAGAACCGTGATCTGCCCCCGCTGGCGGCGGGCGACCTCGTGGTGGTACGGTCGGCGGGCGCCTACGGGGCGGTGATGGCATCGAGCTACAACAGCCGTCCCCTGGTGCCCGAAGTGATGGTGGATGGCACGCGGTTTGCGGTCACGCGACCGAGGCCCGCGATCGAGGACATGCTTTCCGCCGAGCGGCTCCCCGCCTGGATGGAGCCGCAGAAGACTTAGGACAGGATCAGCGAAAGGACGGCGATGGACGCCAGCCAGACCAACCCTCCGACCGGCACGACGAACCAGGTCCCTGGCCTGGGGCGGCCCGGCGTGGAGCGGAAAGTCGGTCTGGCATGGGCGGCGCTGGCCTGGGAAGGGCTGTGGCCGCGGCTCGTTCCGCTCCTGGCCTTCGTCGCGCTGTTCGTCGCGGCGGCCCATCTCGATCTCTTCGCCGGCCTCGATCCCTGGGTCCATACCGGTGTGCTTGCCGCGCTGGCCCTTGCGCTGGTCGGGTTGGGCTGGTGGCGCCTGCGGGATTTTTCGTGGCCCGCGCGGGAAGCGGCGGTGCGCCGCCTCGAACGCGACAGCGGCATCCCGCATCGCCCGCTGGTCGCCGTGCAGGATCGCCTGGCGTCCGGCAGTACCGACCCGATGTCGGCAGCGCTGTGGGAAGCCCACCGGCGTCGCGAGGCGGAACGGCTGGCCAGCCTTTCCAACCGGGCGGCCCATCCCGGCCTCGCCGTGCTCGACAAGTGGGCGCTGCGCTTCGTGCCGGTGATCGCCTCGGTCGTCGCCATCGCCGTCGCGGGCGGCTGGCGCAGCGACCGCATGGCCGCCGCCTTCACGCCGGCCTTTCCGCCGCCGCCCCCGGTCGTCGCCAATTTGTGGATTTCGCCGCCGGCCTATACCGGCAAGCCGCCGGTCTATCTCGACATGGCCGAGCGCGACAAGCTGCTGCGCGTGCCGGTCGGCAGCAAGATCGCCGGCTTCGTCGACGATGTGCGCGGCCGCAAGCCGCCGGTCCTGTCGATCGACGGCAAGAACACCGACTTCGCCACGGTCAGCAAAGGCAAGTACCAGATCGAGGAGACGATCACCGAGGGCAAGCAGATCGCGCTGCAGGCCCGCGGCGACGAGCAGGCGCGGTGGAAGCTGCATGTCATTCCCGACCTGCCCCCGACCATCGATTTCGCCCGCCCGATCGGCGTCGACAAATGGTCGACCAAGATCGAGTACGTGGCGGGCGACGATTTCGGTGTCACCGGCGTCCAGCTCCAGATCCGCCTGCACGGCAGCGTGCTGGGCGACGACGCGCTGAGCAGCGACGAGGAGCCGGAGGTGCTGCGCATCGACCTGCCGGTCGCGGGCAGCGCCAAGAAGGTCGCCGACACGTTCGTCCGCGACCTGACCAGCCATCCCTGGGCCGGCCTCAAGACCACGGTCATGCTGTTCGCGACCGATGCCCTCGGACAGAAGGGGCGCAGCACGGTCGAGACCTTCCTGCTGCCGGAGCGCGTGTTCAACGATCCCACGGCGCGCGCGCTGATCGTGCTGCGCAAGGCGCTGACCCGCGATCCCAAGGGTTACCGCCAGGACGTGGTCGACGGCATGCGCCTCGTCCAGGCCAACCCCGAGAGCTATCGCGAGGACCCGGTCGTCCAACTCGGCCTGCGCATCGGCGCGGCCCGCCTGGCGGCCGAGGACGGCAAGCCCGTCGTCGAGGACACGCAGAAGCTGCTGTGGGATCTCGCCATGCGCCTGGAGAGCGGCGCGACCTCCGATGCCGAGCGCGCCGTCGAGCAGGCGCGTCAGGAACTGCGCGATGCCATGCAGCGCCAGGCCGGCGACGAGGAGATCGAGCGCCTGATCCAGCAGCTCTACGATGCGATGGCGCGCTGGCAGCGCGAACTCGCCGAGAAGATGCAGGATCCCGACGAACGCCGCCGCATGCAGGAGCAGGCGGAGAAGATGGATCCGAACAACACCATCACCGGCGACGATCTGCAGAAGATGCTCGATAAGATCCGGGAGATGGCGAAGAACGGCCAGCGCGAGGAAGCCAAGCGCATGCTCGAGGAGCTGCGCAAGATGATGGAGAACGCCACCCCGATGATGGGCCAGCAGGGCCAGGGGCAGCAGCGCCAGCAGCAGCAGGGCCAGCAGGGTCAGGGCAGCCAGCAGGGCCGCGAGATGATGAACCAGCTCGACCGCCTGTCGCGTCGCCAGAACCAGCTGCTGGGCGAGTCCGAGCGCGAGGGCCGGCAGCAGCAGGGCCAGCGTGGCCAGCAGGGACAACAGGGGCAGCGCGGGCAACAAGGCCAGCAGGGACAGCAAGGACAGCAGGGTCAACAGGGCCAGCGTGGCCAGCAGGGCCAGGGCAACCAGCCGGGCGACGGCCAGTGGGGCGACCAGCAGCGCGGTCAGCAGGAAGGTCTGCGCCGGCAGCTCGGCGAGTTCATGAACAAGCTCGACGAGAACGGCATGCAGATGCCGGACTCGCTGGGCCGCGCCGAGCGCTCGATGCGCGAGGCGGAGGACGCGCTGCGCCGGGGCGATCCGCGCGAGGCCTCGCGCTCGCAGCGGCGCGCGCTCGACAATCTGCAGCAGGGCATGACCGACATGGCCGAGCAGATGCGCCAGCAGCGCGGGCCCGGCAACAACCAGGACATCGCCGAGATCGAGGAGCGCGAGCGCCGCAGCGAGGACCGCGACCCGCTCGGTCGCTCCGACGGCAATTACGGTGATTCGGTCGACAGCGGCTCCGACAAGGTGCCGCTCGAACTCGACCGTCAGCGCAGCCGCGAAATTCTCGACGAGCTGCGCCGCCGCGCCGGCGACCAGCAGCGCCCCAAGGAAGAGCTCGACTACATCGAGCGTCTCCTCAAGACCTACTGAACCCTACCCGGCCGTGCGGAATCATCGGGTCCGAACCATGTCGGACCCGCCGGCTACGTGATGGCTATGGCGACGGCGAGGGCCGTCAGCCCTCCTGCTTCTCGACCACGCCGATATAGGGCAGGCCGCGGAAGCGGTGGGCCCAGTCGAGGCCGTAGCCGACGAGGAACTCGTCGCCGGCGATGAAGCCCACGAAGTCGGCCTGCAGGTCGGTCTTCCGCTTTTCGGGCTTGTCGAGCAGCGTGCAGATCGAGACGCGCCGGGCACCGCGCTCGAGCAGCAGCTTCTTGGCGAAGCTCAGCGTCAGGCCCGATTCGAGGATATCGTCGACCAGCAGCACGTCGCGGTCACGCACGTCGTCGATGATGTCGCGCACCACCTTCACGTGGCCGCTCGTCTCGGTCCCGGCGCCGTAGCTCGACAGGGTGACGAAATCCATCGACCAGTCGGCGCCGGCACGGCTCAGCGCGCGGATCAGGTCGGCGGCGAAGACGAAGCTTCCTTTCAGCACCGACACGACGAGCGTATCGGGCGCCAGCCGTGCGGCGAGGTCGAGCGCCATCTCGTCGACGCGCGTGGCGATCTCGGCGGCAGAGAAGCGGATGGAGACGGTCGGACGGTCGGGCATGCGGGCTCGCTATAGCGCATCCATGTGACGGAAAACCGGTCCAGTGTTTCCACGAAACGTTGGACCGGTCCAGCTACTCGATGGTCGGCAGCAGGGTGCTCGTCCCGGCGGGAGGCTCGTCGAGCGGCAAGGCGAAGCGGGTCCGTGCGCCCGGCGCGAGCGCCTCGGGGGCGAGCGCCAGGGTTCGCTCTCCCAAAACGGAATCGTCGGCCGCGCGGAAGACGAGCTGCATCGCGTGCGGCGTGCCCGGCGCGCTGCCGCGGTTGACGATCTCGCCGGTCAGCACGTAGCGCCCCTCGATGAGGTCGATGCGGCTTGCCGCCCCGTCGACGCGCAACCGTGCCCGTGGCCCGGTGGCCGGTCGCGCGGCGCTGGCGGGCGAGGCGATCAGTCCGCGCACGAGGTCGGCCGAGAGCAGGGCGCGCCATTCCGGCGGTAGGCGGCGCATCAGGTCGTCGCGATAGGCATAGGCGCCAAGGCCGCAGGCGATCAGCAGCACCAGGGCGACGGCGATCCATGTGCCCGCGCTCCGCCGCGGCGGCGGGGGCAGGGGCGGCGGTTTCGCGACGACCGGCAGGCCGCTCCCCGCCGTGGTCGGGCGGATGACGAAATGCGGCGTCGGTTCGGGCGGCGGCGAGGGCGGCAGGCCGGGCGGCGGCGGTGGAGGCGTCTCGAACCAGCGATGGCTGCAGCGCACGCACTGGACGGTGCGACCGGCAGGACCGAGGGCGGCGGGTTCGACGGCGTAGCGGGCGGCGCAGTTGGGACAGGTGACGTGCATGATGCGCGGGGGCGTCCCGACCGGATGTGCTTTGCGGGCGGACACTAGGCCACTAAAACTTGCCTTACAAGCAAGACACCCCGGCCGCCCCCGAAATACACATGACAAGCCTCTGGCTGCGCTCGTTCCTCTTCAATGTCGGCTGGTATGCGGGAACGACCGTCATCGCCATCGTCGGCGCCCCGATCCTGCTGATGCCGCGCCGCTTCGTCGTCGCCTGGTCGCTCTTCTGGATCGATTTCTGCCTGTGGTGGCTGCGGCTCACCTGCCGGCTGACCCATCGCGTGCGCGGCCTGGAGAACCTGCCGGACGGCCCCGTCATCCTCGCCTGCAAGCATCAATCCTCGTGGGAGACGCTCGCCTTCTCGCGGATCTTTCCGCGCAGCGCCACGGTGCTGAAACGGGAACTGGTCCTGATCCCCGTCGTCGGCTGGGCGATGGCGCGGGTCGGCAACATCGCCGTCGAGCGCGGCGACGCCGCCAAGGCGCTGCGCGGACTGCTGAAGCAGGCCAAGCAGGCGCTGGCCGAGGGCCGCAACATCCTCATCTTTCCCGAGGGCACGCGCGTCGCTGTCGGTGCGGAGAAGCCCTACCAGGCCGGGACGGCAGCGCTCTATCGCCAGCTCGGCGTGCCCGTGGTGCCGGTCGCGCTCAATTCCGGCGTCTTCTGGGGCCGGCGCAAATTCGTGAAGTGGCCGGGCGTGATCGATGTCGAAATCCTGCCGCCGATCCCGCCGGGCCTGAAGCGCGAGCTTTTCATGGAGACGCTGCGCGAGCGCATCGAAGGCGCGACCGACCGGCTCGTCGCCGGGGCGGAGCGGCGCGCGTAGCATTTTCCACAGGCGGCAGGCCCGGCTGTGGAAACAGACACCTGGGCGTGTGGAGGCAACGTAAGGGCGCTGGTTTGCCAACCTGCATTGACGCAGGGCAACAAAGAACAAAAAAAGAACTTTTGTTGATATCCCGCCGGACGGCGCTTACCTTTCCGCGATGGATTGGGCACCGGTCTCCCAGCGCATCTGGGACATGAAATACCGTTTCAAGGGCGCCGACGGCGCGGGCGACGCCGACCTCGATGCGACCTGGTGGCGTGTCGCGCGGGCGCTTGCCACGCCGGAGCGCGACCCCGAACTGTGGGCCGGCCGCTTCCACGAGGCCCTGTCGGGCTTCAAGTTCCTGCCGGCCGGCCGCGTCATCGCCGGCGCCGGCACGGGCCGGACCGTGACCCTGTTCAACTGCTTCGTCATGGGCGGGATCCCGGACGACATGTCGGGCATCTTCGAGAACCTGCGCGAGGCGGCGCTCACGATGCAGCAGGGCGGCGGCATCGGGCACGATTTCTCGACGCTGCGGCCGCGCGGCGCGCCGGTGAAGGGTGTCGGCGCCGACGCGTCTGGCCCGCTCTCCTTCATGGACGTGTGGGATTCGATGTGCCGCACGATCATGAGCGCGGGCAGCCGGCGCGGCGCCATGATGGCGACGCTGCGCTGCGACCATCCGGACATCGAGGCCTTCGTCGATGCCAAGCGCGACCCGGCGCGGCTGCGCATGTTCAATGTCTCGGTGCTGGTCACCGACGCCTTCATGCAGGCGGTGAAGGACGATGCCGACTGGCCGCTGGTGTTCGGCGGCGAGGTCTTCCGAACGGTCAAGGCGCGCGACCTGTGGGAGCGCATCATGCGCGCCACCTACGAGGTCGCGGAGCCCGGCGTCATCTTCATCGACCGGGTCAACCGCCGGAACAACCTGCATTATTGCGAAACCATCCAGGCCACGAACCCCTGCATCACGGCCGACAGCTGGGTCCATACGGCCGCCGGGCCGCAGCGCGTTGCCGATCTTGTCGGGCGGCCCTTCACCGCGCTGGTCGACGGAAAGCCGTTCGACAGCGGAGACGAGGGCTTCTTCGCGACCGGGGTGAAGCCGGTCCTGCGGCTCGTCACACGCGCCGGCCACACCCTTCGCCTGACGGCCGATCATCTCGTTTCCAAAGTGACGCGCTTTTCCCGTTTTCGTCGCGAGACCGACTGGGTCGCGGCAGGCGACCTCGTGCCGGGCGATCGCATCGTGCTGCACGACCATCGCGGCGCAGCCGGCTGGGCGGGCAGCCACACGGAGGCGGAAGGGTATCTGCTGGGGCTGCTGATCGGCGATGGCACGCTGAAGCAGGACAAGGCCGTCCTCAGCGTCTGGACGCCGGCGCGCGTCGCCAATGGCGGAGACAGCGCGGGCGGGGTGACGGGCGTGATGGAGGCGGCGCTGTCTGCAGCGAGGACGTTGCCGCGCCGTTCCGACTTCGCCGGCTGGGTCGAGGTGAAGGGCCGCGGCGAATGGAGGCTGTCCCTGGGAGCCGTTCGGTCGCTGGCCGTTTCGCTCGGCCTCGCGCCTGGGCACAAGACCGTCACGCCGGCCATGGAGGCAACTTCCGCGGATTTCCATCGCGGCCTGCTGCGTGGCCTGTTCGATGCCGATGGTTCGGTGCAGGGCACGCAGGCGAAGGGCGTCGGCATCCGGCTCAGTCAAAACGACCTGACGATGCTGCAGGCAGTTCAGCGCATGTTGCTGCGCTTTGGCATCTCCTCGACGATCTATCGTGACCGCCGGACCGCCGGACAGCGCGCGCTGCCGGACGGCAATGGCGGTCTCAAGCTCTACGATTGCGCCGCGCAGCACGAGCTCGTGGTCTCCGGCGACAATGTAGGCCTGTTCGCCGACCGGATCGGATTCGCGGACACCGACAAGATGTTGCGTCTGCGCGGCCTGCTTGGAACCTATCGACGCGCCCTCAACCGCGAGCGCTTCGTGGTCGAAGTCGAGAGCCTCGAGGCGGATGGCGAGGCCCCTGTCTTCGACGTCCGGGTTCCGGGCATAAACGCATTCGATGCCAACGGGCTCTATGTCCACAATTGCGGCGAGCAACCGCTGCCTCCGTACGGCGCGTGCCTGCTGGGATCGGTCAATCTCGGCGCGCTGGTGAAGGAGCCTTTCGCGACGGGCGCGGCGCTGGACATGGAGGCGCTGGAGCGGCTGGTCTCGGTGGCGGTGCGGATGCTGGACAACGTGATCGACGTGTCGCGCTTCCCGTTGCCGCAACAGGACAAGGAAGCCAAGGCCAAGCGACGGATCGGCCTCGGCGTGACGGGGCTCGCCGATGCGCTGATCTTCTGCGGCGTGCGCTACGGCTCGCCCGAGGCGGTGCGGCTCACGCGCGAATGGCTGGGCGCCGTGCAGCGTTTCTCCTATCTCGCCTCGTCCGACATCGCCGCCGAGAAGGGAAGCTTCCCGCTCTACCAGAAGGGCAGCTACCTCGCCGGCGAGACGGTGCGCGACCTGCCACAGGACGTGCGGACCGCGATCGGGCGCTACGGTATCCGCAACGCGCTGCTCAACTCGATCGCGCCGACCGGCACGATCTCGCTGCTGGCCGACAATGTGTCCTCCGGCATCGAGCCGGTCTTTGCCTTCAGCTACGTGCGCCATGTCCTGCAGCCCGACGGCACCAAGCGGGAGGAGGTGGTCGACGACCACGCCATGAGGGTGTGGCGCGCGCTGAAGGGCGACGAGGCGCCGCCGGCCGACATCTTCGTCGATGCGCAGACGCTGGCGCCGTCCGACCATCTCGCGATGCAGGCGGCGGCCCAGGCCCATGTCGACAGTTCGATCTCCAAGACGATCAACCTGCCGCGCGACATCTCGTTCGAGGCGTTCAAGGACGTTTACGAGCAGGCCTATGCGCTGGGCTGCAAGGGCTGCACGACCTACCGGCCGAACGACGTGACCGGCGCCGTGCTCGAGGTCCGGCCGGCCGGGACGTTGACGCAACCCGCGGCGGCGCCGCTGCCTCTCACCACGCAGGGGACCCCGCTCGCGCCGGCCGCCGAGCGCGACGGCGACATCGTCTATATCGCCCGGCCGCTCGACCGGCCGGAGGACCTGCCGGGCCGCACCTACAAGATCAAATGGCCGGGCAGTGACCATGCGATCTACATCACGATCAACGACTTGATGCAGGATGGCCGCCGCCGGCCGTTCGAGATCTTCATCAACTCCAAGAACATGGAGCACTATGCCTGGACGGTGGCGCTGACGCGCATGATCTCGGCGGTGTTCCGCCGCGGCGGCGACGTGTCGTTCATCGTCGAGGAATTGAAGGCGGTGTTCGATCCGCGCGGCGGGCAATGGATGCAGGGCCGCTACGTGCCGTCGCTGCTGGCCGCCATCGGCGGCGTGATCGAGCGGCACCTGGTCGATATCGGCTTCCTGGCACCCTCCGACTCGTCCCGCGTGCTCGATGCGGAGGAGGAGAGGCAGCGCCTCGCCGCCGGAGCGCGCGAGGGCGGGGGCGATCCGGCGATGGGCGGGACATCGGCGCCGATGCTGGGCCAGTGCCCCAATTGCGGCGCCGCGGCGCTCACGCACCAGGAGGGCTGCGACGTCTGCCTCTCCTGCGGCTACTCGCGCTGCGGCTGAGGTTCATCCGGAACGGCGGGCCGGCGGCAGACGGACCGACGCTCCGGTCCGTCCGATCCCGGCCGGAAGAGGCGACGTGCGGATCAGCCCAGTTCGAGCTCGATGCCGGCCGACTTGCTGACACCGGCCCAGAGCTGGGCGAACTGGCCGACGAACGCGGTATACTCGGCCGGGCTCATCGGCATGTCGCCGGGCAGCAGCACGACTTCCTTGAAGCGTTCCACGACCTCCGGCGCCTTGTACGCCTTCTGCAGCTCGTCGTAGAGGCGGGCGACGATCTCGGGCGACATGCCCTTGGGGCCCGAGATGCCGACCCAGGTCGAGGTCGTCAGCTTGGGGAAGCCCTGCTCGGCGAAGGTCGGGGCGTTCGGGTACATGTCGATCCGCTTGTCCGAGCTGATCGCGAGCAGCCGCACCTTGCCCGAATTGATGTGCGGCACGTTGGTGGTGATCGGGTCGAACATCGAGGGGATCACGCCCGCCAGCATGTCCTGCAGCGAGGGCGCCGAGCCGCGATAGGGCACGTGCTTCAGTTTGATGCCGGCCTCGCTCGACAGCAGCTCGCCCATCAGGTGCGTGTTGGAGCCGATGCCCGAGCTGCCGAAGGCGATCTGGTCGGGCTTGGCCTTGGCGGCGGCGATGTAGTCGGCCAGCGTCTTGTAGGGCGAGTCGGCCGGCACGATCAGGACGTTCGGCGTATGGCCGATCAGCGTGACGTGGGTGAAGTCGGTGACCACGTTGTAAGGCAGCTTGGGATAGATGCCGGGCGCGATGCCGAGCGGCGAGGCGTGCGACATGACCAGCGTGTATCCGTCCGGCGCCGCCTTGGCGGCGAGGTCCGAGCCGATCGTGCCGCCGGCGCCCGGCTTGTTCTCGACCACCATCTGGGTGCCGAGGGCGGCGGAGAGCTTGGGCGCCAGGATGCGGGAGATCGTGTCGGCGGTGCCGCCGGGCGGGAAGGTGGCGATCAGCTTGATCGGCTGCTTGGTTGGCCAGCCGCCGCTCGCCCGGACGGAGGGGGCGGCGAGCGCGCTGCCGAGGGTCGCGGCGGCGGCGGTGAAGACGGTACGGCGGGTCAGCTTCATGAGGCGCTCTCCTGGATGGCGCGCCGTTTGCGGGCGCGTTCCTCACAGGCCCTGCAAGCGATATGCCAGCCGCGGTGAATCGGCCCTTGATTTGCCATACGGCTGGCCGCAAATCCCCGCGGTGCAGAGGGGCGAAGTGATAGGAGCAAAGCGGATGATGCGTCGGACGACCCTGGTGGCGGTTCTGGCCGGCTGTGCAATCTTCGGGACGGCCGGGTTGCAGGGCGCCATGGCGCAGGCGCTGCCCAGTTCCCGGGCGGACCTGGCCTATTCCTATGCGCCGCTGGTCAAGAAAGTGTCGCCGGCCGTGGTCAACATCTACACGACCACCACGGCGCGGGTGCAGCGCCGGCTGCCGTTCCCGTTCCCCTTTCCCGGCGTGCCGCCGCAGGCCGGCGAGCGGGTCCAGAATTCCCTCGGGTCGGGCGTGATCGTGCGGCCGGACGGGCTGATCGTCACCAATGCCCATGTCGTGAAGGGCGCCGAGGAAATCCGCGTGGTCCTCGCCGATCGCCGCGAGTTCGAGGCCAAGCTGATCACCCAGGACGAGCGCTACGACCTCGCGCTGCTGCGCATCGAGGGGGAGGGCGAGAAGTTTCCCTATCTCGAAATGCGCGATTCCGACTCGATCGAGGTCGGCGACGTCGTGCTGGCGATCGGCAACCCGTTTGGCCTCAACCAGACCGTGACCAGCGGCATCGTCTCGGCGGTGGCGCGCAGCGCGGGCGGCGTCAACGATTCGAGCTTCTTCATCCAGACCGACGCCGCCATCAACCCCGGCAACTCGGGCGGCGCGCTGGTCAGCCTCGACGGCCGCCTGATCGGGATCAACACGGCGATCTACTCGCAGACCGGCGGCTCGGTCGGCATCGGCTTCGCCACGCCGTCCAACATCGTGGAGCGCATGGTGACGACCGGCGCGCAGGGCGGCCGCATCGTCCGGCCGTGGCTCGGCGTCAGCATGCAGCGCGTGACGCCCGACCTCGCCGCGGGCTTCGGTCTCCCGCGACCGACAGGACTCGTGGTCAAGGACGTGTTCCCCAACGGCCCGGGCGCGCATGCCGGGCTGAAGCGCAACGACGTGATCGTCGGCATCCGCGAGCAGGTGATCGACGACGAGGCGGCGCTGCGCTTCCGGCTCTCGACGCTGGGCGTCGATACGGTCGTGCCGGTCAAGGTGGTGCGCGGCGGCAAGGAAGTGATCGTGAGCGTGAAGCTCGCGGCCCCGCCGGAAGACCCGCCGCGCGACAAGTCGCTGCTCGAAGGCCGCCAGCCGCTTTCGGGCGCCACCGTCGTCAACATGTCGCCTGCCGTGGCCGAGGAGCTGGGCCTCGCCGAATGGCGACCCGGCATCGTGGTGACCGAGGTGAAGCCCGGCGCCTACGCCGGCCGGTTCGTGCGCCCCGGCGACATGATCCTGGGCATCAACGGCCAGGAGATGAAGTCGGTGAGCGACCTGCGCGAGCGGCTGGAGCGCCCGCCGGTCAACAGCGTCTCGATCGGCCGCGACGGCATGGTCTCGACCGTCCAGTTCCGCTGAGCCGTGCGCCGGCCGGCCCTCCGCGTTTCCGCCCGTGCCCGCTGAGCTCTTCTCGGCGCTCGCCCCCGTGCCGCTGGCCGAGCGCCTGCGGCCGAAATCGATCGGCGAGGTGTTGGGGCAGGACCATCTGCTGGGGCCGGAGGGGCCGCTCGGCCGCATGCTGGCCGCGCGCAAGCTCGGCTCGATGGTCCTGTGGGGCCCGCCGGGCTGCGGCAAGACCACCATCGCGCGCCTGCTCGCCGAGGCGACCGACCTGCATTTCGAGCCGCTGTCGGCCGTGTTCTCCGGCGTCGCCGACCTGCGCCGCGTGTTCGAGGCGGCGCGCCAGCGGCGGCGGGACGGCAAGGGCACGCTGCTCTTCGTCGACGAGATCCACCGTTTCAACCGCGCCCAGCAGGACGGTTTCCTGCCCTATGTCGAGGACGGCACCGTCACGCTGATCGGCGCGACGACCGAGAACCCGTCCTTCGAGCTGAATGCCGCGTTGCTCTCGCGCTGCCAGGTGATGGTGCTGCGCCGTCTCGACGAGACGGCCCTCGGCACGCTACTGGCCCGCGTCGAGCAGGCGCTGGGCCGCAAGCTGCCGGTCGACGAGGCCGGCCGCGAGGCGCTCTTCGCCATGGCCGATGGCGACGGGCGCTACCTGATCGGCATCGCCGAACAGCTCGCCGAGCTGCGCGAGGAGGGGCCACTGCCGCCGGCCCGGCTGGCCCAGCTCCTGCAGAAGCGCGCGCCGCTCTACGACAAGGGCCAGGAGGCGCATTACAACCTGATCAGCGCGCTGCACAAATCGCTGCGCGGGTCGGACGTCGATGCCGCGCTCTACTGGTTCGCGCGCATGCTGGATGGCGGCGAGGACCCGAAATACATCGCCCGCCGCCTCGTGCGCTTCGCGGTCGAGGATATCGGCATGGCCGACCCGCAAGCCCTGACGCAGACGCTGGCGGCCTGGGAGACCTACGACCGGCTGGGCTCGCCGGAGGGCGAGCTGGCGATCGCGCAGGCGGTGATCTATCTCGGTACCGCGCCCAAATCGAACGCGGGCTACATGGCGTTCGGCGCCGCGAAGAGGTCGGCCAAGGCGCACGGCTCGCTGACGCCGCCGATGCACATCCTGAATGCGCCCACGAAGCTCATGAAGGAGATCGGCTACGGCAAGGGCTACGAGTACGACCACAATGCCGCCGACGGTTTCTCGGGCCAGAATTATTTTCCCGACGGCATGGCGCGCGAGGAGTTCTACCAGCCGGTCGAGCGCGGCTTCGAGCGCGAGATCCTGAAGCGGCTGGAATACTGGAAGAAGCTGCGCGACCGGAAGCGCTGAGGCCCCGGTCGCCCGGCGCGGCCGTCAGTGCCGGGCCATCGCCTTCGCGACGCGGCGGTCGCGGCCATAGACATCGTCGCGGAAGGTCGGGACGCCGTCCGGGTTCGCGGTGACGGTGCGATAGGTCACGTAGAGGGTGACCGGCTGCGGGAAGGTGTAGTGGGCCTGCTCGCCGTTGGCGATCACCTGCTGCACGCGATCCTTCTTGAAGCCGTTCTTGCCGTTGAACACCGCCTCGACGAAATCGAGCGGGTTCTGCAGGCGGATGCAGCCGTGGCTGAAATTGCGGCTGCCCTCGGTGAACAGCCAGCGGCTCGCCGTGTCGTGCATGTAGATGCCGTACTTGTTGGCGAACGGGAAGAAGATGTAGCCCAGCGCGTTGCCGGCGCCCGGGTTCTGGCGGATGCGGTAGGGGAACGCCTTGGGATGGATCGAGCTCCAGTCGACGCTCGCCGGGTCGAGCTCGATGTCCTCGCTCCAGCTCGCGAAGATCTGGAAGCCGCCCGCCGCCAGCGCGCCGGGGTCGCGGCGCAGGAGCGGCAGGTATTCCTCGCCGGCGATCGACTGCGGCACCGTCCAGTACGGGTTGGTCTGGAAGCCGCGCATCGTCGACTGGATTTCCGGCGTCGGGTCCTTGGGCGTTCCGACGATGACCTGGCTGCGGAAGACGGGCTTGCCGTCGTCGACGAACACCATCGAGTAGTCGCCGGTGTTCACATAGACGTGGCGCGGGCCGAGATCCTCGGGCAGCCAGCGGCGGCGCTCCAGGTTGACGACGATCTGCTCGATGCGCTCGTCCAGCGTCGTGTTGAGCGAGCGGACGGTCTTGGCGCCGATCACGCCGTCGACCGTCAGTCCCTTCACTTCCTGGTAGGCCTTCACGACGGCGACCAGCGGCTCGTCGTAGAGATCGGGCGAGGCACCGGCGGCGACGGGCGGCACGGCGAATTCGAGTTCGGCAAGGCGGGTGCGCAGGACCGGCACGCGCGGATCGACCATGTTGGGTTTCAGCGCGGGGCCGTCGGGCAGCGGCGTGTAGACGGCGGTCGCGCGCTTGTCGCGCCATTTGGCGAGCGCCTTCTGCAGCGCCGGGTAGTCGCCCTTGGGCGGCAGCGTGGCCAGCCACGCGCCGAAGTCCGGCGCCTCGGCGGCCGCCTTCAGCAGGTCGTCGCGGCCGACCTTGCGCTGCTGGATGTCGATATCCTTGTCGACGGTGTTGGCGCGCACGCGCCCGGTAGAGACGTCGGATGCGTAGGCCACGAACGCACCGGTGATCACGCTCTCGGCGGCGGCGGGATCGGCATCGGGCGCCATCGCCTTCTCGACCTCGCCCACCTTGTACCAGGCGGGATCGAGACCGTGGTCGCCGGCGGCGCGGAGCACTTTCAGCAGCGCTTCCGTGCGGGCGCTGGCGGCGGAGGAGCCGGTGAAAAGGGCGACGTTCGCATGGGCGGTCGAGGCCGCCGCGACGGACAGCAGGAACGCGACCGAGGTCGCGACGAAACGAAGGCGAATCACGGGGCCAGATATAGCCGCAATCGCCGGATTCGTCCATTAAGCCGCGAAATCGTGGGCCTTCAGGAAAGCCTGCATGTCCCCGGCCGCCCGTTCGCGCAACGCCACCGTGCCGCCGCCGGCGCGCGCGCCGCGTGTCACGCAATGGGCCCGCGCCCAGGCCTGGAATTCCGGCTCGGTCATCGGCAGGCCGATCGAGGGGACGAAATGGCGGCCGTCGTCCTCGATCAGGTTGCGGCAGCGCGCCCAGTTCTCGGCGTCCCGGATGTCGTAGACCGGTCCCAGCGACTCCCAGCCGTGATGCGCCCCGCCATAGACCTTGACCCTTATGTTCGGATTGCCGGCCTGGCGCATGCGCTGGGCATACTCGATGGCGAGGTCGGCCGGCGTGTAGTCGTCGAGCGCGGCCAGCATCAGGAACATCGGCTTGCCGTGCGTGGTCGGGTCGCGGTGCTGCGCCGTCGCGCCGGGACAGATCGCCACATGCAGGTCGAAGAGGTGCGGGAAATCGCCCCGCCAGCGCCGGCGCACGGCAATCGCGGCGTTGAGGGTGGCCACGCCGCCCTTGGACACGCCCATGATCCCGATGCGCGCGGGATCGACGCGCGGGTCGCGACGCAGCAGGGCGAGGGCGGCGAAGGCGTCGCCCTCCATCTGTGCCGCCGAGACCAGGCTCTGGTCCGCGACCGTGCGGCGCACGCCGCGGCCGGTGAAGCTGTCGACGATCAGCGAGGCGACGCCAATCCGCTTCAGGACCTCTGCATAGTAGTGCTCGCGGTGGCGCTGCACGCCGGCACTGCTGGTGAGCATCACCATGCAGGGGGCGGGTCGGCCGGCCTCTTCCGGTAAGTGCAGCGTCGCGGAGACCCGCGCCGGCCGCCGCGCGGCGGGGTGCTCGAAGGTGAGCGTGTCGAAGGACAGCGGTTCCATGGGCGCTGTGTAGCGTGCCGGCGGGGCGCCTTGCGATAAATATGCACCGGGGCGCCAGCCGGATTCCGGTAACCGGTGCGATGCTATAGGTTGCGCGCCATGAGCGATGGCACACCGCAGCCCAACCCGCGCGTCCAGACCCGGAGCGTGACCGATGCCGAGGACGGCTTGCGCCTGGACCGCTGGTTCCAGCGTCACTTCCCCGACCTCGGCCACGGCGCGCTGCAGAAGCTGATGCGCACCGGCCAGGTGCGGGTCGACGGCCGCCGCGTCGAGGCCAAGGACCGGGTCGAGGCGGGGCAGACGGTCCGCCTGCCGCCGGGCGTCACCGCCGCGCCGCCGGCGCCGCAGAAGCGTGCACCGGAGCGGCCGGCCGTCTCGGCGCGCGATGCCGCCGAGATCCAGTCCATCGTCATCCACCGCGACGATCACGTGATCGTGCTCAACAAGCCGCCCGGCCTCGCCGTGCAGGGCGGCAGCGGCACCGAGAAGCATGTCGACGGCATGCTGGATGCGCTGCGCTTCGGCTACGAGGAGCGCCCGCGCCTGGTGCACCGGCTCGACAAGGACACAAGCGGGCTGCTGCTGATCGCGCGTACCGGCCAGGCCGCCAAGCGGCTTGCCGAGTCGTTCCGCGACCGCGAGACCGAGAAGCTCTACTGGGCCGTGGTGGTCGGCGTGCCGCCGCGCCGCGAGGGCGCGATCGACCTGCCGCTGGCCAAGCGCCCGGGCGCGCGCGACCGCGAGCTGATGCAGGTCGATCACGAGGAGGGGCAGAAGGCGCTCACGCATTTCCGCGAACTCGATCGCGCCGGCCGGCGCGCCGCCCTGCTGGCGCTGTGGCCGCGCACCGGCCGTACCCACCAGCTGCGCGTGCATTGTGCCGAGATCGGCTGCCCGATCCTCGGCGACCGCAAATATGGCGGCGAGGAAGCGCTCCTGTCGGCAGTGGCCGATGCGCGCCGCCTCCACCTCCACGCGCGACGGCTCACGCTGCCGCATCCGTCCGGGCGCGGCGAGCTGCGCGCCGAAGCCGAGCTGCCCCCTCACTTCCGCCGTACTGTGGAGGCATTGGGCTTCTCGACGGACGGTGTTTGAGCCAGAATCGATCAGCATGCGCATTCCCTGGAGGCGACTGGCCTGGCTGGCTGCGGCAGCGATCCCGATCGCCGTCATCGGCGGCGTCATCTGGGGCGCCACGCGCGATCTGTCGAGCTACCAGGCGCGCCTGACCGAGCTGGTGCGCAAGTCTACCGGCCGCGAGCTGGCGGCGCGCGTGCCCCTGACGGTCAAGCTTGGCTCGGAACCCGCGATGGTGGCGGAGGGCGTCACGCTCTCGAACGCGGCCTGGGGGTCGCGGCCCGAACTGGCCCGCGTCCGCCGGCTCACCCTGATGCTCGACCCGGTCGCGCTGCTTCTTGGCGAAGTCAAGATCGGCAAGCTGATCCTCGAAGGGGCCGACATCCTGGTCGAGCGCAACGATCTCGGGGAGGCGAACCTCGAGATGCTGCCGCCGCCCGACGGGTCGGGACCGCATGCGCGCGAGAGCCGTTCCTTCCGCCTGCGCACGGCGGCGGGCTTCCCGTGGATCGACAACATCGAGGTCCGCGATTCGGTCCTTACCATCCGCGAGGGACAGAACCGGCCGCCGGTGGTCATCGACGTGCCGACGGCATCGTTCCGCGCTAACGCCGCCAACCAGTCGCTGCAGATGGAAGGCCGGTTCTCCATGCCGCAGGCCATGCCGATGCAGCTCACCGGGGCCATCGGTTCTTTCGATGGCTGGATGCGTGGCCTGCCAGGCAACATCGACGTGCAGGGCGATTTTGGCAACGGCAAGATTGCGGTCAAGGGCAGTGTCGGGATCAAGGGCACGGCGCTGCAGATCACGTCCGAGGGTGCCGACGTGTCCGCCATCGGTCCCTACGTCCAGCTCCCCGTGCCGTCGGGCGGGCCCTACGCGCTGAATGCGAAGGCGTCGACCCAGCGCAGCGGCTTCAAGGTCGAGATGACCACGCTCAAGGTCGGCTCCAGCGAGATGACCGGCGAGGCGCTGTTCCGGACCGACCGCAAGGGCGTTCCGACCGTCCTGGTCAATGCAGACATCACGCGGCTCGACGTGTCGGAACTGCGCGCGCCGCCCGCCATCGCCGCCGCCGCGCCGGCCACGGCGCCGGTCCAGCCGCGCCTCATCCCCACCATGCCGTTCCAGGCGAGCTGGCTCGGCCGGTCCTCGCTCTCGGCCACGGTCCGCCTGGGCGAGGTGGTCGGGCTCGGCGCCAAGATGCAGAACGCGTCGGTCACGCTGGTCTCTGGCGAGACCCGCTTCGCCTTCCGCGCCGCCGGGTCGGTCGGGCAGGGGACGGCCGGCCTCGACCTCGTCTACGATCCGGCCGGCCGGCTCGGCTCGTCGACCCTGACCGCGTCGGCCAACCGGGTCTCGCTCGGCGAATTGTCCACGCTGCTCGGCCTCGACATCGGCCTGCGCGAGGGCGTGGCCGACATCGACCTACGCCTGCGCGGCACCGGCCGCACCACGCGCGACGCCGCCAATTCGGCCAACGGCACCATCGACATCGCCATCGGCAAGGGCCTGTGGCCGAAACAGGACCTCGCCGGCTGGCCGGCCGAGACCCAGAGGCTGCTGGGCGGCACCGAGGCCGGCATCCCGTTCGGCTGCATCGCCGGCCGCTTCGACGTGAGCGGCGGCGTGGCCAACCTGCGCCGGCTGGTGGTCGACACGCCGCGCGCAGTGCTGGTCGGCGGCGGCTACGTCAGCCTGCGCACGGATGGGTGGGAATTCATCCTGGCGCCCGAGGCGCGCGACAACGGCAACGCCGCCCTGGCCTCGCCCCTGCGCCTGCGCGGCGGCGGGGGCCGGCCGTTCTACAGCGGGCTCGAACCGAACCTCGCCAAGCTGCTGGTCGGCACCGGGCCGATCCCCAGCCTCGTCGCCCAGGCGACGCAGGCGGGCCGGCAGCCGAACGCCAATGCCTGTGCCGCGCTGGCGCCGCGCGTCGAGGCGTTGCGGCCCGGCCTGCGGGCGCAGCTTCCGGCGCCGGTCGACCCGCGCCAACGCCCCAACCGTCCCGCCGGCCAGACGCCGGGGGCCCAGCGCAGCCGGCAATAGCCATTCGCGGCCACCCGCCGGGCTTCTCCTGCGGGCCCTTGGCCCTGAGCCCTTCGACCCCGTGCCCTTCGACCCTGTGCTCTTGTGCCGGGGTGGCGGCGGCGTGTAAGCCCTGCGACCGATGAAGCGCTTCTACAAGGAAACGGGCGTCGAGGCGGCGGAGGGCGGCTATCGCATCCTGCTCGACGGCAAGCCCATGCGGACGCCCTCGAAGACGGTGCTGGTGGTGCCGACGCGGGAGCTGGCCGAGGCCATCGCTGCGGAATGGGACGGCGTGCCCGAGAAGGCAGAGATTAAGGTGGCCCAGCTCGCGCTGACGCGGCTCGCAGCGACCGGGCTCGACCGCGTGGCGAACCAGCGCGACCAGGTGGTCGACGATACCGCCAAGTATGCCGGCTCCGATCTCCTCTGCTATCGCGCGGCCGATGCCGACACGCTGGTCGAGCGCCAGGGCCGGCTGTGGCAGCCGCTGCTCGACTGGGCCGCAGAGCGGTACGGCGCGCCTCTCGTGACGGTGGCCGGCCTGTCCTTCGTGGAGCAGCCGTCGGAGTCCCTGGCTGCGCTGCGCCGGGCCGTGGCCGGACATTCGGACATGGCGCTGTCGGCACTCTACAACCTCACCCATGTCTGCGGCTCCGTCGTGATCGCGCTCGCCATCGCCGAGGGGCGGCTGGACGCGGGCGATGCCTTCACGGCCGCGCAGCTCGACGAACTCTACCAGGCCGAACGATGGGGCGACGACCCGATCGCGGAGGAACGGCGCGAGGGCGTGCGCGGCGACATCGCTGCCTGCACGCGTTTCCTCGGGCTGCTCGGCGAGCACCGGCTGGATCAGGGAGGAAAAAGATGACGCCTGCAGCGACGTTCCGGCGGGTGCTTGCCGACAAGGGCCTGGTCGAGGCGATGGCCGCGCACAGCCCGCTTTCGGCCATGCTGGCGGCGGAAGCCGGCTTCGACGCGATCTGGGCGAGCGGCTTCGAGCTCTCGGCGCTGTACGGCGTGCCGGACGTCAGCATCGTCTCGATGACGCAGCATCTCGACATGACGCGCGCCATGGCGGAGCGTTCGGGCCTGCCTGTCGTGGCCGACATCGACACCGGCTTCGGCAATGCCATCAACGTGCTCCATGCCGTCGAGCAGTACGAACGGGCCGGCGTCGCCGCCATCGTGATGGAGGACAAGAGCTTCCCCAAGGTCACCAGCCTGATCGCGGGCGGCCGCCAGGACATGGTCCGGATCGAGGAGTTCCAGGGCAAGATCGAGGCTGCGCGCAGCGCGCGACGCGATGCCGACCTCGTGATCGTCGCGCGCACCGAGGCACTGATCGCCGGGCTGGGGCAGGACGAGGCGCTGAAGCGCGCGCGGGCCTACGAGGCGGCCGGCGCCGACATGATCCTGGTCCATTCGAAGCAGAAGACGCCGGACGAGATCGAGGCGTTCGTGCGCGCGTGGGACGGCAAGGTACCGATCGCCCTGGTGCCGACCGCCTATCCGCAGATGGATGTCGCGCGCGTGCGCGACCTGAAGAAGGTCGGTTTGCTGATCTGGGGCAACCATGCGATCCGCGCATCGGTGGCGGCGATGCGCGCGACCTTCGCCCGCATCCGCGAGGAAGGCGGCATCCAGGGCGTCGAGGGCAGCATCGCCACCGTCGACGAGGTGTTCGATCTTCAGGGCATGGCCGCCGTGAAGGACAACGAGAAGCGCTTCCTGAAATGAGGCGGTGGCTGCCGGGACTTGCCCTGCTGCCGCTGCTGCTTGCCTCCCCGGTGATGGCGCAGAGCCTGCAGGGCGTGTGGCAATTCGAGCGCCAAGGCCATGACGGGCGATATGCGGGCACGGTGGTGATCGAGCGCGACGAGGCGCGCAATACCGGCCGCAGCCAGCGCCAGGACTATGCGCAATGCGGCTTCGTGCGGATCGAAGGCGACCGCATCGAGATCGTGTTCACCAAGGTGGCGAGTCCGGGGCCCTACAGTCCGGACCGCTTCATCTGCACCGCGCCGTCGGGAGCGGGGGCGCTGGTCTGCTACAACCGCGATGCGGCCGGGCATCGCGAGCCGACCAGTTTCGCCCTGAGGCGCGTCGGCGATCTGCCGGACTCGGCGTCGGGCCGTCTGGAGGATTTCTGCCCGCCGCGCGAAAGACCGAATTCGTGAACTGGACGCCCCGAGGATTTTGCCTGAAAACGGGCCGCGAGCCGGAGTGAAGTGAATGCAGAAGATGTTGGAAGAGTTGGAGAAGCGCCGGGCGGCCGCGCGCCTGGGCGGCGGACAGCGCCGCATCGACGCGCAGCATGGCAAGGGCAAGCTGACGGCGCGCGAGCGTATCGACGTGCTGCTCGATCCCGGCTCGTTCGAGGAATACGACATGTTCGTCGAGCACCGCTCGATCGATTTCGGGATGGAGAACCAGAAGATCCCGGGCGACGGCGTGGTGACGGGCCACGGCACGATCGACGGCCGCCTGGTCTATGTGTTCAGCCAGGACTTCACCGTGTTCGGCGGCGCGCTCTCCGGCATGCATGCGGCCAAGATCTGCAAGATCATGGACATGGCGATGAAGGTCGGCGCCCCGGTGCTTGGGCTCAACGATTCGGGCGGCGCGCGCATCCAGGAGGGCGTCGACTCGCTCGCCGGCTACGCCGACGTGTTCCAGAAGAACGTGCTGGCCTCGGGCGTCATCCCGCAGATTTCGATGGTCATGGGCCCGTGCGCGGGCGGCGCGGTCTACTCGCCGGCCATGACCGACTTCATCTTCATGGTGAAGGACAGCTCCTACATGTTCGTCACCGGTCCCGACGTCGTTAAGACCGTGACGCACGAGACGGTGACGCAGGAGGAGCTGGGCGGGGCGCTCACGCACACCCAGAAATCCGGCGTGTCCGACCTCGCCTTCGAGAACGACGTCGAGGCGCTGCTGCAGCTTCGCCGCTTCATGGGCTTCCTGCCCTCGAACAACCGCGAGAAGGCGCCGGCGCGCGCCACCCTCGATCCCGTCGACCGCGAGGATTTCTCGCTCGACACGCTGGTGCCCGAGAACCCGAACAAGCCCTACGACATCAAGGAGCTGATCCTGAAGGTCGCCGACGAGGGCGAGTTCTTCGAGCTCTCGCCCGAGTGGGCCGGCAACATCGTGGTCGGGTTCGGCCGCATGGGCGGCAAGACGGTGGGCTTCGTGGCCAACCAGCCGATGGTGCTGGCCGGCTGCCTCGACATCGATTCCAGCCGCAAGGGCGCGCGCTTCGTGCGCTTCTGCGACGCCTTCAACATTCCCATCGTCACCTTCGTCGACGTGCCGGGCTTCCTCCCGGGCACGACCCAGGAGTTCGGCGGCATCATCAAGCACGGCGCCAAGCTGCTCTACGCCTATGCCGAGGCGACGGTGCCCAAGGTCACGGTCATCACCCGCAAGGCCTATGGCGGCGCCTACGACGTCATGGCGTCCAAGCACCTGCGCGGCGACGTGAACTATGCCTGGCCGGGCGCGGAGATCGCGGTAATGGGCGCCAAGGGCGCGGTCGAGATCATCTTCCGCTCCGATATCGGCGATGCGGCCAAGATCGCGGCGCGCACCGAGGAGTATCGCGAGAAGTTCGCCAACCCGTTCGTCGCCGCCAACCGCGGTTTCATCGACGACGTGATCATGCCGCACGGCACGCGCCGGCGGATCTGCAAGGCGCTGGCGACGCTCGAGACCAAGAAGCTCGAGAACCCGTGGCGCAAGCACGGCAACGTGCCGCTCTAAGGGACGCACGCGTGAGCCTGACGCCCGAGGAGCGGATGAGGAGGGGACGCGTCGTGCGCAAGCACGTCATCGTCTTCCTCGTCGCGCTGCTCGTGCTGATCCCGACCAACTTCGTCGTCAGCCCCCGCAATCCGTGGTGGCTGTATGTCCTGATGGCCTGGCTTCCCCTGATCGCCGCGCACACGGCGTGGAGCATGGGCCTGTTCGAACGCCGCAAGGAAGGAATGTGAGTATGGCCGCCAAGAAGAAGGTCGCCAAAGCCGCGAGCAAGCCGGCCGCCCCGAAGAAGGCCGCCGCCGCGAAGGGCGCTCCCGCGAAACCCGTCGCGGCCAAGGCCCCTGCGGCCAAGGTCCTCGCGGCGAAGGCAGCCGCGCCGAAGGCTCCTCCGGCCAGGTCGCCGGCGGCGAAACCGGCCGCCAAGGCGGCGCCTGCCGGCAAGCCGCTGTTCGACAAGATCCTGATCGCCAACCGCGGCGAGATCGCCTGCCGCGTCATCCGCAGCTGCCGCAAGCTCGGCATCAAGACGGTGGCGGTCTATTCCGAGGCCGATGCCGACGCGCTGCATGTCCGCGAGGCCGACGAGAAGGTGCTGATCGGGCCGCCGCCCTCGGCGCAGTCCTACCTGCTGATCGACAAGATCGTGGACGCCTGCAAGAAGACCGGCGCGCAGGCCGTCCATCCGGGCTACGGCTTCCTGTCCGAGAAGGAAGCGTTCCAGAAGGCGCTGGCCGCCGAGGGCATCGCCTTCATCGGCCCCGACGCGCACGCGATCTACGCCATGGGCGACAAGATCGAGTCGAAGAAGCTCGCGCAGGCGGCCGGCGTCAGCACGGTGCCGGGCCATCTCGCCGCCATCCCCGACGCCGACGAGGCGGTGAAGATCGCCAAGAAGATCGGCTATCCGGTGATGATCAAGGCCTCGGCCGGCGGCGGCGGCAAGGGCATGCGCATCGCCTGGAACGACGCCGAGGCCAAGGAAGGCTTCGTATCGGCGACCAACGAGGCCAAGGCCTCGTTCGCCGACGACCGGGTGTTCATCGAGAAGTATGTCGAGGAACCGCGCCACATCGAGATCCAGTTGATCGCCGACGGCCACGGCAACTGCGTCTATCTCTGGGAACGCGAGTGCTCGATCCAGCGCCGCCACCAGAAGGTGATCGAGGAGGCGCCGAGCCCGTTCCTCGATGCGAAGACGCGCAAGGCGATGGGCGAGCAGGCGGTCGCGCTGGCCAAGGCCGTGAAATACAAGAGCGCCGGCACCGTCGAGTTCATCGTCGACAAGAACCGCAACTTCTACTTCCTCGAGATGAACACCCGCCTGCAGGTCGAGCATCCGGTGACCGAGCTGATCACCGGCCTCGACCTCGTCGAGCTGATGATCCGCGTCGCCGCGGGCGAGAAGCTGCCGTTCGCGCAGAAGGACGTGAAGCTGCAGGGCTGGGCGGTCGAGGCGCGTCTCTATGCCGAGGACCCGTTCCGCAACTTCCTGCCCTCGACCGGCCGTCTCGTGAAGTATCGCGAGCCAAAGGCCGGCCCCGACGTGCGCGTCGATACCGGCGTGTACGAGGGCGGCGAGATCTCGATGTTCTACGACCCGATGATCGCCAAGCTGTGCACGCACGGCAGGACGCGCGACGAGGCGATCGACCGCATGCGCCGCGCCCTGGACGAGTTCTACGTCCGCGGCGTCTCGCACAACGTGCCGTTCCTGGCCGCCCTGATGGCGCACCCGCGCTTCCGGGCGGGCAAGCTCACGACCAACTTCATCGCCGAGGAGTTCAAGGGCGGCTTCACGGCCGAACATCTCCCGCCGAAGGATCCGGCCCTGCTGGCCGCCGTCGCCGCCGTGGTGGACCGCATCGACGCCACGCGCCGCGGCACGCCGCTCGACGAGCGCACCGTCATGCTGAACCGCGAGCCGGTGGGGCTCGCGGTGACGGGCAGCGGAGGGCGTTTCGAGGTCCGTGTCGGCGAGCGCACGTTGGCCGTCGAGACCGGCTGGTCGCCGGGCGGGCCGCTGGTCCATGCGACGATCGACGGCGAGCATGTCGTCGTGCAGGTCGATCCGCTGGGCTCGGGCTGGCGGCTGATCAACGAGGGCGGCCAGGCCGACGTGCTGGTGCTGACGCCGCGCCAGGCCGAGCTCTACGCGCTGATGCCGGTCAAGGCCGCGCCCGACACCTCGAAGTTCCTGCTGTCGCCGATGCCGGGCCTGCTGGCCTCGGTCGCGGTGAGCGAGGGGCAGGAGGTCAAGGCGGGCGAGGCGCTGGCCGTGGTCGAGGCGATGAAGATGGAGAACGTGCTGCGCGCCGTGCGCGACGGCACGGTGAAGACGCTCCATGCCAAGGCCGGCGACAGTTTGCGCGTCGACCAGAAGATCATCGAGTTCGCCTGAGCGGATGACTCCGCTCGCGCCAACGTTGCTCCGATGACGCTGCCCATATGACGCTGCAGGCCAGGCTCGTCGTCACCGGCCGCGTCCAGGGCGTTGGCTATCGCGACTGGACGCGCGACCAGGCACGCCGGCGCGGCCTCGCGGGCTGGGTCCGCAACCGGTCCGACGGATCGGTCGAGGCGCTGCTCGTGGGCGACGAGGCGGCGGTCGGCGCCATGATCGAGGCCTGCCGCCGCGGTCCGCCGCTGGCGCAGGTCGAGGCGATCGACGTCGAGCCGGTCGACCTCGATATCCTGCCGGACGGCTTTACGCGGCTGCCGACGGCCTGATCGCGCCGAACACCTCGTCGAACGTCTCGGCGAGCGCCGCGTCGAGGTCTGTCATGGTGGCGGTGAGGCCGAGATCGGCCAGCGACGTGACGCCATGTCCCGCGATGCCGCAGGGAACGATTCCCGCATAGTGCGAAAGCTCGGGCTCGACGTTGATCGAGATGCCGTGGAACGACACCCAGTGGCGGATGCGCACGCCGATGGCGGCGATCTTGTCCTCGCGCGGGCTGCCGTCGGGCAGGGCCGGCTTGTCGGGCCGCGTCACCCAGACACCGACCCGGCCGTCCCGCCGCTCCGCCCGCACGTTGAAGCGGGCCAGCGTCAGCAGCACCCAGCTCTCGAGATCGGCCACGAAGCGCCGCACGTCCTGGCGGCGGGCCCGGAGGTCGAGCATGGTGTAGATCACCCGCTGGCCGGGCCCGTGATAGGTGTACTGGCCGCCGCGCCCCGCCGCATGGACGGGGAAACGCATGGGCTGGAGCAGGTCCTGCGCCCGCGCGCTGGTGCCGGCGGTGTAGAGGGGCGGGTGCTCCAGCAGCCAGATCAGCTCGCCCGCGCTGCCGGCGCGGATCTCCGCGACGCGGGCCTCCATCGCCGCGAGGGCTTCCTCGTAGGGGACCAGGCCGTCGGAGATGCGCCATTCGGGTCTCGTCATTGCGGCAAAATCGGTGCTTCCCCGTTCCTGTGCAAGCCCGCCTTGCCACTGCCGGAACGATTTGGTATCCCCCGCGCCATCGAACCGGCGCGGCCATGGCGGAATTGGTAGACGCGCTAGCTTGAGGTGCTAGTGCCGCGAGGCGTGGAAGTTCGAGTCTTCTTGGCCGCACCAAACTCGCCGGTTCGATCGAAAAGGTGATACGAAGTCGCCGCCTGTTGGAAACCCCAACCGGCGGCCCTTTTTGTTCAGGGGGGACGAGCTTGGCGGACGAACTCACCGACGGCGCGCTCCGGTATCACCGAATTCCCCGACCCGGGAAGATCGAGGTCGTCCCGACCAAGCCGCTGGCCACCCAGCGCGACCTCTCGCTTGCCTATTCGCCCGGCGTCGCCGCGGCCTGCAACGAGATCGTGCGCGATCCCGGCATGGCGGCGGAGATGACGGCCCGCGCCAACCTGGTGGCCGTCGTGACCAACGGCACCGCCGTCCTGGGGCTCGGCGCCATCGGCCCGCTCGCCGCCAAGCCGGTGATGGAAGGCAAGGGCGTCCTCTTCAAGAAATTCGCCGGCATCGACGTGTTCGACCTCGAGATCGCCGAGCTGGACCAGGACCGGCTGGTCGACATCGTGGCCTCGCTGGAGCCGACCTTCGGCGGCATCAACCTCGAGGACATCAAGGCGCCGGAATGCTTCCACGTGGAGCAGAAGCTGCGCGAGCGCATGTCGATCCCGGTGTTCCACGACGACCAGCACGGCACGGCGATCATCGTGGGCGCCGCGCTGCTGAACGCGCTGACGCTGGTCGAGAAGGACATCTCGCAGGTGAAGCTCGTCGTGTCGGGCGCCGGCGCCGCCGCGCTGTCCTGCCTCGGCGTGCTGGAGAAGCTCGGCGTGCCGCGCGACAACATGTGGGTCACCGACATCGCGGGCGTGGTCTGGAAGGGCCGCAACGAGCTGATGGACCCGTGGAAGGAGCGTTATGCGCGCGATACCCAGGCGCGGACGCTGGCCGAGGTGATCGGCGGCGCCGACGTGTTCCTCGGCCTCTCGGCCGCGGGCGTGCTGAAGCCGGAGATGGTCCAGCGCATGGCGCCCAAGCCGCTGATCTTCGCGCTGGCCAACCCGACGCCGGAGATCCTGCCGGAGGAGGTCGCGGCGGTGCGCGGCGACGCCATCATGGCGACGGGCCGCAGCGACTATCCGAACCAGGTCAACAACGTCCTCTGCTTCCCCTACATCTTCCGCGGCGCGCTCGATGTCGGTGCGACGACGGTCAACGACGAGATGAAGATCGCCTGCGTGCGGGCGCTGGCGGCGCTCGCGCGCAAGGAACCGTCCGAAGTGGTGGCCCGCGCCTTCGGCGAGCAGGCTGGCGGCTTCGGGCCCGACCAGATCATCCCCAAGCCGTTCGATCCGCGCCTGATCGTCGAGCTGGCGCCGGCCGTCGCCAAGGCGGCGATGGACAGCGGCGTCGCCACCCGCCCGATCGCCGATTTCGAGGCCTACCGCGACCAGCTCAGCCAGTTCGTCTTCAAGTCCGGCCTGGTCATGCGGCCGGTGTTCGAGCAGGCGCGCTCCGATCCCAAGCGCGTGATCTTCAGTGCCGGCGAGGACGACCGCGTGCTGCGCGCCGTCCAGATCATCCTCGACGAGGGCATCGCCAAGCCGATCCTGATCGGCCGCCCGGAGATCGTGCGCCGCCGCGCCGAACGGCTCGGCCTGCGCTTCCGGCCCGGCATTGACGCCGAGCTGGTCGACCCCTCGAGCGACCCGCGTTACGACACCTACTGGGGCGCCTACCTGGAGCGCATGGAGCGGCAGGGCGTTACGGAGCCGACCGCGCGCAACCTCGTGCGCACCAGCCCGACGCTGATCGCCGCGCTGGCGGTGCGGCTGGGCGATGCCGACGCCATGATCGCCGGCGCCTATGGCCGTTTCCGCACGCACTTCAACCATGTGCGCGACGTGATCGGGCGGCGCGAGGGCGTGAAGAACATGGCGGCGCTCAGCCTGCTCGTGATGCCGACCCGCTCGCTGTTCATCGCAGACACCTACGTGAACTACGATCCCGACCCGGAGACGCTGGCCGAGATCACCCTGCTGGCGGCCGACGAGGTGCTGCGCTTCGGCATCCAGCCCAAGGTCGCGCTGATCTCGCATTCGAGCTTCGGCAGCTCCGAGCACCCCTCGGCCAAGAAGATGGCCGAGGCCGTGCGCATCCTGCACAAGCGTGCGCCCACGCTCGAGGTCGACGGCGAGATGCACGGCGACGCCGCGCTCGATATCGAGATCCGCAACACCGTGTTCCCGCGCTCGCGCCTCAAGGAGCCGGCCAACCTGGTCGTCTGCCCGTCGCTCGACTCGGCCAACATCGCGTTCAACCTGCTGAAGAACGCGGCCGACGGGCTGCATATCGGGCCGATGCTGCTGGGGACCGATCTTCCCGCCCACGTCCTCACGCCGTCGGTGACGGCGCGCGGCATCTTCAACATGACCGCGCTGGCCGTGGTCGAAGCGCAGCGCCAGGCCGAGGCGCGTGGATGAACGGCGAGCTCGACGTCCTCGATGAAGTCACGCCGGACCTGGTCCGGCGCGTCGAGGCGGCGCTTGCCGAAGATCGTGCGGAGGAGGCGAGGGCGCTGCTGGCGGGCCTCAGCCCGACCGGGCAGGCCTCCGTCCTGGAGCAGGTGTCGGAGGCCGAGCGCGACAGCCTCGTCGCCATCCTCAAGGACGACCTTGCCCCGGAGACCCTGACCGAGCTCGACGAGGAGGTCCTGGAGGACGTCCTCGACCAGCTCGACAGCCGCGAGATCGCCGCCGCGGCGCGCGAGCTGGAGACGGACGACGCGGCCAATCTCCTCGAGGACCTGCCCGAGGACGAGCGCCGCGAGGTGCTCGACGCGCTGCCGGCCGCCGACCGTGCCGAGATCGAGCAGGCGCTGGCCTACGAGGAAGGCACCGCCGGCCGCCTGATGCAGCGCTCGCTGGTCAAGGTGGCGGATACCTGGGCGGTGGGACAGGTCATCGACTATTGCCGCGAGGCCGCCGACCTGCCGGACGACGTGTACGACATCTTCGTCGTCGACCAGACCGGCCGGCTGCGCGGCTCGGTGCCGCTCGGCCGCATGCTGCGCACCAAGCGCCCGGTGCCGATCCTCGACATCGTCGATCCGGACATCCCCTCCATCCCCGCCACCGCCGAGCAGGCCGAGGTGGCCCATATCTTCCGCGACAAGAACCTCGTCTCGTGCCCGGTGGTCGACCGCGACGGCCGGCTGCAGGGCGTCATCATGGTCGACGACGTGGTCGACGTGATCGACGAGGAGGCCGAGGAGGACATGCTGAAGATGGGCGGCGTCGGCAGCGACGACATGCATGCCGACACCGTGCGGACGGCGCGGCTGCGGGCGCCGTGGCTGATGGTCAACATCCTGACCGCCTTGGTCGCGGCCTTCGTGATCGCCCAGTTCGAGAACACGATCGAGAAGATCGTCATCCTGGCCGCCCTGATGCCCATCGTGGCGTCGATGGGCGGCAACGCCGGCATCCAGACCGTCACCGTCACCGTGCGTGCCCTGGCGATGGGCGAGCTCACCGCGGCGAACGCGGCGCGTTTCATCGGCAAGGAGGCGGTGGTGGGTAGCCTCAACGGGCTGCTCTTCGCCTTCCTTCTTGCGGCGGGCGTGCTGATCCTGTTCGGCGACATGCGGCTGGCCGGCGTGATCGGCGCGGCGATGATGTGCAACCTGCTGGCGGCGGCCCTGGCGGGCTCGATGATCCCGCTGGGGCTGCAGCGGTTCGGTATCGATCCTGCTGTCTCGTCGACGGTCTTCCTGACCATGGTGACGGACGTGATCGGCTTCCTGACCTTCCTCGGCCTCGCCACCATCTTCCTGCTCTGAGCGCCTTCGCTTTCGCGGCGCGCCGGGATATCGTCGGCCCGAAGGGGAGCCTGTCCATGTCGTCGCTGTCGCGCCTGTGCTGCGTGCTGTCGCTTCTGCTCTGCGCAATGCCGGCGCAGGCGCAGAACAAGGTGCCGGCCGGGCAGCCGCTGGAGGCGCTGGTCAAGGCCTCGCTGCTCACCTTCAACGACGCCAACGTGACGGGCAACTACGAGGTCCTGCACGCCAAGCTGTCGAAGCCGTTCCGCCAGCAATTCTCGCCGGAGCGGCTGAAGCAGATCTTCAGGGAATTCCACGAGAAGAGCATCGACTTCGACATCATCGCCGCCATGGCGCCGTCGTACGATCCCGCGCCCTCGGTCGATGCCGAGGGCAAGCTCCTGACGCGCGGCAGCTTTCCGACCGAGCCCAACAAGCTCTTCTTCGAGATGGAGTTCATTCCCTCCGACGGGGAATGGAAGCTGGTGCGCATCAATGTCAGGATCGGCGCAAAGCCCTGAACGGGCCCCTCATCACAGGCAGGAAATGACATGATCCCCAATGCGATGCCGCCCTTCGATTTCGGGCTGGGCGAGACCGCCGACGCGCTGCGCGAGCAGGTGCAGCGTTTTGCCGCCAGCGAGGTGGCCCCGATCGCCGCCGAGATCGACCGCACCGACCGTTTCCCGCGCGAGCTGTGGCCCAGGATGGGCGCCCTCGGCCTGCATGGCATCACGGTGGAGGAGGCGTATGGCGGGTCGGGCCTCGGCTATCTCGAACACGTCGTCGCGGTCGAGGAGGTGAGCCGTGCCTCCGCGTCGGTCGGCCTGAGCTACGGCGCCCATTCCAACCTCTGCGTCAACCAGATCCGCCGCAACGGCACCGAGGAGCAGAAGCGGCGCTTCCTGCCCAAGCTGATCTCCGGCGAGCATGTCGGCAGCCTCGCCATGAGCGAGGCCGGCGCCGGCTCCGACGTCGTGTCGATGAAGCTGCGGGCCGAGAAGAAGGGCGACCGCTACGTGCTGAACGGCACGAAGATGTGGATCACCAACAGCCCCGACGCGCAGCTCATCGTGGTCTATGCCAAGACCGACCCGGCGGCCGGCCCGCGCGGCATCACCACCTTCATCGTCGACACCGCGAGCAAGGGCTTCAAGGTGGCGCAGAAGCTCGACAAGCTCGGCATGCGCGGCTCGTCGACCGGCGAGCTGGTGTTCGAGGATTGCGAGGTGCCCGAGGAGAACGTGCTGGGCGCGGTGGGCAAGGGCGTCAACGTGCTGATGAGCGGCCTCGACTACGAGCGCGCGGTGCTGGCGGCGGGGCCGCTCGGCATCATGCAGGCCGCGATGGATGTCGTCGTGCCCTACGTCCACGAGCGCCAGCAGTTCGGCCAGCCGATCGGAACCTTCCAGCTCGTCCAGGGCAAGCTCGCCGACATGTACACGACGATGAATGCCTGCAAGGCGTACGTCTATGCCGTGGCCCGGGCCTGCGACCGCGGCCAGACCTCGCGCAAGGACTCCGCCGGCGCGATCCTCTACGCCGCCGAGAAGGCGACGCTGGTGGCGCTCGACGCCCTCCAGCTGCTGGGCGGCAATGGCTACATCAACGACTATCCGACCGGCCGCCTGCTGCGCGACGCCAAGCTCTACGAGATCGGCGCCGGCACCAGCGAGATCCGCCGCATGCTGATCGGCCGCGAACTGTTCGCCGAGACGGCGTGACGGACGACATGGTTTGACCGGCAGGAGGCTTTTTCGTACACAGTGTGTATGGAAAGGCCTCGATGCCGCGTTATCTGACCGACCAGGACATCGCCGACTTCCGGGCGGAGATGTGCCGCGTCGCCACCGAGCGTTTCGCCCGCTATGGCTACGAGGGCGTCACCATGCGCCAGCTCGCCGAAGCGCTGGGCTGCAGCCCGAAGACCCCCTACCGATATTTCAAGGACAAGGCCGACATCCTCGCGACCGTACGGGCGCAGGCCTTCACGCGTTTCGCCGAGGCGCTGGAGGCGGCGGCGGGCGGCGAGGGCGACGCGCTGGCACGCGCCCGCCGGGTTGGCGAGGCCTATATGCGTTTCGCATTTGAGCAGCCGCATGCCTACCGGATCATGTTCGAGATCGACCAGCCGGTCGACCAGTACCCGGAACTGGCCGAGGCGTCGACGCGGGCGCGCCGGTTCATCACGCGGCAGGCCGAGGAGCTCGTGCGCGACGGTCTGATCGAGGCCGATCCGCAGCTCTTCGGCTGGTCGCTGTGGGCGGCCACGCACGGCGTCGTGATGCTGGCCCAGAGCGGCATGCTGGCGAACGGCCCCGATTATCGCGAGATCGCGCGCTATCACGGGGCACTGATGCTGAAGGGCGCGCTGGCGGCGGCCGGCAAGACGGGAGGAAAGAAGAAATGAGCGAAGGCGCGGAGGGCGGGCCGGATGCCTTGCCGGCGGGAGTGACGGCGGGCGAGCGTTTCCGCAGCTGGCCGGAGATCCAGGCCAATGCCGCGCGGGCGGCCGGCGGCCTGTCCGCGCTCGGGATCGGCGAGGACGACAGCGTGGCGCTGATGCTGCGCAACGACTTCCCGACCTTCGAGGCCAACATGGCGGCGAGCCAGATCGGTGCCTATGCCGTGCCGGTCAACTGGCACTTCACGCCGGAGGAAGCCGGTTACATCCTGCGCGACAGCGGCGCGAAGGTGCTGGTCGCCCATGCCGACCTGCTGGCGCAGATCGAGGGCGGCGTGCCGGAGGGCGTGCACGTGTTCGTCGTGCCGACCCCGCCCGAGATCGCACAGGCCTACAATATCCCGTCCGAGCGGGGCGAAGCGCCGGCCGGGGTCGCGCGCTGGGACGCTTTCGTCGCCGCGTCTGCGCCGCGCACCGAGCCGCCGCGGGCCGCGCGCGGCAGCATGATCTACACCTCGGGCACGACCGGCCGCCCGAAGGGCGTGCGCCGCCGTCCCAGCACGCCCGAGCAGCAGGTCAAGGCCGCTCAGGAAGCGGCGCTGTTCTGGGACCTCAAGCCCGATCCCGGCGCGGTCGTGCTGATGAACGGCCCGATGTATCACTCCGCGCCGTCGGCCTACGGCAATGCGAGCGCGCGACTCGGGCTCCGCATGGTGCTGCAGCCACGCTTCGAGCCGGAGGAGATGCTGCGCCTGATCGCGCGGCACGGCGTCACCCACATGCACATCGTGCCGACCATGTTCGTGCGCCTGCTGCGCCTGCCGCCGGAGGTGCGGTCGACATACGACGTGTCGTCGCTGCGCTTCGTCACCCATGGGGCGGCGCCCTGCGCGCCGGCCGTGAAGCGGCAGATGATCGAGTGGTGGGGGCCGGTCATCAACGAATATTACGGCGCGACCGAGACCGGCGTCGTGGTGTGGCACGGCTCGGAGGACGCGCTGCGCAAGCCCGGTACGGTGGGCCGCGTCGTGCCCGGCGCGATCCTGCGCGTGGTCGACGAGCAGGGCAACGACGTGAAGCAGGGCGAGATCGGCGAGATCTATGTCCGTGGCCCGCATCTCGCGGATTTCACCTACAACAACGACGACGCCAAGCGGCAGGACGTGGCGCTGGGCGACCTCGTGACGGTGGGCGACGTGGGCTATGTCGACGCCGACGGCTTCCTGTTCCTGTGCGACCGCAAGCGCGACATGATCATCTCGGGCGGCGTGAACATCTATCCCGCCGAGATCGAATCGGCGCTGATCCAGATGCCGGGCGTGCGCGACTGTGCGGTGTTCGGCATCCCGGACGAGGAGTTCGGCGAGCAGATCTGCGCTTATGTCGAGCCGCTGCCGGGCACGGCGCTGGACGCGACCGCCGTGCGCGCCTTCCTCGGCGAGCACCTGGCGCGGTACAAGGTGCCGCGGGTGGTCGAGTTCGCCGCCGCCCTGCCGCGCGAGGATTCGGGCAAGATCTTCAAACGCAAGCTGCGCGCGCCATATTGGGAGAAGGCGGGACGCAGCATCTGAGGGACCGATGGCCGACGACGACGTCACCCTGTTCGGGAAGCTCAAGACCAAGCTGATCGACAGCAAGCAGAAATGGGCGGAGGACGGCCGCCTGCTGACCGGCAAGACCGCCGCCCATTCCCAGCGCCTGCCGCCGGGCCAGCGCCTGGTCGAGACCTGGCCGGTGCTCGATCTCGGCGTGCAGCCCGACATCCCGACCCATGCCTGGCGCCTGTTCGTCGACGGCGAGGTCGAGGCCCCCGCGACCTTCAAATGGGGCGAGTTCACCGACCTGCCCAGGACGAAGCTCACGACCGACATCCATTGCGTGACGGCGTGGTCGCGCTACGACAACAGGTGGGAGGGCGTGAGCGCGCGCGACCTGCTGGCGCTGGTGAAGCCGAAGGCGACGGCGCAGCATGTCGTCTTCCATTCCTACGACACCTACACAACCAACGTGCCTCTGGCGGACTTCGCGGCCGACGATGCGATCCTGGCCTGGAGCTGGAACGGCGAGCCGATCAGCCGCGAGCATGGCGGTCCGCTGCGCGTGGTGATCCCGAAGCTCTATTTCTGGAAGAGCGCGAAGTGGATCAAGCGCATCGAGTTCGTCCAGATCGACAAGCCGGGCTTCTGGGAAGTGCGCGGCTACCACAATTACGGCGATCCCTGGCTCGAGCAGCGCTACGACGAGGAGGCATGACATGGCCGCGCACGATTTCACCTTCGCCGCCATCGACGGCAAGCGCCTCGATCTTTCTTCCTTTGCCGGCCGCCCCGTGCTGGTCGTGAATGTCGCCTCGCAATGCGGGTTCACGCCGCAATATGGCGGGCTGCAGAAGCTGCACGAGACCTACGGCCCGCGCGGGCTGGTCGTGCTGGGCGTGCCGTCGAACGATTTCGGGGCGCAGGAACCCGGCAGCGAGGCCGAGATCGCGACGTTCTGCGAGACGTCCTACGGCGTTTCCTTTCCGATGACCGCCAAGCAGAAGGTGATCGGGCCGGACGCGCACGCGCTCTACCAATGGATCGCCGCCGAGGCAGGCGAGGATGCCGCGCCGAAATGGAACTTCCACAAGTACCTGATCGGCAAGGACGGCAGCCTGCTGGGCGCCTGGCCGAGCCGCGTGAAGCCGGACGCGACGGAGATCGTCTCGGCGGTCGAGGCGGCGCTCTGACCGGCCCGTCGGCGGCGGATCAGCCGTCGAGGGCGCGCCGGACGCCGGCGAACACGGTGTGGAACATCTCGGTCGTCAGCCGTCCGGTGTTCGTGTTGTAGCGCGAGCAGTGATAGCTGTCGGCCAGCAGCAGGCCGGTGGGCAGCTGGTGCAGGCGGCCATGGACGAAGGGATAGGCGCCCGCCGGCCGTACGGTCAGCCCGCGCAAGATCTGGTCGTGCGCGCCCTTGCCCAGGGCCACGAGGATGCGCAGCGCGGGCATCACCGCCAGCTCGGCCTGCAGGAAGGGGCGGCAGGCCGTGAACTCGACCGGCAGCGGCTTGTTCTCGGGCGGCAGGCAGCGCACGGCATTGGCGATCCGGCAATCCACGAGATGCAGCCCGTCGTTCGGGTCGGCGCGATAGGTGCCGCGGGCGAAGCCGAATTCCAGCAGCGTCGAATAGAGGAGGTCGCCGGCATAGTCGCCGGTGAAGGGGCGCCCGGTGCGGTTGGCGCCGCGCATGCCCGGCGCCAGCCCGACGATCAGCACGCGGGCATCGAGCGTGCCGAACGAGCGGACGGGCGCGTTCTTCCAGTCGGGGTGCTGGGCCTGCAACGCATGCCGGAAATCGACGAGGCGCGGGCAGCGCGGGCAGTCGAGCGGCGGCTCTTCGAAAGTCTGCGCGGTCACGAGGGAAGGAGGCTCGGCGGGACGGAGGGCAGGGCGGCCGGGCGGCGGGAAACCCGCCTCAGGCCGAGCGTATCACCGGATCGACAGGGCTCTCGTCGTGGCCGCCATCCTCGCGCTGGGTCGCGGGCCGCGCCGGACGTTCCGAGCCGGCGCGGGCGATCAGGGGCGCCAGCTCGCTCAGCTCGATGAAATCGTCGGCCTGCCGGCGCAGCTCGTCGGCCACCATCGGCGGCGCCGACTTGATCGTGCTCACGACCGAGACGCGCAGGCCCTTGCGTTGCACCGCCTCGACCAGCCGGCGGAAATCGCCGTCGCCGGAGAACAGGATGACGTGGTCCAGATGCTCGGCCATCTCCAGCACGTCGATGGCCAGCTCGATGTCCATGTTGCCCTTGATCTTGCGGCGACCCATGGCATCGGTGAATTCCTTGGTCGGCTTGGTGACCATGGTGTAGCCGTTGTAGTCCAGCCAATCGATCAGAGGCCGGATCGGCGAGTATTCCTGGTCCTCGACGAGGGCGGTGTAATAGTAGGCGCGGACCAGCCGGCCCTTCTCGCGGAACACCTTGAGCAGGCGGCGATAGTCGATGTCGAAGCCCAGCGCCCGCGCCGCCGAGTAGAGGTTTGCGCCGTCGATGAAGAGCGCGACCCGTTCGTGCTCGTAGAAATTGCCTTTCATGGCGAAAATCCCTTGGAGAATATGCGCGGACAGAGCAAAAAATTATGGGGTCGCGGAAGATAAAGTGCCCCACACCCCTCCCACGACACGTTAAGTGTATGGTGTTAACCCCTAGTTTACAAGGGATTGGAGGGTTTTGCGGGTGGACAAGGCCAGCCAGGGAGGCGTTTTCATCGGGGCTGGCGCGAATCTGCCCCATCCCGTCCATGGCGGACCGCAGGCCACACTCGAGGCCGCCCTGGAGGCTTTGCCGGCACGCGGCCTCGCGGTCGTGCGCCGCTCCCGCTTCTACCTGACCGCTCCGGTACCGGTGTCGGACCAGCCCTGGTACGTGAACCTCGTGGCCGAGATCGACACGGACCTCGATCCGGACGCCGCCCTGCGGGCCCTCCATGCCGTCGAGGACGCCTTCGGCCGGGTTCGCACCGTGCGCAACGCGGCCCGCCTGATCGACCTCGACCTGCTCGATTACCGGGGACAGGTGAGTCCCGGCGGGCCAGGCCGGGCGACCCTGCCGCATCCCCGCATGCAGGAACGGGCCTTCGTGCTGCGGCCGCTGGCCGACCTGGCCCCGGACTGGCGGCACCCGGTCTCGGGCATCCCCATCGCCGACCTGCTGGCCGCGCTCCCGGCCGACCAGGTGGCCCGGCCGGCCTAGGGCAGGGGCGAATCGCGCCGGATATCCGCCCGGGCGGGCCTTCCGGCGGCCTCCGGGGCCCGCCTTTGCCGGGGGCGCCGCAGCTTGCCTTTTGGGCTGGGGGGCGTATAACCCCGCGCTCCGGGAAATTCAGGGGTCCGCCATGGCGCGTGTTACCGTCGAAGACTGCATCGTGCAGGTTCCGAACCGTTTCGAGCTCGTGATGTTCGCGTCCCAGCGCGCGCGCGACATCTCGGCCGGTGCCCAGATCACGCTCGACCGCGACCGCGACAAGAACCCGGTCGTGGCGCTGCGCGAGATCGCCGAGCAGAAGCTCGATCACGGCCAGCTCAAGGACGCGCTCATCTCGGGCATGCAGAAGCATGCCGACGTCGACAAGCCGGAAGAGGTCAACGAGATGGCCGAGCTCGAGCAGGAGCTGGCGGCGGCCCTGGCCCAGGGTGGCGCCGAAGCGGCCCAGCCGAAGGCCCTGCCGATGGCCGAGGAAGACGACGTCGGCGAGTAGCCGGCCGCAAATCGAGGCTTCCGCCGGGCCCGACGGCCCGGCGCATCCCGGCCGGCCCCGGCGCGCGATGCCTTAGCAGAGGTCGGTCCTGCCCTGCGTGCAAACGTCGTGGAGCAGACGCAATCGTCCCCATATAATGGGCGATTGCCATGATTCGTCAGTTTGAACTTGTCGAGCGCGTGCAGGCCTACGATCCGGATGCGGACGAGGACGTGCTCAACCGCGCGTACGTGTACGGCCTCAAGAAGCACGGAAACCAGCTCCGCGCCTCGGGGGACCCGTATTTCTCCCATCCCGTCGAGGTCGCCGGCATCCTGGCCGAGATGCGGCTGGACACCGATTCGATCATCACCGGCCTGTTGCACGACACGCTGGAGGACACCGACGCCACGCGCGACGAGATCTCCGGCATGTTCGGCGAGAGCGTCGCGCGGCTGGTCGACGGCGTGACCAAGCTTAGCCGGCTGGAGATCCAGTCGGAGAGCACCAAGGAGGCGGAGAACCTGCGCAAGCTGGTGCTCGCCATGTCCTCGGACATCAGGGTGCTGCTGGTGAAGCTGGCCGACCGCCTGCACAACATGCGGACGCTGCACCACATCAAGGAGCCGGCGCGCCGCAAGCGCATCGCGCGCGAGACGATGGACCTCTACGCGCCGCTCGCCTCGCGCATCGGCATGGAGAAGGTGAAGCGCGAGCTCGAGGAGCTCGCCTTCGCCGAACTGAACCCGGACGGCCGCGCCTCGGTGCTGGCGCGCCAAGGCTACCTGCGCGAGCGCGGCGACAAGCTCGTCCCCCAGATCGAGGCGGAACTGGCCAGGACGCTGCGCGAGGGCGGCCTCGAGGCGCAGGTCTCGGGACGCGAGAAGACGCCCTATTCGATCTGGCGCAAGATGCAGACGAAGAACGTCTCGTTCGAGCAGCTCGCCGACATCATGGCCTTCCGCGTCATCGTCGACGACGTGGCGCAGTGCTACCAGGCGCTGGGCGTGTTGCACGGGCACTACCAGGTGCTGCCGCAGCGCTTCAAGGACTACATCTCCGTGCCGAAGCCCAACGGCTACCGTTCGCTGCATACCGGCGTCATCGGGCCGCTCGGCCAGCGCATCGAGATCCAGATCCGCACCGCCGAGATGCAGGACCAGGCCGAGCGCGGCGTCGCCGCGCACTGGATCTACAAGCAGGGCGGCCCGTCGACCGATGCGCCGCAATATGCCTGGCTGCGCAGCCTCATGGAGATCCTGGACAAGGCGCCGAACGCCGAGGAGTTCCTCGAGCACACCAAGCTCGAGATGTTCCAGGACCAGGTGTTCTGCTTCACGCCGAAGGGCAAGCTGATCGCCCTGCCGCGCGGCGCGACGCCGATCGACTTCGCCTATGCGGTGCACAGCCAGGTGGGCGACACCTGCGTCGGCGCCAAGATCAACGGCCGCATGCTGCCGCTCCGGACGCAGCTCTCCAACGGCGACCAGGTCGAGATCGTCACCTCGAAGGCGCAGACCCCGTCGCCGACCTGGGAGCGCTTCGTCGTCACCGGCAAGGCTAAGGCCGCGATCCGCCGCTTCATCCGCGTCCGCCAGCGCGAGCAGTACATCCAGCTCGGCCGCTCGCTGCTCGACAAGGCCTTCCACGAGGAGGGCTACGAGGTCACCGACAAGGGCCTCGACGGCGTGAAGGCGAACTTCAAGCAGGCCTCGGTCGACGACCTCGTCGCCGCGGTCGGCGCCGGCCTGACCGGCGCGCGCGAGGTGCTGACCGCCGTCTATCCCGGGCTGAAGCAGCCGCGCAAGCCGGGCGGCGCCGACGTCGTGCCGATCGCGCGCGCGCGCGCCAAGTCGGGCAAGGGCGGCGAGGGCGCGCGCGGCAAGAAGGAAACGGACCAGATCGCGATCCGCGGCTTGATCCCGGGCATGGCGCTGCATTTCGCGCGCTGCTGCCATCCGCTGCCGGGCGACCGCATCGTCGGCATCATCACGACCGGCAAGGGCGTGACGATCCACACGATCGACTGCGCCACGCTGGAGAGCTTCTCCGAATCGCCGGAGCGCTGGATCGACGTCGGCTGGGACTCGAACGGCGGGAGCGACGCCGGCGTCTTCACCGGCCGGCTCAAGGTCACGGTCGCCAACCAGCCCGGCAGCCTGTCGAGCCTGTCGACGGTGATCGCCCGCCACGAGGGCAACATCTCGAACCTGCGCATCGTCAACCGGTCGATGGACTTCTTCGACATGGTGATCGACGTCGAGGTCGCCGACGTGAAGCATCTCGCCGACATCACCGCCGCGCTGCGCGCGACACCCGCCATCAACGCCGTCGAGCGCGCCCGCAATTGACGGGCACGGCGCGCACCCGGCACCGCATCCCCCGATTCCGCATGCCCCTCCAGGAACAAAGCGTATGAACGTCGCGTCGTCGAAACTGCGTCTGGGCGTCAATATCGACCATGTCGCCACCGTGCGTAACGCGCGCGGCACGCCCACGCCCGATCCGCTGCGCGCCGCGCTGCTCGCGGCCAAGGCCGGCGCCGACGGCATCACCGCGCACCTGCGCGAGGACCGAAGGCACATCGTCGACGACGATATCGCGCGCCTGATGGACGGCATCGACATCCCGCTCAATTTCGAGATGGCGGCGACCGAGGAGATGGTGGCGATCGCCCTGCGCCACCGGCCGCATGCCGCCTGCATCGTCCCGGAGAAGCGCGAGGAGCGCACCACCGAAGGCGGTCTGGATGCGGTGGGACAGCACAACCACCTGAAGCCCATGATCGCGCGGCTGGGCGACGCCGGCATCCGCGTCTCGCTGTTCGTCGAGGCCGACGAGCGCCAGCTCGAGGCCGCCGTCGCGCTGGGCGCTCCGGTGGTCGAGCTGCATACCGGCCGCTACTGCGAGATCGAGGGCGCCGAGCGCGAAGCCGAGCTCGCGCGTCTGCGCAGGGCTGCCGCGCATTGCGCGAAGCTCGGGCTGGAATGCCATGCCGGCCACGGGCTGAACTACGAGACGGTCGGCCCGATCGCCGCGATCCCCAGCGTTCGCGAGCTCAATATCGGCCACTTCCTGATCGGCGAGTCGATCTTCGTCGGGCTGGAAGAGGCGATCCGCGAGATGCGCCGCCGGATGGATGCGGCGCGCGCGGGAGCGGCGGCGTGATCCTCGGCATCGGCAACGACCTCTGCGACATCCGCCGCATCGAGAAGTCGCTGGAGCGGTTCGGCGACCGGTTCATCCGGCGCGTCTTCACCGAAACCGAGCAGAAGCGGTCGGAGGGCCGGGCGACCCGCGCCTCCAGCTACGCCAAGCGCTTCGCCGCCAAGGAGGCCTGCTCCAAGGCGCTAGGTACCGGCTTCCGGCGCGGCGTCTTCATGCGCGACATGGGCGTGGTCAATCAGCGCAGCGGCAAGCCGACCCTGGCCCTGACGGGCGGCGCGCTGGCCCGCCTCGAAGAGATCACACCGGCCGGAATGTCGCCGCAAATCGACCTGACGTTGACCGACGAATACCCGATGGCGCAGGCATTCGTGATCATCTCCGCGGTGGTGCGGACCTGATGCCCCGGGCCCCCTTGGCGTCCGGGCGGGAGACAGGGCGACTTCGCCCTGCTATAGCCGCGGCTCGTTGGAACTGGAACGGCGATGACGGACGTGGCTGAGCGTCGCAAAAGACAGGAAAAGGCCGGTGGCTGGGGCGAGACCGTCCGCACCGTGGTGTACGCGGTGCTCATCGCACTCGTGGTGCGAACCTTTGCCATAGAACCCTTCAACATCCCCAGCGGGTCGATGATCCCGACGCTGCTGGTGGGCGATTACCTGTTCGTCTCCAAATATTCCTACGGCTACAGCAAGCACTCCTTCCCGTTCTCGCTCGGCTTCTTCTCGGGCCGCATCTTCGGCACGCCGCCGGAGCGGGGTGACGTGGCGGTGTTCAAGTATCCGGGCGACCAGGGTTCCGGCGTCAACCGCACCGACTACATCAAGCGCATCGTCGGCATGCCGGGCGACCGCATCCAGGTGACGAACGGCGTGCTGCACATCAACGGCAAGCCGGTCGAGCGCATGCGCATCGGCGACTACGTGACGGGCGCGCACGGCCCCTACCAGAAGGGCGTGCTGTATCGCGAGACGCTGCCCAACGGCCGCAGCTACACCGTGCTCGAATACGCCGACGACAATCTCTACGACAACACGCCCGAGTTCCTCGTGCCGGCCGCCAGCTACTTCGTCATGGGCGACAACCGGGACGATTCGCTCGACAGCCGCACGCGGCTCTCGCTGCGCGACTTCTCCGGCACCACGCGCGACCGCGACCAGCTCGGCTGGTACGTGCCGTCCGAGAACCTCGTGGGCCGCGCCGAGTTCATCTTCTTCTCGGCCAACCCGGCGGTCGCGGGCCTCTGGGAGCCGTGGAAGTGGCCGCAGGCCATCCGGTGGAACCGCTTCTTCATGGCGATCCACTGAGTTTGCCCGACCTCGACACGCAGGCGCTGTCGACGGGGCTGGGTCATGTCTTCGCGCAACCCGCCCTCGCGGCCGAGGCGCTGACGCATCGCAGCGCGCTCGACCGTCAGCCCGATCTCAAGGCAGCCTTCCCCAACGGCAACGAGCGGCTGGAATTCCTCGGTGACCGCGTGCTGTCGCTCGCGATGGCCGACCTGTTGCTGCAACGTTTCCCGCACGAGCGCGAAGGCGAGCTGGCGCGCCGGCATGCCGCCCTCGTGCGCGCCGCGACGCTGGTCGAGATCGCCGAGGCGCTGGGGCTGGGGCGCCATCTCCGGCTGGGCGATTCCGAGCGCTCCCATGCCGCAGCAGTGAAGCCCAACATCCTGGCCGACGCGGTCGAGGCCCTGCTGGGGGCCATTTTCCTCGATGCCGGCTTCCCGGCCGCCGCCCAGTGCATCGTGCGGCTGTGGGGCGACCGCCTCGACAGCCGCGCCGTGGCGCCGCGCGACCCGAAGACGGCGCTGCAGGAATGGGCGCAGGCGCGCCGCCTGCCGCTGCCCGCCTACGGCGAGGTCGAGCGCGAGGGCCCGCCTCATGCGCCGGTCTTCGTGATCGACGTGGCCGTTCGTGGCCACGAGCCCGCGCGCGGCCGTGGCGGCAGCAAGCGCGAGGCCGAACGCGCGGCGGCGGCCGCCTTCCTGCAGCGACTGGAACCCCAATGAACACGCCCCGTACCCGCGCCGGCTTCGTCGCCATCGTCGGCGCCCCGAATGCCGGCAAGTCGACCCTCGTGAACGGCCTCGTCGGCTCGAAGGTCAGCATCGTCTCGCCCAAGGTGCAGACCACGCGCATGCGCGTGATCGGCATCGCCATGAAGGACCTCGACGACGGCGAGCGCGCGCAGGTCGTGCTGGTCGACACGCCGGGCATCTTCCGCGTCACCAAGCGGCGGCTGGAGCGCGCCATGGTCGCCGCCGCCTGGCAGGGGGCCGACGACGCCGACCTCGTGGCGCTGGTGGTCGACGCGCAGCGCGGCGCCGGGCCGGAGACGCTGGCCATCGTCGAGCGGCTGAAGGAATCGCGGGCGCCGCGCTTCCTGGTGCTCAACAAGATCGACCTCGTGCCGCGCGAGACGCTGCTCGCGCTCACGGCCGAGATGAACAAGCTGGTGCCGTTCGAACGCACCTTCATGGTCAGCGCGCTCAAGGCGGACGGCACCGAACACCTGCTGCGCTTCTTCGCCGAAGCGGTGCCGCCGGGGCCGTTCCTCTATCCCGAGGATCAGGCGGCGGACCTGCCGATGCGCCTGCTGGCGGCCGAGGTGACGCGCGAACAGGTCTTCCTGCAGCTCCACCAGGAGCTTCCCTACGAGGCGGCGGTCGAGACCGACAGCTGGGAAGACCGGCCCGACGGCAGCGTGCGCGTCGAGCAGACCATCCATGTGCAGCGCGAGGGCCAGCGCGCGATCTTCCTCGGCAAGGGCGGGGCGCGCATCAAGCAGATCGGCGCCCGCGCGCGCCACGAGCTCGGCCAGATGCTGGAGCGGCCGGTCCATCTCTTCCTGCACGTCAAGGTGAGCGAGCGCTGGGCGGACGATCCCTCGCACTACCGCTCGATCGGCCTCGACTACGAGCCGCGGAAATAGCGAACCGTCGCCGGTTCAGGTCGGCGACAGGTCGATGCCGTGCAGGATCCGGCCATCGGCATCGCGATGGCTGACCGTCATGACGCCGTTCGCGTCGATGCGCACATGGCCGAAATGGCAGGAGCCTTCCAGCGGCGACAGGTCGGGGCGGGCGGCCGGCTTCTGGAACACGATTTCGGGTCCGAACGTGCCGTCGAGCGCGTTGGGGCCGAAGCCTCCGGCGCAGAGCGGACCCGAGACGAATTCGTAGAAGGGCGTGAAGTCGCGGAAGCCGGCGCGTTCGGGATCGTAGCGGTGCGTCGCCGGATAGTGCACGTCGCCGGTGATCCAGTGCACGTTGGCGATGCGCTCCCGCCGGACGAAGGCCAGCAGGTCGGCGATCTCCAGCTCGCGCCCGAGCGGGGCACCCGGTTCGTCGTTGGCGATCGACTCGAAGCCCGTCTTGGTGCGCCAGTCGTCGTGGATCGCGAGGCCGATCGGCAGCCCGCCGGCGACGATCTTCCAGCGCGCGCTCGACCGGCGCAGCGCCTCCTTGAGCCAGGCGAGCTGCGCGGCGCCCAGCAGCGCCGTGCCCGCACCCTGCAGCGCCTCGCGGTTGGCGCCGTTCGGGCCGCGATGGCTGCGCATGTCGAGGCGGAAGAGGTCGAGCAGGGGGCCGAACGAGAACCGGCGGTACAACCGGAACGGCTGGTCGGGCGGCTGGGCGAGCGGCATGTATTCGCGAAAGGCGCGCTGCGACCGCGCGGCCAGCACCCGCGCCTGCTTCTCGTGGTAGCGCGGGTCGGCGTCGAGCCGCTTGTCGGGGGTCCAATTGTCGACCACCTCGTGGTCGTCCCACAGCGCGATCGTCGGCACGCCGGCATTGAAGCGCCGGAGGTTGTCGTCGAGCAGGTTGTAGAGGTGGTTGCCGCGGAAGGCGTCGAGCGTTTCGGCCACGGCCTCCTTGGCCGGTGTCACGAGGTTCTTCCAGAGGCGCCCGTCGGGCAGGCGCTTCTCGGGCTCGAGCGGATTGTCGGCGTAGATCGTGTCGCCGCAATGCACGAAGAAATCGGGTTCGAGCCGGCGCATGGTCTCGTAGATCGTCATGCCGCCGATGTCCGGATTGATCCCCCAGCCCTGGCCCACCGTGTCGGCCGACCAGACGAAGCTCAGCCCGCGCGCGGCCTGCAGCTCCGGTCGCGGCGGTGTCCTGAAATGGCCGGTCGCGATCTCGCCCGGCCCGTCGCCATCGGCCTCGAAGCGCGCGCGATAGAAGATCGTCTGGCCGGGCGGCAGGCCGCCCAGCCGCAGGCGGGCCGTGAAGTCGGTGGCCGCCTCGGCGGGGGCCTCGGCCCGCCGCAGGTCGGCGAGACCCTCGGTCGTCGCATATTCCACGATCATGCGGGCCGGCCGGTCGGCGCGGCTCCAGATCGTGGCGCCGTCCAGGCCGATATCGCCCGACTGCACGCCCTGCGCGGCGCGCGGTCCCGCCGGCCGTGCCACCGCAGGGGCGGGCAGGGCGCCGAGCGTCCCCGCCGCACCGGCCGTACCCGCGGCCAGCAGGCGGCGCCGCGTCAGTCGCATGTCGTTCCTCGCACGGCGCCAACCTAGCGCGTTCCGGCCGGAAGCGGCATACAGGCGGCATGGACTGGACCGACGATGCCATCGTGCTTTCGGCGCGGCCCCATGGGGAAAACGGCCTCGTCGTCTCGCTGCTGACGCGCCAGCACGGGCGCCATGCCGGATTCGTGCATGGCGGCGTCTCGCGCCGTGCCCGGCCGGTCTGGCAGCCCGGCAACCTGGTCGAGGTCGCGTGGCGCGCCCGGCTCTCGGAGCAGCTCGGCAACTACACGGGCGAACTGCGCGACGCCCATGCCGCGCGGGCGCTCGACACGCGCGAGGAGCTGGCGGGCCTGTCCGCGGCCTGCGCCGTCGTCGATGCCGCGCTGCCCGAGCGCGAACCGCATCCCGCGATGTTCGACGGCTTCAATGCCTTCCTCGGCATGCTCGGCCATCCCGGGTGGCAGGTGATCTATGTCCGGCTGGAGCTCGGCCTGCTGCAGGAGCTGGGATTCGGGCTCGACCTGGAAAAATGCGCCGTGACCGGCGACACCGAGGGGCTGGCCTTCGTCTCGCCGCGCACCGGCCGTGCCGTCTCGGAAGCGGCGGCCGGCCCCTACAAGGAGAAGCTGCTGGCGCTGCCGTCGTTTTTATCCACCGGCGGCGTGCCGTCTGCAGACGAACTGCTGCAGGGCCTCGACCTGGCCGGTCATTTCCTCGAGCGGCATGTCTTCTGGCCACAGAACAAGCCCTTGCCTGCCGCGCGGTCGAGATTTATGGAGTCGCTCCAACGCTAGAATAATCTCGGTAGCGGCTCAGAATCGCGACCGTTTCCCCTCGTCACCGGGTCCATGGCAAAGCGCACAAACGTCGTCCAACTGGCAGAGGTCAAGCCGGTGCAATTCGGGCAGGCGCTCCAGGAGCGTTACCTGTCCTACGCCCTGTCCACCATCATGGCGCGGTCGCTGCCGGATGTGCGCGACGGGCTGAAGCCCGTGCATCGCCGCCTGCTCTATGCGATGCGGCAGCTCCGCCTCGACCCGAACAGCGCCTTCAAGAAGAGCGCGCGCGTGGTCGGCGACGTGATCGGCCAGTATCACCCGCACGGCGACCAGTCGATCTACGACGCGCTGGTCCGCCTCGCACAGGATTTCGCGGCCCGCTATCCGCTGATCGAGGGCCAGGGCAATTTCGGCAATATCGACGGCGATAACCCCGCCGCCATGCGTTACACCGAGGCGCGCCTCACCGAGGTCGCCGAGGCGCTGCTGGGCGGCATCGACGAGAACGCCGTCGACTTCCGGCCCAATTACGACGGCTCGACCGAGGAGCCGGTGGTGCTGCCGGGCGGTTTCCCGAACCTGTTGGCGAACGGCGCCGCCGGCATCGCGGTCGGCATGGCGACGTCGATCCCGCCGCACAATGTCGGCGAGCTGTGCGACGCGCTGCTGCACCTCATCAAGACGCCGAACTCGCGCATCGAGACGCTGGTCGACCTGGTGCGGGGGCCGGACTTCCCGACCGGCGGCATCCTGGTCGAGCCGCACGAATCGATCGTCGAGGCCTACCGCACCGGCCGCGGCGCCTTCCGCCTGCGCGCCAGATGGGAAGTCGAGCAGCTGCCGCGCGGCCAGTACCGGATCGTCGTCACCGAGATCCCGTACCAGGTGCAGAAGGGCAAGCTGATCGAGCGCATCGCCGAGATCATCAACGCCAAGAAGCTGCCGATCCTGGAAGACGTGCGCGACGAGTCGGCCGACGACGTGCGCATCGTGCTCGAGCCGCGCACCGGCAACGTGCCGGCCGAGCTGCTGATGGAGCAGCTCTTCAAGCTCTCCGACCTCGAGACCCGCTTCCCGCTGAACCTCAACGTCCTCGACAAGGACAACACGCCGCGCGTGATGAACCTGCGCGAGGCGCTGCAGGCCTATCTCGACCATCGCCGCGAAGTGCTGGTGCGGCGCTCGACCTTCCGGCTGGCCGCGATCGAACGCCGTCTCGAGATTCTCGACGGCTACCTGATCGCCTATCTGAACCTCGACAAGCTGATCAAGATCATCCGCGAGGAAGACGAGCCCAAGCCCAAGATGATGAAGACGTTCGGCCTGACCGACCTGCAGGCCGAATCGATCCTGAACATGCGGCTGCGCGCCCTGCGCCGCCTCGAGGAGTTCGAGATCCGCGGCGAGCACAAGAAGCTCACCGCCGAGGGCAAGGACCTGCGCGCGCTGCTCAAGGACGAGAAGCTGCAGTGGGCCGCCATCGCCGCCGAGGTGCAGGAGACCAAGAAGAAGTTCGGCGGCAAGACCGAACTCGGCCGCCGCCGCACCGAGCTGGCCGACGCGCCGGCCGAGATCGCGCACACGCTCGACGATTTCGTCGAGCGCGAGCCGGTTACGATCGTGCTGTCCGACAAGGGCTGGATCCGCGCCGCCAAGGGCCACCTCGACGAGAAGCAGGCGGGCGAGCTGAAATACAAGGAAGGCGACGAGAAGAAGTTCGTGCTGCACGCGCAGTCGACCGACAAGATCCTCGTCTTCGGCACCAATGGACGCTTCTACACGCTGGGCTGCGACAGGCTGCCGAGCGCGCGCGGCCATGGCGAGCCGATCCGCCTCATGATCGAACTGGGCAACGAGCACGACGTCGTCGACCTCGAAGTGTTCAAGGGCGGCCGCCGCTTCCTCGTCGCGTCGGACGCGGGCAGGGGCTTCGTCGTGCCCGAGGACGACGTCGTGGCGCAGACCAAGAACGGCAAGCAGGTGCTGAACCTCGCCGACAAGGAACGCGCGCAGGCCTTCGGGATCGTGCCGGACGGCGCCGACTCGGTGGCCGCGCTGAGCGACGGCCGCAAGCTGTTGATCTTCCCGCTGGAACAGGTGCCCGAGATGGGCCGCGGTCGCGGCGTGACGCTGCAGAAATCGAAGGGCGACCAGCTTGCCGACGCGCAGGCGTTCAAGCTGTCCGACGGCCTGCCGTGGGGCAACCGCGTGATCGCTGCCTCCGAGCTCAAGTTCTGGCGCGGCGACCGCGCCCAGGCCGGTCGCATGCCCGAAAAGGGCTGGCCGCGCGCCAAGAAATTCAGGGACTGACCGACATGGACTTCGCGCTGATCTGGAAGGCCCTGCTGATCGGCGTGGTCGAGGGCCTGACGGAGTTCCTGCCGGTCTCCTCGACCGGCCACATCATCCTCGCCGAGCAGATCCTCGGTTTCGAGGGACCGCCGGGCAAGGTCTTCGAGATCGTGATCCAGCTCGGCGCCATCCTCGCCGTCTGCCTGCTCTATCGCGCCAAGATCTGGGCGACCGTGCAGGGCGTCCTGCAGCGGGACAGGACATCGACGCGCTTCGCCACGGCGATCGTCGTGGCCTTCCTGCCGGCCGCCATCGTCGGTGTCTTCGCACACAAATACATCAAGTCGGTTCTGTTCGACCCGAAGGTGGTCGCGGTCGCGCTGATCGTGGGCGGCATCGCCATCCTGCTCATCGAGCGTTTCGCCCAGCGGCCCCGGATCAAGTCGCTCGACGAGGTGACGCTCAAGACCGCTCTTCTGATCGGCCTCTGCCAGTGCCTTGCCATGATCCCCGGCGTCTCGCGGGCGGGGGCGACCATCATGGGGGCCCGGGCTTTCCGCGTCGATCGTGCGACGGCGACCGAATTCTCGTTCTTCCTCGCCATGCCCACCATGTTGGGGGCGACCGTCTACGACCTCTACAAGAACTGGTCGACCCTGAGCTGGGACCATGGCGGCGTGATCGCACTGGGCTTCGCTGCCGCCTTCGTTTCCGCCCTGCTCGTGGTGCGGGCTTTCGTGCGCTTCATCTCCCGGCACGGTTTCACCGTCTTCGCGTGGTATCGCATCGCAATCGGTGCCCTCGCGCTCGCCTTGTTGCTCGCTCATTGAGGCTTTCGCTCAGCGGCGCGGGCTGTCATAAGCAGCGCAAACCGGACGATGGCCCTTTGCATCGATCCGTTAAATACGCTTGGGAGTGGTAAAATCATGCAACGTCGCAAGTTCATCCGCACGGCGGGCGTGGGTGCCGCCGCCGCGGCCGCCACCGGTGCGGTCGCCGCCCCGGCCATCGCGCAGACGATGCCGGAGCTGAAGTGGCGCATGGCGTCGAGCTTCCCGAAGTCGCTCGACACCATCTTCGGGTCGGGCGAGATCTTCACGAAGTATGTCGCCGAGGCGACGGACAACAAGTTCCAGATCCGCCTCTTCGCCGCCGGCGAGATCGTCCCGGGCCTGCAGGTCGCCGACGCCGTCCAGAACGGCACCGTCGAGATGGGCCATACCGCGTCGTACTACTATGTCGGCAAGGACCTGACCTTCGCGCTCGATTGCGCGGTGCCGTTCGGCCTGAACGCGCGCCAGCAGGACGCGTGGTGGAACTGGGGCGGCGGCCGCCAGGCGATGAACGACTTCTTCAAGGACTACAACATCCACTCGATCCCCTGCGGCAACACCGGCGCCCAGATGGGCGGCTGGTTCCGCAAGGAGATCAAGACGGTCGAAGACCTCAAGGGCCTGAAGTTCCGCGTCAGCGGCTTCGCGGGCGAGGTCCTCACCAAGCTCGGCGTGGTGCCGCAGCAGATCGCGGGTGGCGACATCTATCCGGCGCTGGAGAAGGGCACGATCGACGCGGCGGAATGGGTCGGCCCGTACGACGACCAGAAGCTCGGCTTCAACAAGGTCGCGCCGTACTACTACTACCCCGGCTGGTGGGAAGGCGGTCCGCAGCTCTCGGCCTACGTGAACACCACCAAGTGGGCGGAGCTGCCGAAGCAGTACCAGGCGATCGTCGAGGCCGCGGCTGCCAAGGCCCACACCTCGATGCTGTCGAAGTACGACGCGCAGAACCCGAAGGCGGTCCGCGAGCTGGTCGCGTCCGGCACCAAGCTGCTGCCGTTCTCGCCGCAGATCCTCGAGGCGTGCTTCAACGCGACCAACGAGCTGTTCGCGCAGCTCAACGAGAAGAACCCGAAGTGGAAGAAGATCTACGACACGTGGAAGCCGTTCCGCGCCGAGGAGGTGCTGTGGTTCCGCGTCGCCGAGAACACCTTCGACAATTTCATGGCGCGCCAGTCGGCCGCCAACAAGCTCTGAACCTGCCTCCAAGGCAAACTGGAAACCCCGCTGCGGCGGGGTTTTCTTTTGCCCGGATGCCGGTACGCCCGTCTCCGTAACCGCGCCACCGCCCTGGCCGGCAGCGGAGCCGGGATCAGCGTCTTTGCCGGCGAGAGCGTACCGGCCTGCAAGGAAGGCCTGCCAAGCGGGGTTTCCCTTTCGCTTATTGAAAAGATTCAATCGGATTCCGCAGGGTGGATGTCTTTTCAAACGGAATTCCGCATGTCAGTCTTTGCACTCTGAAGGGCTCATCAAGGGTCCTCAGGGAGGAAACAAACAGATGAAGCGCAGGAAATTTATCAGGACCGCAGGCGTGGGCGCTGCGGGTGTGGCCGCCGCGACCAGCGTCGCGGCGCCGGCCATCGCGCAGAGCATGCCGGAAGTGAAATGGCGCCTGACATCGAGCTTCCCCAAGTCGCTCGACACGCTCTACGGCGGTTCGGAACTCTTCGCCAAGGTCGTGGGCGAGATGTCGGACGGCAAGTTCCAGGTCAGGTCCTTCGCCGCCGGCGAGATCGTGCCGGGCCTGCAGGTGGCGGATGCGGTGCAGAACGGCACGGTCGAGGCCGGCCAGACCGCCTCCTACTATTATTTCGGCAAGCATCCGAACTTCGTGTTCGAGACCGGCCTGCCGTTCTCGGTGAACCAGCGCCAGCTCTATGCCTGGCTCTATTTCGCCGGCGGCCACCAGCTCATCAACGAGTTCTACAAGGACTACAATTTCCGGTCCTTCGTCTTCGGCGGCACGGGCTGCCAGATGGGCGGCTGGTTCCGCAAAGAGATCAAGTCGATGGACGATCTCAAGGGCCTCAAGTTCCGCGTCGGCGGGTTCGCCGGCATGATCCTCGAACGGCTGGGCGTGGTGCCGCAGCAGATCGCGGGCGGCGACATCTATCCGGCACTCGAAAAGGGCACGATCGATGCCTGCGAGTGGGTTGGCCCCTACGACGACGAGAAGCTCGGCTTCAACAAGGTCGCCAAGTACTACTACTATCCCGGCTGGTGGGAGGGCTGCTCCGGCGGCTCGCTGTTCGTCAACAACGAGGCCTGGGCGAAGCTGCCCAAGCACTACCAGGCGATGGTCGAAACCGCCTCGGGCCTCGTCACCTCGTGGATGGTGCCGAAATACGACGCGGCCAACCCCGCCGCCCTGCGGCGGCTGGTGGCGGCCGGCACCGAGCTGCGGCCGTTCCCGCGCGCGGTGCTCGAGCCCTGCTTCAACGAGGCCTACAAGTTCTACGACGAGCTGGCCGCCAAGGATCCGAAGTTCAAGAAGATCTACGAGAGCCTGAAGGCGTTCCGCTCCGACGAGAACCTGTGGTTCCGCGTCGCCGAGAACACCTTCGACAATTTCAACTACTCGATGTCGGCACAGGGCCGCTGAACGGCCGCCACCATCCCGAAAAAGAAAGCCCCGCCTGCGAAGGCGGGGCTTTTTACGTCGGGCCGACAGGGGGGGGCGCTATTTGGGCGGGGCCCCGAAGACCGGCGGCGCGGCATCGTCGGTCGGCGGCGCCTGCAGTTCGATCTTCACCTTGCTGGGATCTACGTCGGACGGCTTGTCGAGGAAGTAAGTCACCGACTGCGGCAGGGCGATCACGATCACGACCATGATCAGCTGCAGCAGCACCCAGGGGATCGATCCCCAGTAGATGTCCGAGCTCTTCACTTCCTTGGGCGCGACGGAGCGCAGGTAGAAGAGGGCGAAGCCGAACGGCGGGTGCATGAACGAGGTCTGCATGTTCACGCAGAGCATGACGCCGAACCAGATCAGCGCCGCGTCCGCGCCCACGACCGGGGCCAGGAGCTTCTGCGCGACCGGGGCCAGCATCGGGATGATGATGAACGCGATCTCGAAGAAGTCGAGGAAGAAGGCCAGGAAGAACACGAACAGGTTGACGACGATCAGGAAGCCCCAGACGCCGCCCGGCAGGCTGGACATCAGGTGCTCGACCCAGTGGTTGCCGTCGACGCCCTGGAAGGTGATCGAGAAGCAGGTCGCGCCGACCAGGATGAAGGCGACCATCGCGGTGATGCGCATGGTGGCCTGCAGGGCCTGCACGATGAGGTCGCGCAACTCCCGCACGTCCCAGGCGCGCCAGCACAGCCAGACGATCGCCACGAACATGAAGGTGAAGGCGAGCTTGAAGGGAATGGACTTGAACGCCACCATCCCGATCAGCGCCCCGACGATCGCCGCGGCGCAGCCGCCGAAGAACATGAACCGGTCGAACTTCGTCAGCGGCGCGTTGCGCACCACGGCCAGCACGATGGCGCCGATGGTGCCCATGGCGCCGGCTTCGGTCGGCGTCGCAAGGCCCATCATGATCGTGCCCAGGACCAGGAAGATCAGCACGGCCGCGGGGATGATGCCCCAGGCGCACTTCACCAGCAGCGCCTTGCCGAACAGCGTGCGCGGCACGGGCGGCAAGGCATTGGGTTTCACGATGCTGAGGTAGAAGGTGTAGCCGGCGAACAGCGCGATCTGGAGCAGCGAGGGGCCCCAGGCGCCGAGATACATGTCGCCGACCGATTTGCCGAGCTGGTCGGCCAGCACGATCAGCACCAGCGACGGCGGCACGAGCTGCGTGATGGTGCCGGAGGCCGCCAGCACGCCGGTCGCGTAGCGCATGTCGTAGCGGTACCGCATCATCACGGGCAGCGTGATCAGCGCCATGGCGATGACCTGCGCGGCCACCGTGCCGGTGATGGCGCCGAGGATGAAGCCCACGATGATGGTCGAGTAGCCGAGCCCGCCCCTGATGGGGCCGAACAGCTGGCCCATCGATTCGAGCATGTCCTCCGCCAGCCCGCATTTCTCGAGGATGGCGCCCATGAAGGTGAAGAACGGGATGGCGAGCAGCAGTTCGTTCGACAGGATCGAGCCGAACACGCGACCCGGGATGGCCTGCATGAAGGCCATCGTGAAGTAGCCCATCTCGATCGACAGGAACCCGAAGAAGAAGCCGACCGCGCAGAGCGAGAAGGCGACCGGGTAGCCGATGATCATGAACACGACGAGGCCGCCGAACATCAGCGGCGGCATGAGATCGAGCGGGATCATTGCGTCGGCCTCTCGTAGTGCGCTTCGAGGCTGTCGACGGCGTAGCCGTTGAGGAAGGCGACGCGCTTGATGAGTTCGGAGACGCCCTGCAGGGCGACGAGGGCGAAGCCGACCGGCAGCACGAGCTTGATCGGCCAGCGCAGCAGGCCGCCCGCGTTCGAGGAATGCTCGTTGACGGCGTAGGACTGCATGAAGAAGGGCCAGCTCAGCCAGGCCAGGATGGCGCAGGTCGGCAGGAGGAAGATCAGGGTACCGAGGATGTCGATCCAGAGCTGACCGCGACGGCCGAGCGTCATGTAGAACAGGTCGACACGGACATGCTCGTTGCGCTTCAGCGTGTAGGAGGCACCGAACATGACGATGACGGCGAACATGTACCACTGCACCTCGAGCCACGCGTTGGAGCTCAAATCATAGGCGTAGCGGAACATTGCGTTGCCGGCGCTGACCACGCAGGCCAGCAGCACCAGCCAGTTGCAGACGTTGCCGATCTTCTCGTTGATCGCATCGATCAACGTGCTCAGTGACAGCAGTAAGCGCATGCGCCTCCCCAGATGCGAGTTATTCTTGTCTTATACCCGTTCTCGCTGACGGAAAGCTGTCTTAGCCCGGTTCGCTAAGCGATGCCAGCGGCAGGAAGACGGTCGCTGTGCAACACGGGGGAACAGGCGGGGACCGGCGATATACCCGCCTACGGAGAAGTCAGTTCGGTCCAGCCATCCGGGCCGAAGAACTCCAGCGGGCGGAAGGCCTTCTTGTAGGCCATCTTGGTCGAATCGGCGATCCAGTAGCCGAGGAAGACGTAGGGCAGCCCGCGCCGCGCCGCCTCGGCGGCCAGCCAGAGGATCATGTAGGTGCCCAGCCCGCGGCGCGGATCGTGCGGGTCGAAGAAGCTGTAGACCGCCGAGACGCCGTTCGAGAGCCAGTCGACCAGGCAGGCCCCGACCAGCTTCCCGTCGGCCGAATCCTCCCTGAACTCGACGATGGCTGTGTCGACGGGGCTCTCCTCGACCATCGCGCGGTAATCGTCGAAATCCATGTCGGCCATGTCGCCGTCGCGATGGCGGGCCAGCACGTAGCGCGAGAACAGGGAATATTGCTCGCCGGTCGCCAGCGCCTGGGCCTCGACGGCGTGGACATGCTCGTTGCGGGCGACGATGCGCCGTTGCGCCCGGCTGGCGGCGAAGTCGCGGACACGGATCCGTACCGGCACACAGGCGCGGCAGCCGTCGCACAGCGGCTTGTAGACGAAGTGATGCGAACGGCGGAAACCGGCGTCGGTCAGCGTGTCGTGCTGCGATATCGCATCCGGACCGCTCAGCTCCGTGACGAGCTTCGTCTCCAGCCGGTGCGGCAGATACGGGCAGCGCATCGCCGGCGTGGTGCGGAAGAACCGCAGGGTCTGGATGTTCTGTCGGATGAACATGAATTGTTGGGGAGTTTAACCCGAGGATGGGGGAAGAAAAGGGCGACTTCCTTCGTCGACGGTCATGGCCGCAGGCGTCAGGGCGGGGAACGGCCGCCCGCCAGCCGCCGGAAAGGCTTGAGGGCGAGGCGGAAAAGCCTCGGCAGCAGCCAGACCAGCAGCAAGACGAAAAGGGCGAGCAGGCACAGGAAAGTGATCGGGTGGGCGATCGCGAGCGCGAGGCCACCGATCACGGTCACGTCCTCGCCGAGCGAGGCGGCGACGTTGGTGAAGGGTTCCGGCGAGGTGTTGATGAGGGTCCGCGTGCCGGTCTTGGCGACATGCGTGCCGGCGGCCAGCGTGCCGCCCAGCAGGCCGGCGATGATCGCCACCTCCGGGCTCAGCCCGCCCGCCGCGCCGTAGGCCAGCAGCGCGCCGGCGGGGACGCGCACGAAGGTCTGCAGCGCGTCGTTGATCGTGTCGACATAGGGGATCTTGTCGGCGAGGAAGTTGAGCGCGAACAGCACCGCGGCGACGCCCAGCACCCAGACCGAGGACAGGACCTGCAGATCCTGCGGCAGCGTCACGATGCCGAGCCGCTGCGCCAGCCCCAGCACGAGCACGGCGGCATAGGCGTTGAGGCCGCTCGCCCAGCCGGCGCCGAGCGCGATCGCGATGGTGGCGAGCGTCTCGGCGGTCATCGCGCCGGCTTCAGAGCGCCCGTCGCGCCTTGAGCGCGGTGGCGAGGGTGCCGTCGTCCAGCCAGTCGAGCTCGCCGCCCACCGGGACGCCGTGCGCGAGGCGGGTCAGCGGCACGTCGTGCGCGGCCAGCCGTTCGGCGAGATAATGCGCCGTCGTCTGGCCGTCGACGGTGGCGTTGGTCGCCATGATGATTTCGCGCACGCCGCCCGCCGCCACGCGGCGCACGAGCGCGGCGATGTTGAGTTCGTCCGGGCCGATCCCGTCGAGGGCCGACAGCGAGCCGCCCAGCACGTGGTAGCGGCCCTGGTAGATGCGCCCGCGCTCCATCGCCCAGAGGTCGCCGACATCCTCGACCACGCAGATCAGGCCGGCGTCGCGGCGCCCGTCGGCGCAGATCGAGCAGGGATCGATCGTGTCGAGGTTGCCGCACACCGAGCAGGCGCGGATCGCACGCGCGGCGTCGCCCAGGGCGGCGGCGAGCGGCTGCATCAGCACCTCGCGCTTCTTCAGCAGGTGCAGCGCGACGCGGCGCGCCGAGCGCGGCCCCAGGCCGGGGAGGCGGCCGAGGAGCTGGATCAGCCGCTCGATCTCGGGCCCGTTCATGGGCGTCCGTTCATCGCTGCCGCGGGAACGGGGTCAGAGCTTGAAGCCCGGCGGCAGGGGCAGGCCGCCGGTGATCGTCTTCATGTGCTCCTGCACGGTCTGCTCGACCTTGCCGCGGGCATCGTTGGCGGCCGCCACGATCAGGTCCTCGACCACGCCCTTGTCCTCGGGCTTGAAGAGGGAGGCGTCGATCTCGACGCGGCGCGTCTCGTTCTTGCCGTTGACCACGACCTTCACCATGCCGGCGCCGGACGTGCCCTCGATCTCGAGGCGGTCGAGCGTCGCCTGCAGCTCCTGCATCTTCTGCTGCATCTGCTGGGCCTGTGCCATCAGGCCGCCAAGGTCCTTGAGCTTGTCGAACATCAGAACTCGCTTTCGGGGATGTCGCCGTCGTCGGCGGGATATTCTTCGGCCGGCGGGGGGCCGTCGTCGGGAGCCGGCACACCGAGGCCGGCCAGCAGCGAGGTCTCCTCGCCGCGGCGGCGCACGGTTTCCACCTTGGCGCCGGGAAAGGTCTTCAGGATCGCCATCACCACTTCGTTGCTGTCGGCCGAGCTGCGCAGGTCGTCGGCCTTGGCCTCCTTCTGCTGCACCAGGGTCGGCTTGCCCTCGGCATTCGAGACCGAGGCGATCCAGCGCCGGCCGGTCCACAGCGTCAGCATCTCGCCCAGCCGTGAGGCGAGATCGGTGGGCGCGCGCGGTTCGGGGCGGAATTCGATGACGCCCGGCTCGCACCGCACCTCGTGCACATGGTGCATCAGGCTGTGCACCAGCCGCGCCTCGCGCTTGCTCTCGAACAGCGCCACGACCTCGGTGAAGTTGCGCGGCGCCGGCGGGGCGGCCGGCTGGGCCGCGACCGCCATCGCGGGCTGCGCGACGAGCCGCGCCGCGGTCGCACCGCCGCCGCCATTGCCGCGCGGCGCCCCGCCACCGGGGCCGGTGCCTGCGCCGGCGCCGGCTCCATTGGCCTGCAGGGCGCGGATGGCATCGCCGGGCGAGGGCAGGTCGGCGGCATAACAGAGCCGGATCAGCGCCATCTCGGCGGCGCGCAGCGGCGAGGGCGCGGTGAGCGTCTCCTGCAGCCCCTTGAGCAGCAGGTTCCAGGCGCGCGTCAGCGATGCCATCGACAGCTTGCCCGCCATGGCGAGACCCTGCGCCCGCTCGCTGTCGGCCGAGGAGGTGGCGGCGTCCGGCGCCACCTTGAGGCGCGTCACCCAATGGGTCAGTTCCAGCAGGTCCTGCAGGATCACCACGGGATCGGCGCCGGAATCGTGCATCTCGCCCAGCGCCGCCACGACGGCCGGCGCATCGCCGCGCATCGTCTTCTCGAACAGCTCGAGCACCCGGCTGCGGTCGGCGAGACCCAGCATGTCGCGGACCTGCGCGGCATCGACCACGCCGCCGCCATGGGCGATCGCCTGGTCGAGCATCGAAAGCCCGTCGCGCACGGAGCCGTCGGCGGCGCGTGCCAGCAGCGCCAGCGCTTCGGGGGAGATCTCGACCTTCTCGTCCTGCGCGATGCGGCCGAAATGGGCGGTGAGGACGTCGTGCGGCACGCGCTTGAGGTCGAAGCGCTGGCAGCGCGACAGCACCGTGACCGGGACCTTGCGGATCTCGGTGGTCGCGAACAGGAACTTCACGTGCGGCGGCGGCTCTTCCAGCGTCTTCAGCAACGCGTTGAAGGCCTTCTCCGACAGCATGTGCACTTCGTCGATGATGTAGACCTTGTAGCGGGCCGAGACCGGCCGGTAGCGCACGCCCTCGATCAACTCGCGCACGTCGTCGATGCCGGTATGCGACGCGGCGTCCATTTCGATGACGTCGACGTGGCGATCCTCGGTGATCGCCGTGCAGTTGTCGCAGGAACAGGAACTTCACGTGCGGCGGCGGCTCTTCCAGTGTCTTCAGGAGGGCGTTGAACGCCTTCTCCGAGAGCATGTGCACTTCGTCGATGATGTAGACCTTGTAGCGCGCCGAGACCGGGCGATAGCGCACGCCCTCGATCAGCTCGCGCACGTCGTCGATGCCGGTGCGCGAGGCGGCGTCCATTTCGATCACGTCGACATGGCGGTCCTCGGTGATCGCCTTGCAGTTCTCGCAGACGCCGCACGGATCGACGGTCGGTCCGCCGGTGCCGTCCGGCCCGATGCAGTTCAGCGCGCGGGCGATGATGCGGGCGGTCGTCGTCTTGCCGACGCCGCGCACGCCGGTGAGCATGAAGGCATGGGCGATGCGGCCGGTGGCGATGGCGTTGCGCAGGGTGCGCACCATCGCTTCCTGGCCGACCAGGGTCGTGAAATCGACAGGACGATACTTGCGGGCGAGGACGCGGTAGGGAAGTGCGGTCTCCCCGCTGCCCTTGGAGGCTTCCGCCATGAGATCACCCGTCCGGTCGCCGCGGCCCCTCAGGCCCGGTGGTCGTCGCACCTGGGCAATCCGTGCGCTGCGGCGGCGTGCGCAGGCAACGGGTGAGAGACCAGCATGACCCGAAGCGAATTCGTTACGGCTGCTTCCTTCCGGATCTGACCGGGTTGGCGACTGCTCCGCCCACACCAGCCTCTCGAGGCGGTTATATCAGGAGTCCGCCAGTCCGGCGCAAGGGCGCTGTGGGTCAATTCCGCCGGCGCCGGGGACGCCGGCCGGATGCCGGGAATCTTCGGACAATCCCCGGCGCTGCCACGACATTTTCCGCCACACCGTCTCAAGGTACGCGGGCGGGCCGGGCAAGGCCGAGATGGTCGCGCAGAGTCTTCCCTGCATATTCCGTGCGGAAGAGGCCGCGGGCCTGCAGAAGCGGCACCACCCCGTCGACGAAGGCGTCGAACTGGTCGGGAAAGAAGGGCGGCATGATGTTGAAGCCGTCGGCGGCTTCCGCGTGGAACCAGTCCTCGAGCGTATCGGCGATCCTGGCCGGCGGGCCGACCAGCAGGAGGTGACCGCGCGCCGCCGCCACGCGGTGGTAGAGCTGGCGCAGGGTGAGGCCGTCGCGGCGTGCCATCTCGATCAGCAGGGCGGCCCGGCTCTTGAGGTGTTCGGTCTCCGGCACCTCGGGCACCGGCCCGTCGAGCGGATGGCGGGACATGTCGGCGCCGAGCCGCTCCGACAGGACGGTGAAGGCCTGGGCCGGATCGATGCGCCGGTTGAGGTCGTCGAACAGGGTCTCGGCCTCGCGCTGCGTCGCGGCGACGACCGGCATGATCCCCGGCATCACGACGGGCGGGGCATCGCTGCGACCTGCCGCTCGGGCCTGCGCGCGGACGCTCTCGCGGAAGGCGCGGGCCTCCTCGCGATCGTTCTGCGCGGTGAACACCACGTCGGCGATGCGGGCGGCAAGCGCCTGGCCAGGACCGGACGAGCCGGCCTGGATCAGCACGGGATGGCCCTGGGGCGCACGCGGCACGTTGAGCGCGCCGTCGACCGCGAAATACTTGCCGCGAAAAGCCGGCATGCGCAGGCTTCCCGGCCGCACGAAGCGGCCGGCCTCCTTGTCGGCAACGAAGGCGCCATCGTCCCAACTGTCCCACAACAGGCGGCAGGCGGAGACGAATTCCTCCGCCATGGCGTAACGCTCGGCGTGGGGCGGATGCGCGCGGCCGAACACGGCGCTCGACTTGGCATAGGCGGTCGTGACGACATTCCAGGCCGCCCGCCCGGCCGAGATATGGTCGAGCGACGCGAAGCCGCGCGCCACATGGTAGGGCTCGGCATAGGTCGTCGATGCGGTGGCGGCGAGGCCGAGACGCTTCGTGGTCATCGCCAGCGCGGACAGCAGGGTCAGCGGCTCGAACTTGCCGATGGTCGACGGATGCTCGTCGTAGCCGGTGGCGAAACCGTCGCCGAGGAAGAACATGTCGAACCGACCGCGCTCCGCGCTGGCCGCGATGCGCTGCATCAGCGGCAGGTTCGGCCAGTCCTCGACCACCGCATCGGGATGGCGCCACCCGCCGACATGGTGGCCGGGCACCTGGACGAAGACGCCGAGATGCATCTGGCGGGGGGACTCTCGCGGCGACGGGTTCAAGCGAAGTCTCTTCTCGGCGGCAATGGTGCGTGGGGTTTCACCTAACGCGAAACCCGCTGCAAGGGAATGCGGGCCGGGGCGCCGCCCATCTCTTGTGGGACCGAAACCCGAACGCGCCCCATCATCTTGAAATCGTCCCGCAGCGGCTGCGCGGGCGCAACATCGCTCCGCGTCGGCGTTGAATCGCCGAACGTGAGGGGAAAATCGATGGCTGCGCGACCGAGCTGGGAAGGGCATCTGCGCCTTTCCCTCGTGACCTGTCCTGTCTCGCTGTGGGCGGCGACGACCGAAGCGGAAACCATCCGCTTCAACCTGATCAATCCCAAGACCAACAACCGCATCCGCATGGTGACCGTGGATGCCGAGAGCGGCGAGGAAGTTTCCCGTGCCGATCTCGTGAAGGGATATCAGGTGCGCAAGGGCGAGTATGTCCTGTTCGACAAGGAAGAACTCGACGCGGTGAAGATCGAATCAACGCGCACGATCGACATCGAGAAATTCGTGCCGCGCGAGAGCATCGACCGTCTCTACTGGGACGCGCCGTACCATCTCGTCCCCTCTGGCAAGACCGGCATCGACGCCTTTGCCGTGATCCGCGAGGCGATGCGCCGGCAGGGGATGGTGGCGATCGGCCGTCTCGTGATGGGCACGCGCGAGCGTGTGTGCGCCATCGAGATCGAGGAGGACGCGCTGTTGCTGACCATGTTGCGCAGTCCCGGCGAGGTCCGCCCGGTCGAGGAAATCGGGCATCCCGACCTGCCCAAGGCCGATCCGAAGATGCTGGAGATCGCCGCGAAGATCGTCGAGCAGCAATCGGGCGAGTTCGACCCCTCCGAGTTCGCCGACCGCTACGAGGAAGCGTTGCGCGATCTCATCGAGAAGAAGCAGAAGGGCAAGCCGGTGCGTATCGCGCCGCCCGAGGACAGCGACGACGGGAAGGTGATCGACCTGATGGCGGCGCTGAAGCGCAGCCTGCAGGGCGGGGGACCGACGCAGCGCCGGCAAAGCGCGGCGCCGACGCGCTCGAAGAAGGCCGGAAAGGCAGGTGCCCGCAAGGGGCGCGCCGCCTGAAACTTTCGTTTCGACGGCAGGCTTCACGCCGCGCAGGCGTATGTTACGATCTCGCGTCATGAGCACGGCTGGGCGCGTTTCGACGATGGAAGATCTCCTGGAGCGACTCGAACAAGTCGACGCGGATTGCGTATGTCTGCTCGAACACCGCAAGGCGAGGGCTGCTGCCGCCACGCTGCGCACGCATCTCGAAGGCCCTGGCGCCGTCTTCGCCGGAGCGGGCTCCACCCCGCTGATCGAGGCCCTGCTGGATTCCGGACGGACCGTCGCGGCCTTCGTGCTGCAGGACATGTCCGTGGCGGGCGGCCATGGCATGCCGGACCTGTCGAACGTCCGTGCGCTGCGCAACGTCATCGCCATGCTCGTCGAGGCGATCGGCGTGGGACAGCGCCAGATGCCGACCCGGCCTCTTGGTGCCACTCTTCACTGAAGGCAAAGCCTCCGCCGATCGCTCGTCGGCGAGCTGGCATGGGTGTGGGAGTGGAGCGACGCTGCCCGTCCTCCGCGCGCCAGTACATCCGTGGTCGCGTCGATGGAGGAGGGCGCGTCCGGCGACACCGCCGTCTTCCGAACCACCCGCGCAATGTCGATTGCAGGGCGCCGAACCTGTCGAGAAGCGCGACGATCGCGCACATCGGTTCGAAGATCGGAATGGAGGGGTGTCCACCATTCTCCGCAGCCGATATGGGGTTTGAAGCGAGGCATTCAAGGCGGGCTACCTTTCAACCCGGCGCGCATCGAACACCTCGATCAGGGTTGCTGCAACGCAGTGCAGAAAGGCACGTTCAATCGTCATGAGAATGGCTGGGTACCCGGAAAGCGGTCGCCACGATGCGCCAGCGCAATGGGGAGTGCGCGCCCGAGCGCGTGGTGCGGGCGGAAGGCTTTGCCATGCCATCGCATGACGCGCTTTCCGTCCTTGTCGTCGAGGACGAGCCTCTCCTTCGCCTGCACGCGGCGACCTACCTCGAGGAGTCCGGCTTCGAGATCTACGAGGCCGCGACGGCGGCCGAGGCCATCGACATCCTGGAGCGGAGCGAGAGGATCGATGCGGTATTCGCGGATATCGACCTGCCCGGTGGACTGAGCGGGATCGAATTGGCCGCCGTCATCCGGCGCCGCTGGCCGCCGGTCCGTCTCGTGCTGACCTCGGGCGCCTTCGAGGCCGGGCATGCTGCGTTGCCGTCGAACGTGCCGTTCCTCGCAAAGCCTTACCTGCCGGATCACCTGGTCGGTACGCTGCGGTCCCTGTAGCGAACGCAGGCGGTTCTGGCCGCGTTTGCCGCCTTACATTACTGCCTGATTATTCGCACTTCCCGGCAACCATGGGATGCGCGCGCGGTTGACCCGGCCCGGGGCGAATTCCTCGCCTCTCGACCGGAGTTCCAGACATGAAGAAGTTTCTCGCCCTGGCGGCCGCCGCGACCGTGGTCGCCGCAGCGCCGGCCTTCGCCGCGACCGACGCCGAATGCCAGGAGATGTGGAAGAAGGCCGACGAAAACGCCGACGGCAAGGTCTCGGGCGGGGAAGCGATCCGATACATCGCGTTCATGCGCATCGGCGGCCGCACGGTGGCCACGGAAGGCAGCATCACGCAGGCCGAGTTCATGGATGCCTGCAAGGCCGACGCCTACAAGGCGCAGCAGGCCGAGGCGGGCGCCCCTCTCAAGGGATCCAACTCCTTCACCGAAGCCCAGGCCAAGGACCGTGTCATCGCGCAGGGCCTCGCCAACGTGTCGGCGCTCACGAAGGACAGCGACGGAATCTGGCGCGGCACGGCGATGCAGAACGGAAAGACCGTCCAGGTGGCCGTCGATTACAAGGGCAACGTCGTTTCGACGGCCCAGCAGTAAGTCTTTCTGTTACATCTCAAAGGAAAACCCATCATGAAGACCGTAAGCCGGGCCTATGACAGCTACGCGCAGGCGCGCGCCGCCGTGGATGCCCTCGAAAAGGCGGGCGTGCCCAGCAAGGACATCAGCCTCGTCGCCAACAAGTATGTCAGCGCCGAGTATGCCGACGTCGAAGACGTCAACGGTGCGGCTGCGGGCGCAGGCATCGGCGGTGCGCTGGGTGCGGGCGCCGGCCTGCTTGCGGGCCTTGGGCTGCTGGCCATTCCGGGCCTTGGTCCGGTCGTTGCCGCGGGCTGGCTTGCCTCCACGGCCGCCGTGGCGGCCGGCGGCGCCGTCGCCGGCGGGATCGTCGGCGCGCTGGTCGATGCCGGCACCGACCGCGAGCATGCGGAAGTCTATTCCGAAGCCGTCCGCCGCGGCGGCACGCTCGTCACGGTGCGCGTGGCCGAGCCCGATGCTGACCGCATCGACGCCATCCTGATGACCAGCAAGCCGATCGATCCGGTGGCGCGTCGCGAGGAATACCGGAAGGGCGGCTGGACGACTTTCGACCCGAAGGCACCGCCGTACAAGCCGAACCAGACCGAGATCGACCGTATCCGGAACACCTGGCCGGGCTGACCTGTCCGGGAGAGAGGGGAAAGGCGGAAGCGGAGCTTCCGCCTTTTTCATGTGAGATCGAGCTTGTCGCCGCGCTGCTAGGGCATGACCTTCTGGCACCCCGCGCCCTGCCAGCGGTAGCCCTGCGCGGTACCGCCGACCATCGTCCATTCGACGATGCAGCTCTGGCGCACGAGGGTCGGGGGAAAGCCACCCATCGGCATCCACCAGCCGCCGCCCCATCCCCAGCCCCAGCCGCCCCATCGCGTGTACATCGGCGGCATGCCGGGATCGATGTAGGAAGTGTCCCAGCGCCATTGCAGGATCTTGCTGCCGTCTTCCAGCTGGTAGGTGTTGTCGGGAATGCGGCCCATGCTTTTCAGCAGGCCGGCTTCCGGCGCGCCGGCCATCTCGCGCAGCTGGTTGTCGAACGCCGCCTCGCGTTCGGCGGTCGTGGCGCAGCCCGTGGCAAACAGAAGGCAAAGAAGGGCGGCCGACCTGCGGAGCATCTCGATCTCCCGATGTGTCGCGCAACGTCGCACGCTTGCGCTGCGAGGCCAATGAGCTGGCGTCATGGCGCGCCGACCGTCGACGTGCATTCGCCGCAACGGCGGCCGGAGCGATGGGCTGCCTGCGCAAGCTCTCATGCGACCTCGAAATGCGTCTGGTGGGCCGCCTTCGGGCCAATGCCTCGTCGTCGCAGGCGGAAAGCTGGAACGGCCGCTCGAAAATGGGCCCGCCGCGCATCGTCCGGAGCACGCGGAACCGGGCGCCTCGATCTGCGCTTATCCCCCGATGAATGGTGATGGGAGTATCGAATGAAGACGCGCATCCTCGCCGGGGCACTGGCGGTCGGCCTGGCAGCCGCAGCTCAGGCGCAGGCACAGGCGCCCACCTTGTCGATGGATTGCCATATGATGCTACGCGGCGTCCCGTCGAAAGACGCGACAAGCTTCCAGCTGGTCGGAAACGACCTCTATTCGGTGCTTGGGTCAACGCGCACCAAGATCTCCACGCAGGGAACGCCGGTGGCGCTGGGCACGAGCCGCGAGAAGGACGGCACCACGACCACCAGCTTCGCCTCGCATACGCTCCAGGGCACGACGCTCCAGCGCACGGTGTACTGGAAGAAGGCGAACGAGGAGATGAAGCCCGCCTTCCGAGAGACCTACGATTTCAAGGCGAAGACGCTGACCAGTTCCTCGGATCCTGCCGACATGTGCCACGCCAACGCGCGCTGAAGACCGCGCCCTGAAGCGCGACTGCCTGCAGTTTGCTGGCAGTCCGCTGCAGGCCACTACAAGACCTAGCGGCTTGTAGTTCTTCTTTTGTTCTCGTATCCGTTGATGCCCTTCAGGAGCGTCGTCATGCATCTCAAGAGCGTCCCTTCCGCCGCCGTCCGTGATTTCCAGGGCATCGCGCAGGCCTTCGACCGCCTCGTGAACGCCCGGAACGAAGCCGACTGGCTTCACCCGTTCGCGCAGATCCTCGCGCGCCTCGATCCCCAACGGCATGGCATCGCAGCCGAGGACGTGGTGAGGGTCGTGCAGGCCTGGTCCGACGTCGAGGGAGAGGCTTGGGAGGGCGGTTATCTCGTCGATCTCCGCGACGGACGCCGCGCGCATCTCGAGGCAGTGGTCGAAGAGGGCGGATGGACGCCCCGTACCCGGGTCCTCGCGACCCTTCACGCCGGAGGGTTCGATTTCGCGTCCGACGACGTGCCGCCCGGCCATCCCGTCCGCATCTATGGCTGGGTCGACGGCTTCCAGCTGCTGGACGAATATCTGGGGGCGCTGGAGACCGCCCGCGCCGCCTGACGGCGGGTGCTTTCGTGGCGCTGCAACCGGCGTCACGGAGCTTGCGGGCCCTGAAGGACCTGCCCCCAAGATTCCACGATTGCGCCCGCAACGCGTCACGCGCTCGTTCGTACTCCCTTCATGAGCACGATCCATCGGGTGTCCGCCATCGGCACCGACATCGCCAAGGAGGGAAAGATGATGCGCAGTCTCAAGCTGATCGCGGCGTCGGGCCTGCTGTTGATGACTGCCGCCTGCGGCCAGCAATACGGCTACGGCCCGAGCTATGGCTACAACCAGGGCTATGGCTACCCGCAGAATTACGGCTACTACAACAGCGGCTACCAGCAGAACTACGGTTACTATCAGAACCAGAATCAGAACTATGCGCCGCAGGGCCAGACCTTCGTCGGCCGGGTGGCCAACCAAGGAACGTATTACCGGGGTTGGTAATCGTACTTCCCGACCGGGTGGACGAGCCGCCCCTTGCAGAATCGACGGCGCCGGAGGGCAATCCTCCGGCGTTTTTCGTGCGCGACCCTTTGTCGGCTGCCTGCCGGTATCCGGACGCAGCTTGTCCGAACCGACGCCTCAGTGCGCGAAGTAGTGCATGCCGCCGTCAACGGGGATCACGGCGCCCGTGACGTAGCGAGCGGCCGGGGAGGCGAGAAACGCGACCATGTGGGCGACGTCTTCGGGCTCGCCGAAATAGCCGATCGGGATATTGCGCTCGATGAAGTTGCGGCGTGCCTCCTCGGTGGGATGCAGGCGCGTCAGGATCTGTTCGCTGTTGATGCGGCCGGGCTGGACGGTGTTGACCGTCACGCCGGCGGAAGCGACGTCGCAGGACAATCCCTTTGCCCAGAGATGCAGCGCTCCCTTGGCGGCGATGGCCGCGTTGAGGCCACGTGGCTCCATCGAGCCGCTGATGCTCACGATGCGTCCCCAGCGCCGCTGTCGCATCGAGGGTAGCAGCGCCTTGGCGAGCAGGCGCGCGGCGGTGAAGTTGAGGGCGAAGGCCTCTTCCCACACCTCCTCGTCGGCATCGGGTGCGGTGGGTCGCGAGCCGCCGGCGCAATTCACCAGGATATCGATCCCGCCCAGGGCGGAAATGGCCTCCTGGGCGAGACGCTCGACATCGCCGCGATCGGTGACGTCCGCGGCGATGGCCGTCACGCCGGGCAGCGTCTCGATCTGTCCCGTGCGCCGCGCCGTGGCGGCCACCCGTGCGCCCTGGCTGGCGAAAAGGCGTACGATCCCCGCGCCGATCCCGGAGCTCGCGCCGGTGACGAGACAGGTCCGGCCGTCGATCTGGTAGTCCATGCCGCCTTGATGGACGAGCCCGCGTGTGTTGCCAACCGGGTGGACTCGGCCGGCCCCGACCACGCAGCGACATCCGCTTCCATAGTGCCTGCACTTCGAGATGCAGAAAGGCGGTGTGCAGTTATTGCATTGAACCGTTGCGCTGCCTTTTGCGTACAAAGACCCCAACAAGAAGAAATCAAGGGAAAGCTTCATGATCTTCGACGATCTGTCGTGGCAGCTCGACATCGTCGACGCCCGGTGTCTCCATCTGCTCCGTCATCGCCGCGACGCCGCGGTGGCAGCGGACCTGAAGCGGGATCTCGGGACAGCGGTATTCGCAGCTACAGGCCTCTCGGATGCAGTGGATAAATTCCTCGCCGAGGCATGCACGCAAGCGCGCGCCGTAGTGGATGTCTTGTCGCCGGCGGCCGAAGGGCAGGCCGCCCGCGATGAGGAACTCCGTCGGCTGCGGGCCATCATCGCCAAGCTGCGCGATGCGATCTACGTCGAACGTCAGCGGCAACTAAAGATGCCGGCCGGAGATTGAGGACGGCGTGAGAAGACAGGGCGGGCTTCCGGAAGGGCGCCGCTTTCCAACGAGCCTCCGGGAGCTACTTGACGGCACCCAGCAGGCTGTCGATGCGGCGTACCAGTGCGTTGGCCGAGCCGAAGGCGGAGTTGCGCTTCCAGATCGAGTCGCGCCGCGGCTTGGTACTTTCCATCATCAGCCAGTCGACGCAGTCGCGATGGACCTTGTCCTTGAGCGGCAGCATATCGGCCTCCACGCCGTCGCGCCGTGCCAGCACCGAAAGCTCCGTCACGATGGCCGACGTCAACGAATCGGCAGCGCTTCCATGCGCGCGGCAGACTTCGACGGCCGCCTTGCGGATGCTCATCAGGCCCCGCCGGAGCGCAGAAATGTCGGGTCGTTCGGTCACGTGTCGCCTCCACTTGGCGTAGCTCGGACACGACAGGGGCTGGAACTGTCTGCCAATCTTACGCAAAGGCTTAAAGCCGCAAGCTGACGGCGGCCTTACGAAAAGCGTCAAGTCTGGGGATTTCGAGAATGTGATCGCTCTCCAGCTAGGCGGGCTGCCGACGGCCGTTCACGATGCGGAGAATCGGAAGATCCTCAGGGCGCTCCTGTCTTTATGCGGCCGCCCTTGTCGACAAGGATGTCGACCACCTGGTCGCCGCGCCTCGCGCGGCCGCGCCACACACCCCACGCGTCGCGAGACAGGCCAATGACGTCGGTAAAACCCGCGCGCTCGATCTTGCCGCGAATGAGGTTGGCCTCCTCGGCCTGCGCTTCCGGCGGAATCGGAACGACCGCGAGATTGTCGGACGGCGGCTTGCCCGGCGGCGGCGGGGTCTGGGCGAGGGCGGTGCTCGCAAGCAGTGCGGCCAACAGGCCGGCCAAAGCGGATTTCATGGCAGACACTCCCGGGCCGAGGCTCGGGAACGAAACGCCTGCCCGGCGCATAAGTTGCCCCTGTGGCGGCCAGGGCTTTCCGGCCGCTCCTGTCGTGGCGCGATGGTGCCCCGAAACCCTACCGGGCGCGCGCCTTCGCCGTTGCGTCGGCATCGACGACGCCCGCCGCCGACACCACGACGCCATAGTCGCGCAGCGCCGTCTCGATCGAGACCACGCCGTCGAGCACGTCCTCCGCCACCATCGCCGGGTCGCGCTCGTAGGGGTCGCCATAGCCGCCGCCCGCCGGGCCGTAGCAGACGAAGCGGCCGTCCTTGCCGACATGCATGTGCGGCACCTTGGACGGCAGCGCCCGGTCGGCCTGTCCCGGCACCATGAGATCGAGCTTCGCCGGCATGCCCTCGCTTCCACCGAGGAAGCCCCAGGGCCGGTAGCGATGGCCTTCGCCCTCGACCGAGGCGCCGCCGTCGCCCAGGAAGGCGAACTCGCGCACCGAGCCCAGCCCGCCGCGCCATTTGCCGGCGCCTGCCACGTCCTCGCGCAGTTCGTAGCGCAGCACGCGCAGCGGCAGGTGGGTCTCGATGTCCTCGATCGGGTTGTTGCGCGTGTTGGCGTATAGCGTGTCGACGGCATCCATGCCGTCCTTGCCCGGCCGGCCGCCATAGGAGCCCTCGAAGATCTCCATATGGACCCAGTGCGTCTCGTCCTTCAGCCCGGAGAAGGCGATGACCTTGAGGTTGCCGATGCCGGCCGAGACGTTGCCCGGGATGGCCTGCGCCAGCGCCTTCATCACCGTGTCGGCAAGCTGGTTGCCGGGACAGAAGCGGGCGATGGTCGGCGCCGGGAAAGTCGGGTTGGCGAGGCATCCCTTGGGCGCCCCGATGGTGATCGGGCGGATCAGGCCGGCATTGACCGGGATGTGGCCGTGCACCTCGGTGTCGAGCAGCACGGATCGGATGGTGAGCCAGATCGCGATGTCGGCCGTGCCTTCGAGCGGCATGTTGATCGGCCGGTCCGGCACCTGCGGCGCGGTCCCGGTCAGGTCGACCACGAGGCTGTCGTCCTTCTTCGTGATGGTCACGACGATGGGCAGTTCCTTCTTCGCCGGGTCGTCGCTGTCGAGATAGCCGTCGATGGCGGTCTCGGCGCGGTAGACGCCGTCGGGCAGCCTGGCGATGGCCTGCCGCATCAGCCGCTCGGCATGGTCCATCAGCGCGCCGCACGCCTGCTCGAACGTGTCGAGGCCGTAGCGCTCGACCAGCTCGACCATGCGGTCCGCACCGATGCGGGCGGCCGCGACCTGGGCTTCCATGTCGCCGACCACGAGGTCGGAGGCGCGGATGTTGTCGCGCACGATCTGCCAGACCGCGTCGTTGCGCACGCCACGGTCGTACACCTTGATCGCCTTGAACTGCAGGCCCTCGGCATAGGCGTCGATGGCTTCGACGATGCCGCAGGAGCCCGGCGAGAGCGCTCCGATGTCGAGATGGTGCGCCGTCGTCGCGGAGAAGGCGATCAGTTTGCCCTGCACGAAAACCGGGACGATGAAGGCCACGTCCGGCCCGTGGCTGGCGCCGGAATAGGCATCGTTGTGCATGATGACGTCGCCCGGCCGGATCGTGTCGCCGCGCGCGGCGAGGATGCGCTGGATGCCGCGCACGTAGCCCGGGATCGGACCGGATTGCAGCGGCGTGGATTGCGCCGATTCGGCCAGCCCGCGCCCCTCGGCGTCGACCAGCGCCGCCCCGAAATCCTCCGACTCGCGGATGATCGAGGAGTAGCTCATGCGCATGAGCTTGTAGCCCATCTCGACGGCGATGTTCTCGAGCGCCCCCTGAATCACGCTGGTGGTGATCGGGTCGATGCGGTCGGGCCCGGTCGCGGGATGGCGGACGGCGGCGGTGCTCATTGCTGGACCTCCTTGCGGATGACGAGGTTGCCGGCGGTGTCGGCCTCGAAGGTGAAATGCGGCGGCACCACCGTCGTCGTGTCCATCTGCAGCACGATCGCGGGTCCCGGGATGCGCTGGCCGACGGGCAGCAGGTCGCGGCGGTAGAAGGTCGTCCGATAGTCGGCGAGCTTGCCGGCGACGCGGAAGGTGCCGCTGCCGCTGCGCACCGCCGCCGCCTCGAGCGACCGGGCGCCGCCCGGCGCAGGCTTCGCGATGGTGGCCGCGCTCGCCGCGCCGACCAGCCGCAGGTTCACGATCTCGATGGCGGAGTCGGCGAAATGGTGGCCGTACTCGCGCCGGTGGACCTCGTGGAAGGCTTCGAAGGCCTTCGCCAGCGACGCCTCGTCCAGCACGCCGTCGGGGAAGCGCACGCGCAGCTCGTAGCCCTGGCCGACATAGCGCAGGTCGCCGCGCCGCTCGAACGACACCTTCGCGAGGTCGATGCCGTCGGCGGCGAAGCGCCCCTCCAGCTCGCCCGCCATTGCCGCGAAATCGGCATTGATGCGGGCGATGTCGGCCGCGCCCGAGACCTGGAACGAAGTGCGGATCGCGTCGTAGCGCAGGTCGGAGATCAGCAGTCCGACCGCCGAGGTGATGCCGGGATGCGGCGGCACGATGATCTCTGGGATGCCGAGCATGTCGGCGACCTCGGCGCCGTGCAGGGGCCCCGCGCCGCCGAAGGCGACCAGCGTATAGAGGCGCGGGTCGATGCCCTTCTGGACGGTGCGGGAGCGGATGGCGTTGGCCATGTTGGCGTTGATCAGCGTGACGACGCCTTCGGCCGCCTCCTGGTCCGGGAGGCCGAGCGCGCGGGCAAGCTCGCCGATCACGCGCCGCGCCGCCACTTCGTCGAGCGACATGCCGCCGCCCAGGAAGTTGCCGCCGTCGAGCCGTCCCAGCACGACGTTGGCGTCGGTCACGGTGGCCCTGGTGCCGCCGCGCCCGTAGGCGGCGGGGCCCGGCACGGCGCCGGCGGAGCGGGGGCCGACCTTGAACGCGCCGGCCTGGTCGACATAGGCGATCGAGCCGCCGCCCGCGCCGATCGTGTGCACGTCGATCATCGGCACGAGGACGGGAAAGCCCGCGATCCAGGTGTCGCGCGCGGTCGCCTCGCCGAAACCGCCCTCGGTCACGATGCCGATGTCGGCCGAGGTGCCGCCGACGTCGAAGGTGATGAGGTTGCGCTTCTCCGACAGCGCGCCGGCCCAGTCGCCGCCGATCACGCCGGCGGCCGGGCCGGAGAGCAGGGTGAGCACCGGCCTTTCCGCCACCATGCCGGGCGTCGCCACGCCGCCGTTGGAGGCCATGATGCGCAGGTCGGCCGTGAAGCCGGAGGCCTCGATCTCCGATTCGAGCCGCGTCACGTAGTTGCGCACCTTCGGCCCGACGAAGGCGTTCATGGCCGTCGTGGTGAAGCGCTCGAACTCGCGGAACTGCGGCGACACGGACGAGGAGGTCGTGGCGAAGCAGCCGGGATATTCCTCGCGCACGATCTCCAGGGCGCGCGCCTCGTGGGCCGGGTCGAGATAGGAGAACAGGAAGCAGATCGCGATGGCCTCGACGCCGGCCGCCTTCAGCTCGCGGACCGCCTCGCGCACGCCGTCCTCGTCGAGCGGCTCCAGCACCTCGCCGTGGGGTGGCACGAGCCGGCCCGCCACCGTCTTGCGGTGGCGGCGCTTCACCAGCGGCCGGCTCTGCCAGGGGATGTCCTGCATGATCGAATAGTGCTGCGGCCGCTGGTGGCGACCGATATGCAGGATGTCGCGATAGCCGCCGGTGGTGATCATGCCGGTCACGGCGCCGTCGTGCTCGAGGATCGCGTTGGTCGCGATGGTGGTGCCGTGGAACACCACGTCGACCGTCTCGCGCGGGATCCGGTACTTGTCGCAGAGGGCGGCGAGGCCGTTCACGACGCCGCGCGAGGGATCGTCCGGCGTGGTCGACACCTTGTGGACGAATGTCCGCCCGGCCTCCGTGTCGGCGAAGACCAGGTCCGTGAACGTGCCTCCGACATCGACACCGATCAGCCGCATGGTTTCCTCCCGTGCGCGTGGAAATCCTGTTGCGATGCGAAGCAGCAAGAGCCGAGCCAAGAAGGGGGGCGGATCGCGCCGGTTCTTATCCCCAGGCGTCCGGCCGGGTGCTGGCATAGGACTTGCTTCCCCGGCCACATGGCGAAGCAGCCGGATATCGAGCTCGTTGCCCTGACCAAGCGCTACGGCGACACCGTGGCGGTCGATGCCATCGACCTGCGCATCCCGGCGGGCTCCTATTGCTGCCTGCTCGGACCGAGCGGCTGCGGCAAGACCACGACGCTGCGTATGATCGCGGGTCACGAGGAGGCGAGCGAAGGCGACGTCATCCTGGGCTCCGACAACATCACCGACCTGCCGCCGGCGGCGCGCGGCACGGCGATGATGTTCCAGAGTTACGCGCTCTTCCCGCATCTCGATTGCACCGACAATGTCGCCTTCAGCCTGAAGATGCGCGGCGTCGACAAGGAGACACGGCGGGCCCGCGCCCTCGACATGCTGAAGCGCGTGCAGATGGACAAATTCGCCGGCCGCCTGCCGGCCCAGCTTTCGGGCGGGCAGCAGCAGCGCGTCGCGCTGGCCCGCGCGTTGATCACCGACCCCCAGGTGCTCCTGCTCGACGAGCCGCTGTCGGCGCTCGACCCGTTCCTGCGCATCCGCATGCGCGAGGAGCTGAAGACGCTGCAGACGAAGCTCGGCATCAGCTTTATCCACGTGACGCACGGCCAGGACGAGGCGATGGCGCTGGCCGATCTCGTGGTGGTCATGAATGCCGGGCGCATCGAGCAGGCCGCGCCGCCGCGCGAGGTCTTCAACCGGCCGGCCTCTGCCTTCGTCGCCAGGTTCATCGGCGGGCACAACGTGCTGCCGGCCGCCGTGGCGCGCGCCGGGGGCGACGCGCCGCTGGTCGCGATCCGCGCCGACCGCATGGCCGTGCAGCCCGGCGCGAAAGGCGATGTCGGCGCCACCGCGCTGCGCGGTGTCGCGCGCTCGGTCGAGTATCTCGGCGCCACCGTGCAGGTCGGCGTCGACGTGGTGGGGCTGGAGACGCTGTCGGCGTCGGTGCCGGAGGCGCGCTTCGACGCCGCGCCCGTCCGGCCGGGCGATGCCGTGATCCTGTCGTGGAAGCCCGAGGACGTTCACGCGCTCGGGCGCTGAGAAAAGGGGGACGGCCCCGCGCCGTCGTGACTGAAGGAGGAGGACGAGATGGCACGCAGGACGAAGGGCGGGATCGGCCGCCGCAGGATGCTGAAGGGCGCGGCCGGCCTGGCGGGAGCGGTCGCGGGCAGCGGCGCGCTCGGCGGTTTCCCGGTGATCTGGGCGCAGAACAACAAGAACATCGTGCTGCGCCAGTTCGGCACCGGCGTGTCCAACATCAACGAGATCGCCGAGAAGTGCAAAGCCGACCTCGGCATCACGCTGCAGATGACGGCGCTCGATTCCGACGCGGTCGTGCAGCGGGCGGTCACGCAGCCGAATTCATACGATATCGCCGATATCGAGTACTGGATGTGCAAGAAGGTCTTCCCGGCCAACACGCTGCAGGCGATGGACGTCAAGAAGATCAAGTATTTCGACAAGATCGTGCCGATCTTCACCTCGGGCAAGCTGAAGCCCGACAGCACCATTGCCCAGGGCACGGCGCCCAACACGGTGAGCTTCGTGGAAGGTCCGGGTTCGACCAAGTTCGCCAAGGGTCAGACCGGCTGGTTCACGATGATCCCGACGATCTACAACGCCGACACGCTCGGCATCCGGCCGGATCTGGTCGGCCGCAAGATCGAGAACTGGAAGGACATCCTCGACCCGAAGTTCAAGGGCAAGACGTCGATCCTCAACATTCCCTCGATCGGCATCATGGACGCGGCGATGATCTGCGAGTCGGCGGGCATCGTGAAGTACGGCGACAAGGGCAACATGACCCGCGCCGAGATCGACAAGACCATAGAGTTCCTGATCAAGACCAAGAAGGAAGGGCAGTTCCGCGCCTTCTGGAAGACCTTCGACGAGTCGGTGAACCTGATGGCCTCGGGCGAGGTCGTGATCCAGTCGATGTGGTCGCCCGCGGTCTCGGCGGTGCGCGGCAAGGGCATCCCCTGCACCTACCAGCCGCTCAAGGAGGGCTATCGCGCCTGGGGCGGCGGGCTGGCGCTCGCCAAGCACCTGCAGGGCGCCCAGCTCGATGCCGCCTACGATTACATCAACTGGTACCTGTCCGGCTGGGTCGGCGCCTTCCTCAACCGCCAGGGCTACTACTCGGCGGTGCTGGAGACGGCCAAGGCCAACATGACGCCCGACGAGTGGGGCTTCTGGATGGAAGGCAAGCCGGCGCAGGGCGACATCAAGAACCCGCAGGGCCAGGTCGTGGAGAAGGCGGGCGCCGTGCGCGACGGCGGCTCGTTCTACGACCGCATGGGCGCGGTCGCCTGCTGGAATGCCGTCATGGATGAGGACCGCTACATGGTCCAGAAGTGGAACCAGTTCATCGCGGCCTGACCCCGCGCGGCCTTACCCCGGACGCAGGCGCCTTTCTCCCGCCGGGAGAGCGGCGCCGCCGGCCGTCTCCACCCCCCTCAACCGACCGACCATCCTCCCGCTCCGGCGGGAGGAGCAGAGAGCGAATGAAACGCGTCTCCACCTGGATCACCTACCTGCAGGTCGCGCCGCTGGCGCTGGTCTTCCTGCTGTTCCTGGTGGTGCCGATCGCCACGATCGTCGTGGTGAGCTTCTTCGACTACAACACGACCCAGATCATCCCGGCCTTCCTGCTGCAGAACTACGAGGAGCTGCTGCTCTCGCCGGTGACGTGGCGCACCTACCTGCAGACCATCGAGTTCGCGCTGGTCACCTGGGCCATCACGCTCTTCGTGGGCTTCGTCGTTGCCTACTTCCTCGCCTTCCATGTCCGCTCGGCGACCTGGCAGACGGCGCTGTTCCTCGTCTGCACCATCCCGTTCTGGACCTCCAACGTGATCCGCATGATCTCGTGGATCCCGTTCCTCGGCCGCCACGGTCTCGCCAACACGACGCTGCTGAAGCTCGGCCTGATCGACCAGCCGCTCGAGTTCCTGCTGTTCTCCAACTTCTCCGTCGTCCTGGCCTACGTGCACCTCTACACGCTGTTCATGGTGGTGCCGATCTTCAACTCGATGATGCGCATCGACCGCGCCCTGCTGGAGGCGGCGCGCGATTCCGGCGCGTCGGCCTGGCAGACGCTGTGGAACGTGATCGTGCCGCTGTGCAAGCCGGGCATCGCCATCGGCTCGATCTTCGTCGTCACCATCGTCATGGGCGACTTCGTCACCGTGCGGCTGATGAGCGGCGGCCAGAGCGCCTCGGTCGGCCTCATGATGATGAACGCCATGTCGCTGCTGCAATACCCGGCCGCCGCGGCCAACGCGGTCGTGCTGCTGCTGCTCGTGCTCTTCGTCGTCGCCGCCATGATGCGCCTGGTCGACATCCGGAAGGAGCTCTGAGATGCACGGCCGGCGCGGTCCCGCCTTCTGGTGCCTGGCGGCGTTCTTCGCCCTGTTCGTGCTGTTCCTCTACGGGCCCACGCTGACCATCCTGGTCCTGTCGTTCCAGGGACCGTCCGGCGGGCTCACCTTCCCGATGAACGGCGTGTCGCTGCACTGGTTCGGGAACCTGTTCGAGAAGCAGATGGTCGGCGACTTCGCGGGCTCGTTCCAGCGCTCGATGATCCTCGGGCTCGGGGTCATGCTGGTGACCGTGGTGGCGTCCTTCTCGGCGGGGCTCGCCTTCCGCTCGCGCTTCCGCGGCTCGGGCGTGCTCTTCTACCTTGCCATCGCCAGCCTGATCGTGCCCTCGATCCTGATCGGCCTCGGCATCGGCCTGCTCTATCGCGTGCTGGGGTGGGAGTCGGCCTGGTACAGTTCGGGGTTCGGCGCGCACCTCACCTGGACGCTGCCGTTTGGCCTCCTGATCATGTTCGCCGTCTTCAACCGCTTCGACCGGCGCTACGAGGAGGCGGCCCGCGACCTCGGCGCGACGCCGTGGCAGACGCTGCGCCACGTCGTGATCCCGATCCTCCTGCCGAGCCTGATCGGCGTCGGCCTGTTCGGCTTCACCTTGTCCTACGACGAGTTCGCGCGCAGCCTCTACACGTCGGGCACCTTCAACACGCTGCCGCTCGAGATCTACGGCATGACCACCAACGTCACGACCCCCGTCCTCTATGCGCTGGGCACCGTCACGACCGGCGTCTCGTTCGTGGTGATCGGCGCGGCCCTCGCATCCGTCGCCTGGGTGCGCCGCCGCCGCGCACGCCACGGCAGCGACGCCGGGAGCGCGGCATGAGCCTGCGTCGTGCGAAGGTGCTGCGGCTGCCCACGGCGGGGCCGCAGGACACGGCGCCGCTCGCCGCCGCCATCGCCGGCGGCGCGGTCGATCCGGCGACCATCGTCGCCATCGTCGGCAAGACGGAGGGCAATGGCTGCGTCAACGATTTCACGCGCGGCTATGCCACCCTGGCGCTGAAGCTGCTGCTTGCCGAGACGCTGGGCGTGCCCCTGAAGGAGATCGAGCAGCGCGTCGCCATCGTGATGTCGGGCGGCACCGAGGGCGGGTTGTCGCCCCATCTCCTGGTGTTCTGCCGCGAGGAGGCGAAGGAAGCGCCGGCCGCGAGCGGGCCGCGGCTCGCCATCGGCATCGGCCTCACGCGCGCCTTCGCGCCGGAGGAGATCGGCCGCGCCGCGCAGATCGAGGAGACGGCGGCCGCCGTGACCCTGGCGATGCGCGACGCCGGCATCGCCTCGCGCGCGGACGTGCATTTCGTGCAGATCAAGTGCCCGCTGCTCACCAAGGAGCGCATCGAGGAGGCTGCCCGCCGCGGCGCCTCGGTGGCGACCGCCGACACCTATCACTCCATGGCGCTGTCGCGCGGCGCCTCCGCGCTCGGCGTGGGGCTGGCGCTGGGCGAGATCGCGGCCGCGCCGGAAGAGGCGGTGTGCCGCGACTGGTCGCTGTTCTCCGGTGTCGCCAGCACCTCCGCCGGCGTCGAGCTGCTGCGCAACGAGATCGTCGTGCTCGGCAATGCGCCGGGCTGGTCGGGCGACCTCGTGATCGGCCACGAGGTCATGCGCGATGCCATCGACGCCGAGGCGGCCCGCCGCGTGCTGGCCGGGCTTGGCGGCGAGACCGTCGCGGTCCTGGCCAAGGCCGAGGCCGCGCCCGGCGGCGAGATCCGCGGCCGCCGCCACACCATGCTCGACGACAGCGACATCCATTCGACGCGCCACGCCCGTGCCCTCGTGGGTGGGGTGCTGGCCGGCGTGATCGGCGACACGCTCCTCTACGTCTCCGGCGGCGCCGAACACCAGGGCCCCGCCGGCGGCGGCCCCGTGGCGATCATCGCGCGGGTGTAGGGACCGGCGCCCAGTGTTCCATCAGGCGATGTAGACCTGCTCGCGATGATGGGCGAGGTAGCCTCGCTGGGCGTCGGTAAACGCCTTGGCATGCCATGGCATCGGTGCTTCGGAGAATCCGAGCCGTTTCCAGGCATGCTCGCCGAGGCCCAACCGCCGCAGGTCGTCGTGATTGAAGCGCGGCGAGACCCGCACATCGCCCTCGTCCTCGAAGGTTATGAAACCGCGGTCGAACAGCAGGTCGGCATCGGGCGTCAACAGGAGCCCGTTCGCGCCGTCGAGCCGCTCCCTCGCGGTTTCGCAGGATCGCCACGGCTTGATGTGGCTGGCGATGAGCAGGGAGTTATTGGTGATCCCGGTGAGGCGACAGGCTTCTTCGATGGCTTGGACATTGGTGCGAAACGTGCCCTGTCCACGACGCGCCTCGATGGTCGCCTTGCGGGTGGTGTCGTCGAGCGACAAGTCGCTTCGGATGCAAGCTTCGACCCGATCGTCGATCTCGTCCTTTACATTGCGAAAGGTCAGCCTGTTCGCGCCACCGGTCGATAGCTGGACGATATCGAAATGCGTGCTGGTGACGATGACGTCGAAAATGTCCTGTCGAATCGCCGCCAGGTAGACACCTTGATTCCCATCGCCTGTCGATGGACGGATCGGCGAGTATTTCTCCGGAAGCATCGGCCCGATCACGCGCAGTAGATCCTTGGGGCGGATGGGACGGGCAAGAGGGGTCCAGAAGACCGGCAGCAGCCAGCCTTCGTCGTTCCAGTACGCTCCGACCGACCCGAATTCGGTCGGCTTTGGCGCCGTGAAGGCAAAGTCGGCGACACGTCCCACGTATCGAATGAGCTGGTTGGCGTACGACAGCACATGGTCGCCGGGATTTGCCGCGCGCATGTTGTCGTAGAAACGATTGCGCGCGCCGTTCTTCGAGGTCTTCGGCGACCACAGATATTGATGTTCAATCTCCTGATTGAACGTCTGCTTGTGATTGACCCACCAGAATTGGCGCATGCGTGCGCCAATCTACTTGGTAGGAGCCGTGGGCACCACGATAACCGTGGTGTCCGCTCAATCGACGGCCGACTGGCCTTCGTCGCGGTAGGCCCAGCAGGTGTCGGGCGGTAGGGTTAGGGCGATCTCGCCGGGCTGGTGGCGCGCCGCGGTGCCGAGTTCCAGCACCTCGAGCTTCTGGCCGCCGAACTCGACATCGTACACGGTCTGCATGCCCTGGTAGCGGCGGTCGACGACCTTGCCGGTAAAAGCATTGGCCGGGCCGCTTTCGCCGAGCCGGATGTTCTCCGCGCGCAGGGCGACGCGGGCGGCGTCGCCGGCGGCGAGCGGTTGCGGCGTCCACGCCTCGATGCGGCCCGGGGCGCCGAGATCGATGATCGCCGTCTCGCCCTTCCGCTCCAGCACCTTGCCCAACAGGAAGTTGGAGGCGCCGGTGAAGTTGGCGACAAAGGAATCGGCCGGCCTGTTGTAGATCTCGCCCGGCGGCGCCATCTGCAGCAGCTTGCCGTTGCGCATGACGCCGATCCTGTCGCCCAGCACCACGGCTTCCGCCTGGTCGTGGGTGACGTAGAGGCCGGTCATGCCGGTGGCCTTCAGGATACGGCGCAGCTCGTCGCGCAGCCGGATGCGCAGCTTGGCGTCGAGGTTCGACAGCGGCTCGTCGAGCAGCAGCAGCTGCGGCCGGTAGACGAGGCTGCGGGCCAGCGCCACGCGTTGCATCTGGCCGCCCGAGAGCAGCGTCGCCGAACGGTCGGCATATTCGCCGAGGCCGACCAGCTCCAGCGTCTCGCGCACCTTGGCGTCGATATCGCCGCCGCCGCTGCGGCGGTGCTTCAGCGGATAGGCGACGTTCTGGCGGACCGTCATGTGCGGCCACACCGCATAGGACTGGAACACCATGCCGATGTCGCGCTCGCGCGGGCTCACCAGCACGCCGCGCTGCGGCTCGGAGACGACGCGGCCGCCGATCGAGATGCGGCCGCCGGTGGGATGCTCCAGGCCGGCGACGCAGCGCAGCGTCGTCGTCTTGCCGCATCCCGACGGGCCGAGGAGAACCACGATCTCCCCGGCAGGCACCTCGAAATTGACGTCGTCGACGGCGGGCTTGCCCGTGCCGAACTGCTTGACGAGGCGTTCGATGAGAAGGGCAGCGCTCACTGGCGGTAGCCGTAGGTCTTGTTCCACTCCTCGATCCAGGTCGCGCGCAGCTTGTCGAACTGTTCGAAGTTCGGCACCCAGACCTTGACCGTCTTCGGATCCCAGCCCTTCGGATAGGCCGGCGGCTCCTTCAGGGACGTGATGTTCCCGAGCTTGTTGATCATGAAGGTCTGGCCTTCCTTCGACAGGCGCCAGTTCATGAACAGCTTGGCCGCGTTCGGGTTCTTCGACGCCTTGGTCACGCCGTCGGCGTAGGGGACGATCGGCACGCCCTCGGGCGCGAAGATCGCCTCGGCCGGGGCGCCCTCGGCGATCTTGGTGTAGATGATGTTGTAGAGCAGGGGGGCGATCGAGACCTCGCCGCGCACCAGCGCGTCGGAGCAGGGTGCACCCGACGGGTAGAGCGAGATGCCGAGTGCGGCCTGCTTCTTCCAGTAATCCTCGCCCAGCACCTGGCGCTCGAACATGATGCGCGTCCAGGTCGTGCCGCCCGACGGCCCGATCACCTGGCCGATCTGCTTGTCCTTGTATTCCGGCTTCAGCAGATCCATCCAGGTCTTCGGCGCGTTCTTCACGAGCTGGGTGTTGTAGGCGATCGCCCAGCCCAGCGTCGCGCCCGGCCACAGCTTGGGCGAGACCAGCACGTCGGTACGGTAGTCGGCGGCGTTCGGCGGCGCGTAATCCTGGAACAGGTCGGCGATCTCGAGCATCAGGCCGCGGTCGGAGTGGTTGACCACGTCGGCCGCCAGCTTGCCAGCCGCCGCCTCGGTCTTGATGCGCTGGATCAGCTGTCCGCCCGGGGCGCGCACCATCGCGACCTTGATCTTCGGGAAGCGCTTGTTGAACTCCTTGATGACCTCCTGCTGGGTCTCGGCGAAGTCGGCCGTGTAGAAGGTCAGCGTGCCTTCCTTCTCGGCCGCCGCGATCAGCTCCTTCGAGCCGAACGGGTCCTGCTGCGCCTGCGAGGGCGCGGCGAGGCCGGCGGCGGCGGTGCCGGCAAGGCCGGCAAGTACGGTTCTGCGTTGCATGGTCATTCCCTCCGGTTTTCCCAAGTTTCCCCGATATTGCGCGCCGGACGTCAGCCGGCGCGGGCGCTTCCCTGGGCGGCGCCCCGAGACAGCCAGTTGGTGATGCCGAGCAGGACCGCGAGGATCACCGTCTGCACCAGGCTGAAGGCGGCGGTCTTGCCGACATTGCCGCCCTCGTAATAGTCGAGCAGCAGCACCGCCATGACGGTGGTGTTGCTGGTGTAGAGGAACAGCGACGAGCCGAGCTCGCGCACCGCCAGCACGAACAGCAGCGTCATCGAGGCGATGACGCCCGGCTTGGCGAGCGGCAGCATGACGCTCCTGATGGTCCCGAGCAGGCCGCGGCCGCAGATCCACGACGCCTCTTCCAGCTCCTTGTGGATCTGCATGAAGGAGGTCGAGAGCGCCTTCACCGTGTCCGGGATGAAGCGGGCGACGAAGGCCAGCGCCAGGATCGAGAGCGTGCCGTAGAGGCCGCCCGGCAGGCCGATCCAGGCCCACAGATAGGCGACGCCGACGACGAGGCCGGGGATGGCGACCGGGATGGTCGACAGGAGGTCGATCAGGCGACGGCCGGGCACCTGGGTGCGGTTGATCGTGTAGCCGATGGCGAATGCCAGCGCGCCGCCCACCACGGCCGTGATGATGCCGACCTTCAGCGTGTTCCAGATCGACAGCATGGTGAGCGGGTTGTCGAACACCGAGGCGTAGTGCGACCAGCCATAGGCCTTCATGTCGAACACGGCGGCGAAGTCCTTGAAGAACAGGAACTTGCGGGTCGACGCGATGATCAGCGCGACGGTCGGCAGGATGACGACGATGAAGAGATAGGCGAGGGCGAGGCCGAAGGTGAACCAGCGCCACGGCCCAAGATCGAGGGCGCGCGGGCGGAAGGCCTTGCCGGCCACCGTGGCGAAACTCTTGCCGGACAGCACGCGCTGTTGCGCCCAGACGAGGATCGCGGTCACGACCATCAGCAGGATCGCGACGGCGGCCGCCGTGTTGTAGAGCGGCGGGCTCCAGGCCGTGAGCTTGAAGATGTAGGTCGTCAGCACGTTGATGTTGGCCGGTGCGCCGAGCGCGGCCGGAATGCCGTAGATGCCCAGCATGACGACGAAGGAGAGCAGCGACCCCGCCAGGATCGCAGGCGCGATCAGCGGGAAGGTCACGGTGAAGAGCGTCGTGAAGGCGCTGGCGCCGGACACTTCGGACGCTTCCTCGAGGCTCGGGTCCATGTTGCGCAGCGCGGACGCCGTGAACATGTACACGTAGGGCGCATAATAGAAGCCGAACACCAGGATCAGCCCCGCCATCGAGTAGAAATCGAAGCGGAAATCGATGCCCATCCATTTCAGCGCGGTGTTGAGCAGGCCGGTCTTGGGCGAGCCGAGGATGCTCCACGCGACGCCGGCCACCAGCGGCGGCACGAACAGCGGGATCATGCTGGCGCCGGCGATGAAGCCGCGGAACGGCGTGTTGGTGCGCACCACGATCCACGAGAAGGAGAGGCCGATCACCACCGCCAGCGCCGTGCCGCCGCCGCAGGCGACCAGCGCGTTGACGAAGGCGAGGTGCACGTTCTCGTTGGCGAGGACGGTGACGAAATGCTCGAGCGACGGATTGAACTTGCCGAACCCGTCGATCACCGGGTTGGAATCGCTCAGCGCGCCGAAGAACAGCATCAGCAGCGGATAGGCGACCAGGAAAGTGAGGATGACGAGCAGCGCTCCGACCCACAGGGGCGCCGCCCAGCGGCGCGGCTGCACCGGGGCGTCGGTCGTGGCAGGCAAAGCGGCAGCACTCGTTGCCGTCAACGTCGGTTCCTCCCTGTGAGTAATGTCCGCCGGTCGGCCCGGCGGCTTCTTCTTAGTGTGTGCGACCGTAGCCCATCCGCTTTTGCGATGCTACGGCTTGTGCCGCGCGAAGTCGTCGCTTGCCTGTGCGTCGTCCGTCTAGCGGTCTCCGTTGACGCCCGTCAGGAAGCGCTCCGAATAGGAATCGACGATCTGCTGCCAGCTCGCTCTGGTCCCGCGCGCCGACCAGTCGAAGATCGGGCGCAGGGTCTTGACCGTGAAATCGGTCATCGAGCCGAACGAGCCGGTGATGCCGTTGGTGATGATGTGGACGTTCCGCGTGCCCTCTGGAACGGCCGGGGTTGCCTTCGCCGTGGGAGGGCAACAGGATGAAGTCCGGCGCGTCGTCGGCGATCTCCACCATGGCGGTGAAGGTGACCTCGCCCTCGTAGGGAGTCCTTGGAGGAGTAGGCGAAGGCCGGCGTGCCGATGGCGCCGAGCAGGCAGGCCGCCAGGGCCGCCGAAAGCAGGCTGGCGGGCATGGTCCGGCCGTAGCCCTTCCTTGCGCGGGACGTTATTTTGTCGGGATGAAGCTGAAGACCCACGACCGCTACGAGTACGTGCCGCTGCGTGGTCGTACGGACTATTCCTGGCCGGAAGGCCGACGTCTCGCCGTCTATTTTGCGCTCAATCTCGAGCATTTTTCCTTTGGCGAGGGGCTCGGCGCGGAGCTGGCCCCCGGTGGTCCGCACCCCGACATCCTCAACTTCGCTTGGCGCGATTATGGCAACCGCGTCGGCGCCTGGTACCTGCTCGACGCGTTCGATGCGCTCGACCTGCCGCTCGCGGCGTTGGTCAACACCGCCATGTACGATTACGCGCCGCAGCTCGTGGCCGCCTGTCGCGCGCGCGGCGACGAGATCGTCGGGCACGGCCGGACCAACGCCGAGCGGCAGGGCACGCTCGACGAGGCGGCCGAGCGGCTTCTGATCGAGGAATCGACGCGGCGCATCGCGGCCGAGGAGGGCGCGCCGCCGAAGGGATGGCTCGGTCCCTGGATCTCGCAGAGCCACGCCACGCCCGACCTTCTGGCCGAAGCCGGCTACACGTACCATCTCGACTGGTGCATGGACGACCAGCCGGTCTGGTTCCGCTGCCGCAACGGCGGCAGGATCCTGTCGGTGCCCTATCCACAGGAGGCCAACGACATCCCCTCCATCGTGGGACGCAAGGACGGCGCGGCGCAGTTCGCCGACATCGTCATCGATCAGTTCGACGAGATGCTGGAGCTGGCGGAGAAGCGTCCGCTGGTCATGGGCATCGCGCTCCACGCCTACCTGGTGGGCCAGCCGCACCGGCTGCGGCACCTCAAGCGTGCCTTGCGCCATATCGCGGAGCGCCGCGACCGGATCTGGCTGACGACACCGGGGGCCATCGCCAGCCATTGCGTGGCGCTGCCCGCCGGAACGGTGCCGTAGCGGCCGCGCGGCGAGAGGCGTTCGCAGCTTCTCGTCTGGACAATCGGCCCGCCCGCTTCGCATACTCGGTGCAAGGGGAGCGTTCGGGAGGGGTTTATATGTTCAAGCGTGTCGTAGCAGGCGTTCTTGCGCTGGCCATGCCGTTCACCGCGGCCCAGGCGCAGGAAAAGGTCCTGAAGGCGGTGATGCATGCCGACGTGCGCGTCATCGACCCGGTCTGGACCACCCAGACCATCGCCAACATCCACGGCATGCTGGTCTACGACACGCTATTCGGCAACGACTCCCAGATGCGGCCGCAGCCGCAGATGGTCGGCAAGTACGAGATCAGCCCGGACAAGCTCACCTACACCTTCACGCTGCGCGACAATCTGAAATTCGGCGACGGCTCGCCGGTCACGACCAAGGACGTCATCGCCTCGCTCAAGCGGTGGGGCGTGAAGGATGGCGTCGGCCAGCGCCTGATGACCTACGTCGACAAGATGGAGGCCGTTGACGACAAGACCTTCCGCATGGTGCTCAAGGAGCCCTACGGCATGGTGCTCGAGTCGCTGGGCAAGACCAACTCGTCGGTCGCCGCGATCATGCGCGAGCAGGAGGCCAACACCGACCCGCAGACCCAGGTGAAGGAGGCGGTCGGCTCGGGCCCGTTCAACTTCGCCAAGGACCAGTGGGTGCCGGGCAGCAAGGCGGTGTACGTCAAGAACCCGCATTACGTGCCGCGGCCGGGCAACGAGCCGGCCTCGTCCTTTGCCGGCAGCAAGTATGCCGGCGTCGACCGCATCGAGCTGGTCTGGATTTCCGATTCCCAGACCGCCATGTCGGCGCTGGTCAACGGCGAGATCGACTTCCTCGAGGCGCCGCAGATCGATTTCCTGCCGATGCTGGAGAAGTCGCGCGGCGTGAAGCTGATGAAGACCGGCGACCTCGACAGCACGGTCGGCATGATCCGGCTCAACCACCTCCATCCGCCGTTCGACAACCCGAAGGCGCGCCAGGCGCTCTACCACCTGATCAACCAGGAGGATTTCCTGCGCGCCATCGTCGGCAACCCGGAATACTACAAGGTCTGCCACGGCATGCTCACCTGCGGCGCGCCGCTCGCCAACGACGGCGGCAGCGCCATGCTGAAGGATTACAATCCGAAGAAGGCCCTGCAGATGCTGAAGGAGGCCGGCTACAAGGGCGAGCCGATCGTCGTGCTGCAGGCCACCGACCACAACACCATCACGCCGGCGACACAGGTGCTGGTGCAGGCGATGCGCGAGGCCGGGATCAACGTCGACGCCCAGGCGATGGATTGGGGCACCGTGGTGACGCGGCGCGCCAAGAAGGACCCGCCGGCGCAGGGCGGCTGGCACATCTTCGTCACGACCACGGGCGGCGTCGGCTCCTCAAACCCGGTGCTGCACACCTGGCTGGGCGCGGCCTGCGACAAGGGCCTGTTCGGCTGGCCGTGCGACGCCAAGATCGAGGAACTGCGCAACGCCTACGCCTTCGCGCAGACCGACGAGGAGAAGAAGAAGATCGCGACCGAGCTGCAGACGCGTGCCATCGAGCAGGTCGTCTACATTCCGTTCGGCCAGTGGACGGTGCCGCTCGCCTACCGGGCGGACCGCATCGAGGGCATCGTGCCCAACACCGGCCTTGCCGTCCTCTGGAACGTCAAGAAGAAGTAGATGACCCACCGCGTAACGGGCGACGCGCCGACCGCATGACCGCGTACATCGTGCGTCGCCTGTTCGCCACCCTGCCGGTGATGGCGGTGGTGGCGATCTTCGTGTTCTTCCTCGTCCGCCTCGCACCGGGCGATCCCGCCGCCATCATCGCGGGCGAGGACGCGACGGCCGAGGCCATCGCCCAGGTCCGCATGAAGCTCGGCCTCGACCGGCCGGTGCTGGAGCAGTTCGGCATCTGGGGCCTGCAGCTCCTGCAGGGCGACCTCGGAATCTCGATCTTCTCGAACCTGCCGGTGACCCGCCTGATCTCGCAGCGGCTGGAGCCGACGGTGGCGCTCACCCTGTCGACGCTGTTCGTGGCGGTGGCGCTCGCCATCCCGATCGGCGTGGTGGCCGCCTGGAAGGCGCGCAAGCTGGTCGACCGGCTGGTCATGGGCTTTGCCGTGTTGGGCTTCGCCATGCCGGTCTTCGTGCTGGCCTACATCCTCATCTATTTCTTCGCCGTGCAGTGGAAGCTGCTGCCCGTGCAGGGCTATGCGCCGATCCGCGAGGGTTTCTGGCCCTTCGTCGAGAGCCTGATCCTGCCGTCGGTCGCGCTCGGCGTCACCTACATGGCGCTGATCGCCCGCATCACGCGCGCCTCGATGCTGGAGGTGCTGGCGCAGGATTATATCCGCACCGCCAATTCCAAGGGGCTCGCGACCGACCGCGTGCTCCTGCTGCATGCGCTGAAGAACGCCGCGGTGCCCATCGTGACCGTGATCGGTATCGGCATCGCGCTCCTGATCTCGGGTGTCGTCATCACCGAGACGGTGTTCAACATCCCCGGCCTCGGCCGCCTCACCGTCGATGCCGTGCTGAAGCGCGATTATCCGGTGGTGCAGGGGCTGATCCTTGTCTTCGCCGGCGCCAAGGTGCTGGTGAACCTCGTCATCGACATTTCCTACGCCTTCCTCGATCCCCGGATCCGGTACTGACCCCATGGCCGTGACCGCCGACGACTTTCCCGCAGCAACCCGCCGGTTCTCGCTCTGGACGGCGGTACGGCGCAATCCGACCATCGCGATCGGCGCCGTCCTGCTGGCCGCCTTGTTCCTGGTCGCCGTCTTCGCGCCGTGGATCGCGACCAGCGACCCGCTCAAGATCGCGCCGGTCAACCGCCTGCGCCCGCCGTCAGAGCGCTGGTGGTTCGGCACCGACCAGTTCGGCCGCGACGTCTTCTCGCGCACGGTCTATGGCGCTCGCATCTCGCTGATCGTCGGCCTCTCGGTCGCGATCGTCTCGAGCGGGCTCGGTCTCGCGCTGGGCCTGGCCTGCGGCTATTTCCGCCGCGTCGACGGAATCGTGATGCGCGTCATGGACGGGCTGATGGCGATCCCCTCGATCCTGCTCGCCATCGCCCTGATCACGCTGACGCGGCCCGGCCTCGGCATCGTGATCGTGGCGATCGTGATCCCGGAGGTGCCGCGCATCGTGCGCGTGGTCCGCGCCGTGGTGCTCTCGATCCGCTCCCAGCCCTATATCGAGAGCGCGGTGGCGGGCGGCACGCGCAACCTCAAGCTGCTCGTGCGGCACGTGCTGCCCAACACGCTGGCGCCGCTGATCGTGCAGTCGACCTATGTCTGCGCGTCGGCGATGCTGATCGAGGCGGGCCTGAGCTTCCTTGGTGCCGGCGTGCCGCCGGAAGTGCCGAGCTGGGGCAACATCATCGCGCAGGGCCGCAACTTCTTCCAGATCGCGCCGTGGATCGTGCTGATCCCCGGCGGCTTCCTGGCCGTCACCGTGCTGGCGGTGAACCTGCTGGGCGACGGTCTGCGCGACCGGCTCGACCCGCGCCTGGCGAGGCGCCTGTGAGCGCGCCCGCGAACGCGCCCGTGAACGTGCCCGGGGCGACCGCTCCGTCAGTGGGCGCGATGCCGATCCTGCAGGTCCGCGACCTGCACACCCAGTTCAACACGCTGGACGGGGTGGTGCGCGCGGTCGACGGCGTGTCGTTCGACGTGGCGCGCGGCGAGACGCTCGGCATCGTGGGCGAATCGGGCTGCGGCAAGTCGGTGACGGCGATGTCGATCCTGCGCCTGATCCCGCGCGAGACCGGGCGGATCGCGTCGGGTTCGATCCGCTTCGAAGGCGAGGAGCTGACCTCGCTCGGCGAGGAGGAGATGAAGCGGCTGCGCGGTCATCGCATCTCGATGATCTTCCAGGAGCCGATGACCAGCCTGAACCCGGTGCTGACCATCGGCACGCAGATCGCCGAGAACGTCGTGCGCCATCTCGGCGTGCCGTGGAAGGCGGCCCGCGAGCGCGCCCGCGAGATGCTGGACCTCGTGCGCATCGCCGACGCGCGCCGCCGCCTCGACGAATACCCGCACCAGCTCTCGGGCGGCATGCGCCAGCGCGTGATGATCGCCATGGCGCTGTCGTGCGACCCGCAGGTCCTGATCGCCGACGAGCCGACGACGGCGCTCGACGTCACCATCCAGGCGCAGATCCTCGA
>VFQP010000358.1_pt1 | contig 98610 bp, 76 predicted proteins | sample 3512351 | NCBI WGS metagenome assembly VFQP01 (sample SAMN10412372, study PRJNA504923) | tailings metagenome | isolation source: Relicate 1 Philex TSF1 revegetated site | place: Philippines: Tuba, Benguet | collected 2017-08-29
ACTCGCCGAGCGAATCCCAGCGCAGGTGGTTCTCTTCCACCAGCTGCTGCACGTGCTTGGGCGCCGAGCCGCCGGCACCGGTTTCGTACATGCCGCCGCCGGCCATCAGCGGCACGATGGACAGCATCTTGGCCGAGGTGCCCAGTTCCATGATGGGGAACAGGTCGGTCAGGTAGTCGCGCAGGATGTTGCCGGTGGCGCTGATGGTGTCCAGACCGCGGATCACACGTTCCAGGGTGTAACGCATGGCACGCACCTGGCTCATGATCTGGATGTCCAGGCCGGCCGTGTTGTGCTCGTGCAGGTACATCTTGACCTTGGTGATCAGCTGCGCTTCGTGCGGGCGGTAGGAGTCGAGCCAGAAGACCACCGGCATGCCCGAGTTGCGGGCGCGCGTGACGGCCAGCTTGACCCAGTCGCGGATGGCGGCGTCCTTGGTCTGGCACATGCGCCAGATATCGCCCTGCTCCACGTCCTGGCTCATCAGCACCTCGCCAGTCGCCAGGTCGGTGATGTTGGCCACGCCGTCTTCGGGAATCTCGAAGGTCTTGTCGTGCGAGCCGTATTCCTCGGCCTGCTGGGCCATCAGGCCCACGTTGGGCACCGTGCCCATGGTCTTGGGGTCGAACGCGCCGTGCCACTTGCAGAAGTTGATGATCTCCTGATAAATGCGGGCGAAGGTCGACTCGGGCATCACGGCCTTCACGTCCTTCAGGCGGCCATCGGCGCCCCACATCTTGCCGCTGTTGCGGATCATCGCGGGCATGGACGCGTCCACGATCACGTCGTTGGGCGAGTGGAAGTTGGTGATGCCCTTGGCCGAATCGACCATCGCCAGCTCGGGGCGGCCTTCGTGGCAGGCGTGCAGGTCGCGTTTGATCTCGTCCTGCTTGCTTTGCGGCAGCGAGGCGATCTTGCTGTAAAGATCGACCATGCCGTTGTTGACGTTGACGCCCAGTTCGTCAAACAGCTTGCCGTGCTTCTCGAAGGCTGCGCGGTAGAAGATGCGCACGCAGTGGCCGAACACGATCGGGTGCGACACCTTCATCATGGTGGCCTTCACGTGCAGCGAGAACATCACGCCCGTCTTGTGTGCGTCCTCGATCTCCTTTTCATAGAAGTCCAGCAGGGCCTTCTTGCTCATGAACATGGAGTCGATGACCTCGCGGTCGAGCAGCGAGACCTTGGGTTTGAGCACCACGGTCTTGCCGCTCTTGGTGATCAGCTCCATCTTGACGTCGCGCGCCTTGTCCAGCGTCATCGACTTTTCGCCGTGATAGAAGTCGCCATGGTGCATGTGCGAGACGTGCGAGCGCGACGCCTGGCTCCAGTCACCCATGCTGTGCGGGTTCTTGCGGGCGTATTCCTTGACGGCCTTGGGCGCGCGGCGGTCGGAGTTGCCTTCGCGCAGCACCGGGTTCACCGCGCTGCCCGTGCACTTGTTGTAGCGGGCGCGGATGTCCTTCTCTTCGTCGGTCTTCGGGTTTTCCGGGAAGTCCGGGATCTTGTAGCCCTTGTCCTGCAGTTCCTTGATGGCGGCCTTGAGCTGCGCCACCGACGCGCTGATGTTGGGCAGCTTGATGATGTTGGCTTCGGGCTTGAGCGTGAGCTTGCCGAGCTGGCTCAGGTAGTCCGGCACGCGCTGGTCTTCCGTCAGGAGCTCGGGGAACTGGCCCAGGATGCGGCCGGCCACCGAGATGTCGCTGGTCTCGATGTTGATGCCCGCGGGCGCCGCGAAGGTGCGGATGATGGGCAGGAACGCGCTCGTGGCCAGCAGGGGGGCCTCGTCCGTCAGGGTGTAGATGATGGTGGGTTGCTGGCTACTCATTGCTTATCTCCAGAGGTTGTTGGGTACGGCGCCGAACCGTGTCCGGCGGGTTGGCCGGATACGGTGATCGGTATCCCGTGATTGTGCTTTCAGCGCAAACGCCGCTTCTTCGTTTTTGGGATCACATTCCCACAATACAAAAACACGCGCAAAAAAATGCGTGGAATTGACCCTTCCCAAACAAAAAAGGGCCCGAAGGTCACCCTTCGAGCCCTTTCTAGCGCATGGGGCGATCAGCCGAAATTGGCTTCGGCGAACGACCAGTTCACGAGCTTGTCGAGGAAGGTCTCGACAAACTTCGGACGCAGGTTGCGGTAGTCGATGTAGTAGGCGTGCTCCCACACATCCACGGTCAGCAGGGCCTTGTCGGCGGTGGTCAGCGGGGTGCCAGCGGCGCCCATGTTGACGATGTCCACCGAGCCGTCGGCCTTCTTCACCAGCCAGGTCCAGCCAGAGCCGAAGTTGCCCACGGCGGACTTGACGAAGGCTTCCTTGAACGCGGCGTAGCTGCCCCACTTGGCCGTGATGGCCGCGGCCAGCGCACCGGAAGGCTCGCCACCGCCGTTGGGCTTCATGCAGTTCCAGAAGAAGGTGTGGTTCCAGATCTGGGCCGAGTTGTTGTAGATACCGCCGCTGGACTTCTTGATGATGGACTCGAGGTCCATGTTCTCGAACTCCGTGCCCTTTTGCAGGTTGTTGAGGTTGACCACGTAGGCGTTGTGGTGCTTGCCATGGTGAAACTCCAGCGTCTCGCGGCTGTAGTGAGGCGCCAGGGCGTCCAGGTCATAGGGCAGTTTGGGCAGGGTATGTTCCATGGGGTTCCTCTTGCGTTGGTGTTGTGAAATGGGGCGCCTGGCAGCGGAAGCGAAGCACAGGGCAATGGGGCCTCCGCATTGTAGGCAAGCCCGGTGTTGCCACGGCGATCAGGGTTTCTCGGTCACCCGGGGTGTGCGTTCGACACGCACGTCGAGCTCACCGTCGGCCAGGGTCGCGCGCAGGGGCTGTCCGGCATGCGCCTGGGAAGCGCTGGTGAGCGCAATGCCCTGCTCGTCGGTGAGGAAGGCATACCCGCGCTGCAGCACCAGCTTCGGATCGAGCAGGCCCAGCGCAGACTGCCCGCGCTGCAGGCGTTGTCGCTGAACATCCAGCGCGCGCTGCAGGGCTTGCGGCAAACGCCCGTGCAGAACCTGCAGCCTGTCGTGATGGCGCTGGATGGTGAGCGACCCGCTGCGCTGCAGCCCATGCTGCAAACGGGCCAGTTGCTGCAGGCTGTCGTGCAACCGGCCGGAAGGCCGCCCCAGGCGCTGCGCGAGCCGGTCGAGCCGCTGGCCACGCTGGTCGATGTCGCCGTAGGCGCCGTCGTTCAACCGCTCCTGCAGGTAGTCCAGCTCGGCCAGCCGTTGTTCGCGCGGCGCAGCGCACAGTTCCGCAGCGGCCGTTGGTGTCGGGGCGCGCAGGTCTGCCACGAAGTCGGCCAGGGTGAAATCGGTCTCGTGCCCTACGCCACACACCACGGGCATGGGCGCGACGGCCAGTGTTCGCACCAGCGCCGGGTCGTTGAACGCCCACAGGTCCTCGAGCGAACCGCCCCCCCGCACCAGCAACAGCACGTCGCCCTCACCCGCCTCCTCATGCCGCCGGTAGGCGGCCTGGAGGGCAGCGCACAGTTCAGCCGGCGCCTGGGTTCCCTGCACCGCCGACGGAAAGATCGTCACCGGGATGTGCGGCACACGCCGCTTCAGGGCGGTGATCACGTCGCGAAGAGCAGCTGCGCCCAATGAGGTGACGACCGCAATGCTTCGCGGATGTCGCGGCAGCGCTCGCTTGCGGGCCTCCTCGAACAGGCCTTCGGCTTCGAGCTGGGCCTTGAGCCGGAGGAACTGCTCGAACAGCGCGCCCTGCCCGGCGGGCTGCATGCTTTCAACGATGAGCTGCAGGTCGCCGCGCGCGCCGTACACATCGAGCTTGCCGCGCACCTCGACCAGCAGCCCGTCGCGCGGGGCGAAACGCAGCTGGTCGGCGGCGCGCCGGAACATGGCGCAGCGGACTTGGCCCATGTCGTCTTTCAGCGAGAAGTAGCAATGCCCGCTGGCCGCGCGCGAGAAGCCCGAAATCTCGCCCCGCACCGCCACAGGATTGAAACGGGCCGACACAGCATCCGCCACCGCTCGCATCAGCGGGCCAACTGCCCACACACGCGGCGCAGATGGCGGATCAGCACTGAAAAAGGCTTCAGACACGGGCACCTCCGAGGCAAATGTGTCCACAAGCCGCGCCGTTGCTCGCGATGGACAAAGCAGGCCCAGCATTGGCGCACGCAAGCCGCGAGGGCGTTGATTTCAAAGGCATTTGGGCTGCCTCTTTTGTCATCGACCTGTCAAACGGCCCGCAGGCGCTGGCGCTCGCGCAGGAACCCACGGGGTTTTTCACAAAGTTATCCACAGAATCTGTGCATCAAGAAGGAAGGGCAACCTGTCGAACGGCTGGACGGTACGGACAGGGGCTGGATGGTCGCCGCGCCCTGAAGGATGGACATGGCCCTGAGACATAATCCTTCGCACCCATCAAGGTCGCCGGATGCCGGCGACACTAGCCTGGAGCCCTGATTTGTTTTCCATCATACAAGCCGCCGGCTGGCCCATCTGGCCCCTGATCGCCTGCTCCGTGCTCGGCCTGGCACTGGTCATCGAACGTTTCGTCAGCCTCAAGGCTCGCAAGATATTCCCACCCAAACTGCTCGACGAAGCCATCATGGTGTCGCGCAGCGGCATCCCCGGGCCTGACGTGGTCAAGCAGCTTGAACAGAACTCGGTGCTGGGCACGGTGCTCGCCACCGGCTTCCGCACCTACAACATCAACCCCCGTGCCACCGAGGACGACCTGCGCGCCAGTCTGGAAGGCGCCGGTCGGGAGGCCGCGGCCAAGCTTCAGCGTTACCTGGGTGCACTGGCCACCATCGCATCGGCGGCGCCGCTGCTTGGCTTGCTGGGAACGGTCATCGGGATGATCGAGATCTTTGGTTCGCAAGCGGCCGAGGGCGCTGGCGCGGTGCCCGGCATGGGCAACCCCGGCCAGCTGGCGCACGGCATTTCGATCGCGCTCTACAACACGGCGTTCGGCCTGATCATCGCCATTCCGGCGCTCATCTTCTGGCGTTACTTCCGCGCCCGGGTGGACAGCTACCTGCTGGCCATGGAGCTGGCCGCCGAGCGCTTCGCGCGCCACCTGCTGAGCTTGCGGAAACCCACGCTATGAACTTCCGCACCGGCGAGCGCGACGAGCCCGAGATCAACCTGATCCCGTTCATCGACATTCTGCTGGTGGTGCTCATCTTCCTGGTGCTCACCACCACGTACAGCAAGTTCACCGAACTCAAGGTGAATCTTCCGGTCGCCGATGCGCAGGCGCCCAAGCAGAACCCGCGCGAGGTCATCGTGGCCGTGGGCAGCGATGGCCGCTATTCGATCAACCGGCAGGTACTCGATGGCGCGAGCGTCGAAGCGCTCACGCGTGTGCTGTCGGACACCGCGCAAGGCAACAGCGAGACCGTCATCGTCATCAGCGCAGACGCGGCGGCCACCCACCAGTCCGTCATCAACGTGATGGATGCGGCGCGGCGCGCCGGCCTGGTGCAGATCACGTTCGCCACCCAGCAGGCGGGCGGCTCCGCCCGCGGCAAACCCTGACCCGTCCCCGGTTCACATGAACCAGGCCTCAGGGCAAGCGCGGCCATCCACCTGGGTGCAACGCGCGCAGACGCGGGGGCTTCTGAACCGACTGCTCTGGCCGGTGTCGCTGCTCTATCGCATGCTTGTCGCCTTTCGACGCTGGATGTACGCCTGCGGATTGTTCAAGGTTCACCAGCTGGACGTGCCTGTCGTCGTCGTGGGCAATGTGGTGGTGGGCGGTGCCGGCAAGACACCCTGCACCATCGCCCTGGTGAACCACCTCAAGGACAAGGGCTGGCACCCGGGCGTGGTCTCGCGTGGCCATGGTCGCACCACATCGGAGGTGGCCCACGTGCGGGCCGACACGCCCGCGAGCCTGGCCGGCGATGAACCCCTGCTGATCCATCGACGCACCGGTGTCCCGGTTTGCGTGGCCGCACGCCGGGTGGACGCCGCACAGGCGCTGCTTGCGGCTGACCCACAGGTCGATGTGCTGGTGTGCGACGACGGACTGCAGCATCTGGCGCTGGGGCGGCAACTCGCCATCGCAGTGTTTGACGACCGGGGGACGGGCAATGGCTGGTTGCTGCCAGCGGGCCTGCTGCGCGAGCCCTGGCCGCCTGCGCGCCGTGCGCCCTTCCGGCCCGATCTTCTTCTGCAGCAGGGCCGTGAGGACGCGCCTGCCGCCAGCCGCGTGACGACGGCCGGCCTGCCCATGTTCCACGCATCCCGGCGCCTCGCCTCACATGCCGTCGGCCCGCGCGGCGAAACCATCGAGTTGTCGCGGCTGAAAGAACAGCCGATCACAGCGGCCGCGGGCATCGCACGACCCGAGGTGTTCTTTGACATGCTGCGCGGCGCGGGACTTGACCCTGCGCGGGAAGTGGCCCTGCCCGACCACGCGGACACGCCCGCCTACGCCGGGCTGCTGCAAGACACGCAATCCACCCTGGTCTGCACAGAAAAGGATGCCACCAAGCTGTTTGCGCTGCTTCCCGCGAACGGCAGCTTGAAGGCCTGGGCCGTTCCACTCGAACTCAAACCCGATCCGGCGTTCTTCGAGGCCGTCGACGCCCACCTGGCCGCCTGGCGACCCACCCGCTGAGGCACGGACACGCGACTATCATTCCGCCATGGACACCAAACTGCTCGAACTGCTGGTCTGCCCGGTCACCAAAGGGCCGTTGATTTTCGACCGCGAAAAACAGGAACTGCTCTCGCGCAGCGCACGCCTCGCCTACCCGATTCGCGACGGCATCCCCATCCTGCTCGAACACGAGGCGCGTACGATCAGCGAAGAAGAAGCGGCACGCCCGTCGGCGCCCGCACCACTGGCGTGAGCGAGCCGACGCCGGCGGGCGGCTTCACGGTCATCATTCCCGCCCGCCTTTCGTCCACCCGGCTGCCTGACAAGCCCTTGGCCGACATCGCCGGCCTGCCGATGGTGGTGCGCGTGGCGCAGCGCGCGTTGCAAAGTGCAGCGACGCGGTGCGTGGTGGCTGCGGACGATCCCCGCATCATCGAGGCTTGCGCTGCCCATGGCGTGCAGGCCCTGCTCACCCGTTCCGATCACCCCTCGGGCAGCGACCGGCTGGCCGAAGCCTGTGACCTGCTCGGCCTGGCCGACGACGCGGTCGTTGTGAACGTGCAGGGTGACGAGCCCTTGATCGAACCCGCACTGATCGATGCGGTGGCCGCGGAGCTGCAGCGCAGACGCGATTGCGTCATGAGCACGGCCGCCCATGCCATCGACAGCACGGTCGACTTTCTCAACCCCAACGTGGTCAAGGTGGTGCTTGACCGTGCCGGCACCGCTCTCTACTTCAGCCGGGCACCGATCGCATGGTGGCGCGACGGGATGGCGGCCGGCGGCTCGCCCATGAGCGCCCTGCCCACGCCCGCGCCGCTTCGGCATGTCGGCATCTATGCCTACCGCGCGGGCTTCCTGAAGCAGTTTCCGCAACTGGAGCCCGCGCCGCTGGAATCGATCGAGTCGCTCGAACAGCTTCGTGTGCTCTGGCATGGCCATCGCATCGCCGTGCACCTGACGGCCCATGCACCGGGCCCCGGCGTCGACACGCCGCATGATCTGCAGCGCGTGCGCGAGCTGCTTTCCAGGGGCTGAACCACCGTCCCCCGGGGCGCGCCACAGCCCCGGTTTCTGTCAGCTTGCACAAAGGGGCCCGTGCTATCCTCGACCGGTTGCCCCCGGTGCCCACGCCCTGGGGCAGCCGCTCGAGACAAGCGGCCAAGCATTGAAACTCTGCAAAAGGAAAGCGATGAGACTGATTCTGTTGGGCGCCCCCGGTGCCGGCAAAGGAACGCAAGCCACGTTCATTTGCCAGAAATACGGCATCCCCCAGATCTCCACCGGCGACATGTTGCGCGCTGCCGTGAAAGCCGGAACCCCCCTGGGCCTGCAGGCCAAGGCCGTCATGGAATCCGGCGGCCTGGTCAGTGACGACCTCATCATCAACCTCGTCAAGGAACGCATCGCTCAGCCGGACTGCGCCAGCGGTTTCCTGTTCGACGGCTTCCCCCGCACCATTCCTCAGGCCGACGCCATGAAGTCCGCTGGTGTGAAGCTGGACTACGTGCTGGAGATCGATGTGCCCTTCGACGCCATCATCGAGCGCATGAGCGGGCGCCGCTCCCACCCCGCATCAGGCCGCACTTACCACGTCAAGTTCAACCCACCCAAGGTGGATGGCAAGGACGATGTCACTGGCGAACCCTTGATCCAGCGTGAAGACGACAAGGAAGAAACCGTGAAGAAGCGGCTGGAGGTCTACAGCGCGCAAACCCGCCCGCTGGTCGATTACTACAGCAGCTGGGCGCGCACCGATGCAGCCGCTGCCCCGCAGTACCGCGCCATCAGCGGCATGGGCTCGGTGGATGAGATCACGGCCCGCGCCTTCGAGGCCCTGTCCCGATAAGCCCTCCATGCCCCATCCAGACACCCGGCCGCGCGCCGGGTGTTTCGTTTCAGCGGCCCTCAGGCCGGGCTGGAACGCAGGCCATAGGCCTTGCCATCGAGAAAGATGTACTCGGCACGGAGGATGGCGGCGCCCTTCTCCTCCTTGAAGGTGAAGCCCACCGTCGACAGCGTCGCGCCGTTGCGGATCTCGGGCATCTGCCATTGCCCCAGACGAAACAGCGGCGCCAGCTCGATTTCCCAGCGGCGGTCCCGGCGAGTGGGCAGCACGGTTTTCGCCAGCAGCGCGGGACCGTCGATGCCGGCGGTCTGCGCAGGCAAGGCACGCTGTGCCAGGTCAGCCGGCAAGCGCAGGTTCTCGGGCACCTCTAGCACCAGCTCCACATGCGGGTTGCGCCACTTCACCTCGGCCGCACGGCCCTCGAGGTAGATGGGGCGGTCCTGGTCGAAACTGCTCCAGCCATGGTGAGCCAGGGCCGTGCCCGTCCAGGCCCCCAGGCCCATCGCAGCACCCGCTTGAATCACGTCGCGTCGTTGCATGTCCATCTCCTTCACACGTAGCCAATCCAACGGCCGCAGGTCAACACCAGCAGCCACAGCGCCGACGACAGCAGCATCAGCACCCGTGCGGTGCGGTCCTGTCGCTGAAGGGATCGGCGGGCGTGAAACCAGCCGGCATTGCACCCTGCCAGCATGATCAACACCATCTTGGCTGTGAATACCCGATTGGCCAGCAGTTCCCCGGCTTGCGTACCGAACATCAGCAGGCCCGAGACGGCGGCCAGCCCGAAACCCGCCACTGCAAGGCCCAGGCTCAACCTGGCGAGCGGCTCCACCGGCAGAGCCTGCCCCCAGCCGAACACCCGCAACTCCAGCAGCGTCAGATTGCCCAACAGAAACGCCACGCCCAGCAGGTGAACCACCTCCAGCATGGGGTACGCCCAGGCGTGGGCAGCAAGCGCGGCAAACATGAAGGTCAGCCCGACAGCAGTTCAAGCGCCAGCGACAACCGGGCCTTGACAGGCGAAAGCCCAGACGAATCGGTGAAAGCAAGGCCGGGGTGAGGCACCACCCGCCCGCGTGCGCACCGTGTCCCCACCACCACGCGCACACCTTGTACCTGCGCGGCGTCGAGGGCTTCGGCCAGCGCCTGGTGAACCGTGCCGTTTCCGGTGCCAGCCACCACGATGCCGCGCAACGGGCGCCCGCCTGCCTGCGCCATCAGGAGCGCGCGCACCAGGCTGCCGTCCGTATCGGCATGGCTCGTCACGAGTTCCACGCGCGGCAGCGCATCCGCGGCGAGGAAGCGGGCGAGCAGCTCTGTGTCGTGGGCATCACCCGGCGGACTAGATGGCCATGGGCGGAAGCTGCGCATTTCGCCCTCTTCCACACAGGCCAGCGGACCTGCGTCGCCCGAATCGAAGGCGTCGAGCCTGTAGGTGTGAACCTTGGTGACGTCCCGTGCGCCATGCACCTGCCCCGCGCACACCACCACCACACCGCCCGCGCTGGCGCTCTGTGCAACCGCCACTGCATCGCTCAGGTTCTGCGGGCCATCGGGCACCAATGCCGATGCGGGCCGCATGGCACAGGTGAGCACCACGGGTTTGACCGGCTGCAACAGGCGCTGCAGCACGAAAGCCGTTTCCTCGAGCGTGTCGGTGCCATGCGTCACGACCACAGCGCTCACCGAAGGATCCTGCAGATGTGCAGCCACGCGGCCGACCAGCGCCTGCCAGACGGCCAGGCCCATGTCCTTGCTGTCGATCTGAGCGATCTGTTCAACATCGAGCCGCACGTTGGCCAGCGCAGGCACGGCCGACACCAGCTCGGCCACGCTTACCTGCCCCGCCACATAGCCCACGTTGTCGCCAGCTTGCCGGGCACGGCCTGCAATGGTGCCGCCAGTGCCCAGAATCACCAGCCGCCCGGCCTGTTTTGCATTCGCCACTTGCCAACCTTTAGAAACTGGTTAAAAATACAGATACTGGATAAGAAAACAGTGATCCACATGATCTTTGCACCCTGTGCGGTCACCCAGGCTCATCCAGGGCGTTTCCCCTTGGCCCACCGTTCCCGATGAGGTACCCATGCCAGACATGCTCCATACCGCTCCGAAACTGACAGCTCGCCAGCAACAGATTCTGGAACTGATCCAGTCGGCCATCGCACGCACTGGCGCACCGCCCACCCGCGCCGAGATTGCCAGTGAGCTCGGGTTCAAATCCGCCAATGCCGCAGAAGAGCACCTTCAGGCCCTGGCGCGCAAGGGTGTCATTGAACTGGTCAGTGGCACTTCCCGCGGCATCCGCCTGCGCAGTGAAGACCTGCAGTCCATCAACGATTCGCGCGGGCGTCAGCTTACACTCCCGCTCCCCAGCCTTTCGCAGCTGATGCTCCCCTTGATCGGCCGCGTGGCCGCCGGTTCCCCCATCCTGGCGCAGGAACATGTGGACCAGACCTATCAGGTCGAGCGCAGTCTCTTCCAGCGCACCCCCGACTACCTGCTCAAGGTGCGTGGCATGTCCATGCGCGACATCGGCATCATGGACGGCGACCTGCTCGCCGTGCAGTCCACGAAAGAAGCAAAGAACGGCCAGATCGTCGTGGCCCGGCTGGGCGACGACGTCACCGTCAAGCGTTTCATGCGGCGCCAGCACCTCATTGAACTGCACGCGGAAAACCCCGACTACAAGACCATCGTGGTGGAGCCGGGAGAGCCGTTCGAGATCGAGGGACTCGCCGTCGGCCTCATCCGCAACAGTTTCCAGATCTGACCGGCATCGGTCGGCGTCGCCTCAGCAGGTGGCGGGCGTTTTGTCCAGACAGCGGTCAGCCGTGGTCCAGACACATCCCTGCGCAGGCGTCTCATCCTTCAATCCTGCCTGTGTCCAACCCCATCATTGGAGTTTCACATGGGAAAAATCTTCAGTACCAACACCTGGCGTGCCCCCCTGCAGCTGATCGACTGCTGGCTGCCGTCACCCGCAATCCGCAAGGCGCCTGCGGCCAATGAGCCGATGGCAACGCGCGCAGTCCAGCGATTTGCACGCGCGGGCTGGCTCAAGCGGAACCCAGGCACCAACTCGCCTGCGGTGCTGCGCGCGGTTCCGCCCGCAGATGAAGATGCAGTGCCGCGCGTTCGCGTGCTGAGGCAGGTCGAGCACATGCCCTCCACGCGCCGTGCCGGTGTGAGGCTGGTCATTTCGGGCCGCATCAACGACGTGTGTGCCGAGCTGGACCGGCTCGCCGACCAGGAACGCCAGCTCTCCACACGAGCGGCTTGAACTTCGCATGACCTGCGCACGCCGTTGGCTTGACGGCTGGCGCAGCAGCCTGCACCGCATGTAACGATGGGTCAACGGACCTGAGAGCGCGGTGGCCGAAGGCACAATAGCGTCATGAATATCGTGATCCTTGACGACTATCAGGACGCTGTGCGCAAACTGCGTTGCGCCGAGAAACTCGAGCCTTATCCTGCGAAGGTTTTCACCAATACGGTCAAGGGCGTGGGCCAGCTGTCGGTCCGTTTGCGCGACGCCGATGTGCTGGTGCTGATCCGTGAACGCACCGCCATCACGCGCCAGCTGGTCGAAAAACTGCCACGGCTGAAGCTGATTGCCCAGACCGGCCGCGTCGGCGCCCATGTCGACGTGAACGCCTGCACGGAGCGCGGCATTGCGGTGGCCGAAGGCGTCGGCTCGCCGGTTTCCACCGCCGAACTTACCTGGGCGCTCATTCTGGCCGCCATGCGGCGCATTCCACAGTACGTCTCCAACCTCAAGCACGGTGCCTGGCAGCAGGCGGGCCTGAAGGCGGCGGCCATGCCCGCCAACTTTGGCGTGGGCATGGTGTTGCGCGGCAAGACCCTGGGCGTCTGGAGTTATGGCCGCATCGGCCAGATGGTGGCGGGCTATGGGCGTGCTTTCGGCATGCGCGTGGTCATCTGGGGCAGCGAAGAGAGCCGCGCCAGAGCCGCCTCGGACGGTTTCGACGTCGCCCCCAGCAAGGCAGCGTTGTTCGAATCGTCCGATGTGCTGAGCTTGCACCTGCGCCTGAGTGCCTCCAATGCAGGATGCGTCACACAGGAAGACCTGGCCGCCATGAAGACCAGCGCGCTTCTGGTCAACACCTCACGCGCAGAGCTGATCCAGCCGGAGGCGCTGATTGCCGCCCTGAACCGTGGGCGCCCTGGCATGGCCGCGATCGATGTGTTCGAATCCGAGCCTATCCTGCAGGGGCATGCCCTGCTCCGCCTCGAAAACTGCATCTGCACCCCGCACATCGGATACGTCGAGCAGGACAGCTACGAAATGTATTTCTCGTCGGCGTTCGACAACGTGATCAACTACATCAAGGGCACGCCGACCAACATCGTCAATCCGGGCGCGCTGCAGGTCCGGCGCTGACCACACCTCAGCCCCACGAAGAAACGCCGGTGGAAACCGGCGTTTCTTCGTGGCGGCAACGAAGCTCAGCGCTTGTCGTCCGGTTTCGACTTCGGATCGTCTTCGGGGGGCATGAAATCCAGCACCTCGAAGTCGATCAGGTTGCTCAAGGGTGGGAGCTGTTCGTCAGCCGGCTTCGCCGTCGGTTCGACGGGGGGTGACACCTCGGGCAAAGAGGCCTCGAAGGCCGAAAACTCGGACAGGTCGTTCAGGTTGATGTCCAGGCCGATGTGGGACGACGCCGGCAGCAACGTGTCGATGCCCATCGGCTGGGTGTTGCGTCCGCCAGCGGCCTCTTCCAGTGAGCCACTCGATGGAAGCAGGCTCGTCCGCCGGCCCTGGGCCCTCAACGGCTGCATGCTCGTGTGACCGAACTCGCTGTGCCGCACGACAGGCCGATCGTCGCGCTTGATCAGCTCCTTGGCAATCGCGTGCAGGAGCAGGAGCTCGCGATAGGCTTCCAGATCGAACACCTCCACCTCGTCATCGCTGACGTCCCGGAAGATGGATTCCTCGATCAGGTCCAGCACCCGGGGTTCCGGCCACAGCGACTGGATCCGGCTGAAGGCAGATTCGTACGCTTCGAGTCCCCGTCCGCCGTCGGTGTACTGGTTGAACGGGGGCGCGCCCGCGTTGAAGACGTGATTGAATTCGTCCCGCAGCGCGTCGTAGTCGTGTCGCCGTCCGAGGCGGTGGTACAGCTTGAACAGGTCGAGGTAAGCCAGCGGGCTGGGTTCATGGCTCTCGGCCAGGTGGTCACGCAACACCTGGATGGCCTGTTCGTCCTCTCCCAGGGAAACGAAGAAATCCGCCTGCTGCTGCACGTCGAACAGCTCTTCGGTGGCCACCGAGCGTGACACCCCGAGGGCGCTGGATGAGAAATCCTTGCGATCGCGCGACTGAAGTGACGGCACGGATTCCATCGCCTCCTGACGATCCTGCGAGGGTGCGTCGCTCAGCGGCTGAAGATCGTCGAGCGAAGAATCCTGCTCCAGGTGGAGATCGATTTCCGGGGCCGGTACGGCCTTGGCGACATTCTTTCTGGCGACCTTGCGGTCAGCCCGGGGGGAGGTTGTGCCCTGCGCGGCCTTGCCTTCCTGCGAACCGGACCACCACGCGCGGGACGCATCGGGGCCAGCCTCGGTCTGCCGACGGCGGGAAAGCAGCAACAACGCGAGCAGCGCCAGCAACAACAGGGCGCCCAGCAGATACACCAGCCAGTTGCGGTAGCGCTGATCCTGCGCCTGCTCCAGCTGGGCATTCAGTTCACCGATGGCGGCCTGGCTCTGGGCACTGGCGGTGCGCAACCGGGTGGCTTCTGCCTCCAGCGCGGCCAGCTTCTGCGCTTCGCGGAGGATGTCCTCGGGCGACGCATTGATGGCCTTCCAGAGCAATCCGGCGGCAGCGCGCGCCTCGTCGGACGCATTGGCCTCGCTCAGCAGCAAGGGCGACAGCTTGAGCGTGGGATCGCGTTCGATGCCCGGATCGAGATCGACGGGATCGAGCTGCAGGCGAGGTGCCGGCACTGGCGCTGGCGCAGGACGGCGCACCACGCTGCTCGATCGGTTGGGCGCAGCGGATCGCGCCGCAGCCTGTGGCGAGGCAGTGCGGGCAGAAGGCGCCATGGCCGCACCGCGTGAAGACGGGGATGACGGGTTGGCTGCGGAGCCATTGGCACCCGCTGTGGCTCTGGGGGTCGAGCTGGCGGCTGCGCCACCACCGGCAATGCCAGGCGCCTGGGCCGTCGAAGGCACCGGGGGCACCGCCACAGCGGTGGGAGCCGACCGAGACGCCGACGCAGCCGGTTCGGCGAGCAGATCCGCCAGCAGGACGAACCGGCGGGTGAAAGGCATGCTGCAACCCGCGCGCACATGCAGCGTGACGAAGGGTTCATTGATCGGGGACGAAGCCTGGATGCGGACCGATGGCTCTGCGTCAGGGGCGTTCCTCTGAGGCGTGGTGCGCACCAGGCCCGGGGACAATTGCGTGTCGCCGTAGAAGACGTCCGCGTTGATGCACTGGTTGGCCAGGTCCTCACCGGGAGCCAGCAGAACCTGGACACGAACATCGAGCGGTTGCCCGATGACGGCTGCCCCGCTGTGCCGACCCAGCGTCGCCGCCGAACTGCTCAAGGCAGTTAATAGCAAAATACAGGCTGTCCATGTCTGGCGCACGTTGGAAGTCCTTCGTTCTATCGTCTGGTCATTTTGTCATAGCTCCAGACGCATCCATTCCAAATACAACACACTTATGCAACCCATATTTCGGAACACAGGCATTGTCGGAACAGGTGCCATGGGCCGCGGCATTGCCCAGATGGCGGCCCAGGCGGGCAGCGAGGTCTGGCTGTTCGACGTACAGGCGGGGGCCGCCGAAGCCGCCCGCGCCGCACTGCAAACCACCTGGCAGACCCTAGTGGGCAAGAACCGCATGGAAGCCAGCCAGATGGAAGCCTGCCTGGCCCGGCTGCATCTGGCCGGCGCGCTGAGCGACCTGGCGGTCTGCGATCTCGTGGTGGAAGCCATCGTTGAGCGACTGGACGTCAAGCAACGCCTCTTTGCCGATCTGGAAGCCATCGTCGCGCCCGAGGCGGTGCTTGCCACCAACACCTCCTCCCTGTCGGTCACCTCGATCGGTGCCGCTCTCAAGCGCCCGGGTCAGCTGGCGGGCTACCACTTCTTCAACCCCGTGCCTTTGATGAAAGTGGTCGAGGTCATCGCCGGGCTCAAGACCAGCGCGGCGGTGTGCCAGCGCTTGACCGACTACACCCGCCAGTTCGGCCACACGCCGGTGGCCGCCCAGGACACGCCGGGCTTCATCGTCAACCACGCCGGCCGCGGCTATGGCACGGAAGCTCTGCGTGTGGTGGGCGAGCGCGTGGCGGACTTCGCCACCATCGATCGCATCCTCAAGGACCAGATGGGCTTCAAGCTCGGCCCGTTCGAGCTGATGGACCTGACCGCGCTGGACGTCTCGCACCCGGTGATGGAGTCGATCTATCACCAGTACTTCGAGGAACCGCGCTACCGCCCCAGCGTGATCACCGCCCAGCGGCTGGCCGGTGGCGTGGTCGGCAAGAAGGTCGGCGAAGGTTTCTACGTCTACGACAAGGGTCAGGCCCAGGTGCCGGCGGAGACCCCAGCGCCCACCGTTGCCGATCTGCCACCCGTCTGGGTGTCGCCCAAGGCGGCGCGCCGTGCCGAGCTGTACCAGTTGCTCAAGGATCTCGGTGCGCAGATCGAGACTGCCGCGGCACCTTCCGCTGCCGCGCTGATCCTGGTGGCGCCGCTGGGCCTGGACGTGACCACGCTGGCGGCCGTCGAACGGTTGGACGCATCGCGCACGGTCGGCATCGACATGATGCTGGACGACGCATCGACCCGCCGCCGCGTGCTGGCTACCAACCCGGCCACCCGAAGCGACATGCGTGACGCGGCCCACGCCCTCTTCGCCAGCGACGGCAAGGCGGTGAGCGTGGTGCGCGACAGCGGCGGCTTCGTCACCCAGCGCGTGGTGGCCACCATCATCAACATCGCGACCGACATGTGCCAGCAGGGCATCTGTTCGCCGGCCGACTTGGATGTGGCGGTCACGCTGGGCCTGGGCTACCCCATGGGCCCGCTCGCCATGGGCGACCGCATCGGCCCCACCAACGTGCTGGAGATCCTGTTCAACCTGCAGACGGTCTACGGCGATCCGCGCTACCGCCCCTCGCCCTGGTTGCGCCGCCGCGGTGCGCTGGGCCTGAGCCTGACGCACGAAGAAGCCTGAACATCCTCTCAACGGACCGACACCGCATGACCGCCAGCCTCAAGAGCCACAGCCATGGGCACACCATGGTGCTGACCATCAGCAACCCCGAGCACCGCAACGCGCTGGGCCCCGACATGTACGCAGCCGGTGTCGAGGCGCTCAACGTGGCCGAGAGCAACCCGGATGTGCGCAGCGTGGTCATCACAGGAGAAGGTGCGCATTTCTGTGCCGGCGGCAACCTGCAACGCCTGCTGGCCAACCGGCAGCAGCCACCCGAGGTCCAGGCGCAAAGCATCGAAGGCCTGCACAACTGGGTGGAGACCATGCGCGCCTTTCCCAAGCCCGTGGTGGCGGCCGTGGAAGGGGCGTGCGCGGGTGCAGGCTTCTCGCTCGCCCTGGCCTGCGACCTGGTCATCGCCGCGCAGAACAGCGTGTTCGCCATGTCATACAGCAGCGTGGGCCTGTCGCCCGATGGCGGCGCCACGTGGAGCCTGATGCGCGCCCTGCCCCGCGCCACCGCACTGCAGTTGCTGTTGTGCGGCGAACGCATTGGCGCCGAGCGCCTGCTGCAACTGGGCGTGATCACGCAGATGAGCTCGCCCGGCGAGGCGCTGCACGACGCGCTGGCGCTGTGCGATCGCCTCAACGCCCGCGCGCCCAACGCGCTCATGAGCATCAAGGAGCTCGTCAACGACGCCCCAACGAGCACGCTGCATCAGCAGCTCGCGGCCGAGCGCGACCACTTCGTGCGCAACCTGCACCACTCCAACGCGGGTGAAGGCATCGCCGCCTTCATGGAAAAGCGCCCCGCCGTCTACCGCTGAAGCCCTCATCGGCGGGCGCAGGCAGCGTCTGCGCGCATACCCTGATCGCTTCGTTGCGTCCCAGTGGCGACAATGAACGCATTTCCAGTCACTCAAAAGACAGCCCATGGACGAACCGATTCTGACAATGGAAGAACGCGAGGCGATCAACAACGGTCGCTGGTTCAACAGCCTCTCTCCTTCCCTGCGTCACGACATACTCCGATGCGCTCACGTCAAGCGATTCAAGGACGGCGACCTGATCGTCGCGCGCGGCGATCCGCCGACCGAATGGTCGGCCGTCGCACGGGGCGCGGTGCGCGTGAGCTCGACCTCGCTCTCGGGCAAGCAGATCACGCTGACGTATGTGGAGCCGGGCGTGTGGTTCGGCGATGTGGCGATGTTCGACGGCGACCAGCGCACGCACGATGCGTACGCCCACGGTGCCACAACCCTGCTGTGCGTAGCGCGCACCGATTTCCAGAAGATCCTTGCCACGCACGTGGAGTTGTACGAGGCGCTGATGCGCCTGCAGGCGCGCCGCATCCGCACGCTGTTCGGCCTGGTGGAAGACCTGAACACCCTGCCCTTGCGCGCGCGCCTGGCCAAGCAGTTGCTGCACCTGGTGCGCAGCTACGGCGTGCCCTGCCTGGCCGACGGCAGCGAGATGCGCATCGGCCTGCAGCTGGCGCAGGAAGAGCTGGCGCAACTGCTCGGTGCCTCGCGGCAACGGGTGAACCAGGAACTCAAGTCCATGGAACGCGAGGACGCCATCCGCATCGAACAGGGGGGCGTCGTGGTGCGCAACCGCGACATGCTGATGCGCATCGCCGAAGCCGAGTCCTGAGAGCGGCCACGTCGCTGCAACAGGGTCTGGCCAATCAACCCCAACGGCCTTGAGCCTGAACGCATGAGCGACACGAACAACTTCATCGGCACACGGCCTGTCTCGGCCCAGCACGCATTCGACACCGCGGCGCTCGAACGCTGGCTGCAACCCCGCCTCTCCGGTTTTGCCGGGCCGCTGACGGTGGAAATGTTCAAGGGCGGCCAGTCCAACCCCACCTACAAGCTCATCACGCCGCAGCGCAACTACGTGATGCGCGCCAAGCCCGGCCCTGTGGCCAAGCTGCTGCCATCGGCCCACGCGGTCGAGCGCGAGTTCCGCGTCATGAGCGCACTGCAGGGCACCGGCGTGCCCGTGGCGCAGATGCATGTGCTGTGCGAAGACGAGTCCGTCATCGGCCGCGCGTTCTATGTCATGGAATGCGTGGAAGGCCGCGTGCTCTGGGAACAGTCCCTGCCCGGCATGGACCGCGCGCAACGCGGTGCGATCTACGATGAAATGAACCGCGTCATGGCGGCGCTTCACTCCGTCAAGCCGGACGCCATCGGCCTCGGCGACTACGGCAAGCCGGGCAACTACTTCGAACGTCAGATCGGCCGCTGGAGCAAGCAGTACCAGGCCTCCATCACGCAGCCCATTGCCGAGATGGACCGGCTCATGGAATGGCTGCCGCAGAACATTCCCGCCATGGCGCGCGATGCGTCGATGGTGTCTGTGGTGCATGGCGACTTCCGCCTCGACAACCTCATGTTCCATCCCACCGAGCCCCGCGTTCTCGCGGTGCTGGACTGGGAACTCTCCACACTCGGCCATCCGCTGGCGGATTTCAGCTACCACTGCATGTCCTGGCACATCCCGCCGGGCATGTTCAGGGGCATCAACGGGCTTGACCTCGCCGACCTCGGCATTCCCTCCGAAGACGCCTACATCTCCCGCTATTGCGAACGCACCGGCATTGCACAGCCCGAGGCGCTCAAGGCCGACTGGAACTTCTACCTCGCCTACAACATGTTCCGCCTCGCGGCCATCCTGCAGGGCATCGCCAAACGGGTGGAAGCCGGCACGGCCTCCAGCGAACAGGCGGTGAAATCCGCCGCCGGCGCCCGTCCACTGGCCGAGATGGCCTGGGGTTTCGCCAGCGCGCGCTGACCCCCTTCACAACACACCCCCATTCACTGGAGCCAAGATGAACTTCGATTACACCGACAAGGTCAAGGACATGCGCGAACGCCTGCTGGCGTTCATGGACGAGCACATCTACCCGAACGAGGCGCGCTTCTACGCCGAGATCGCCGCCAACCGGGCCAAGGGCAACCCCTGGCTGCCCACCGCGATCATCGAGGAGCTCAAGCCCAAGGCACACAAGGCCGGCCTGTGGAACCTGTTCCTGCCGCGCAGCCCGCGCGCACCGCAGGGCCTGTCGAACCTCGAATACGCGCCGCTGTGCGAAATCATGGGCCGCGTGCCCTTCGCGGCCGAAGTGTTCAACTGCTCGGCGCCCGACACCGGCAACATGGAGACCTTCGAACGCTACGCCAGTGAAGAGCTCAAGGACGAGTGGCTGGAGCCGCTGCTGCGCGGCGAGATCCGCTCCGCCTTCCTGATGACGGAGCCCGAGGTGGCCTCGTCGGACGCCACCAACATCCAGTGCAGCATCGAGCGCGATGGCGACCACTATGTGATCAACGGCCGCAAGTGGTGGTCGTCGGGCGCCGGCGACCCGCGTTGCGCGGTCTACATCGTGATGGGCAAGACCAACCCCGATGCACCGCGCCATTCGCAGCAGTCGATGATCATCGTGCCCGCCAACAGCAAGGGCATCACCGTGGTGCGCCCGCTGTCGGTGTTCGGCTACGACGACGCGCCGCATGGCCACATGGAAGTGGTGCTCAAGAACGTTCGCGTGCCCGTGGGCAACATCCTGCTGGGTGAAGGCCGCGGGTTCGAGATCGCCCAAGGCCGCCTGGGCCCGGGCCGCATCCACCACTGCATGCGCTCCATCGGCGCGGCCGAGCGCGCGCTCGAACTGATGTGCAAGCGGCTGAACAGCCGCATCGCATTCGGCAAGCCGGTGTCGGCCCAGTCGGTCTGGCACGAGCGCATTGCCGATGCGCGCTGCCGCATCGAGATGGCGCGCCTGCTCACGCTCAAGGCCGCATACATGATGGACACGGTGGGCAACAAGGTGGCCAAGGCCGAGATCGCGATGATCAAGGTGGTGGCGCCCAACATGGCCTGCGACATCATCGACATGGCCATTCAGGCGCATGGCGGCGGTGGCGTGAGCGACGATTTCCCGCTGGCCTACGCCTATGCCGGTCAGCGCACGCTGCGCCTGGCCGATGGTCCGGACGAAGTGCACCGCCAGTCCATCGCCAAGCTGGAGCTGGCCAAGCACATGCTCGTCAAGACCGAGGTGGAGATGCCCGTCACGCGCGGGTTCTGACCGGGCTCAAACGGTTTCCGGCAACGCCATGGCCTGTTCGCCGAAGTGGCGGAAGAGGTCCATGGCATGCAGCGCCGTGTCGACATCAAGCGCATGGTCCAGCTGCAGCCGCATGTACGCCCGGCCCTTCAGAAGCATCAGCATCAAGGGCGTGTCCGGGCTGACGGTGCCGGGGGGCAGGCGCATCAGGCGCTGAGCCCCTTCGCCGTCGAGCCAGTCGCGGGCCACGTCGAGCGCGTTGGTGAGCACCGCATAGCGAGACCAGAAGCGCTGTTCCGGGCCCTGCCACCCCGCATCGCGGTACATCGAGAGCCAGCGAATCTCGTCGGGCACCTGCTGCGCCGTGGTCTGCAACATGTCGGTGTACTGCGAATACAGCTCGCTGGCCCACAGCTCCAGCTGGTGCTTCAGCACCCGATTCATCACCACCACACCGCCGGCGGTGGTGCGGCCCAGGTCCAGGCGTGCCATGAGCTCGGCACCCTGAATGAAGGGGCGGGAAGGCGCCGCGCACTCGATGCGCACAGGCTGTCCGCCCCAGTCGCCATGCACGGCCCAGGAGCCGGCGGACAAGGGGTTGTATTGCAGGCCGTTGTCATCGGCCCATTGCGCCAGGGGTTCCAGGCGCACGCCCGGTTCCTGCCGCCGGGTCAAGGCATTTTTCAGTCGCTCGAACATCACCACGAATTTTCCCGTAGAGTGGCCCGCTTTCGCACAACCCTCAACCGCAAAACAAGGCAAAAGTCATGATCGACGTCTACTCCTGGGCCACCCCCAACGGACACAAGGTTCACATCATGCTGGAGGAGTGCGGATTGCGGCTCGGCCGGGACTGGCAGGCGCACCCCGTCAACATCGGTCAGGGCGACCAGTTCGAGCCCGGCTTCCTCAAGATCAGCCCCAACAACAAGATTCCCGCCCTGGTCGACCCCGAGGGGCCGGACGGCAAGCCCATCAGCCTCTTCGAGTCGGGCGCCATCCTGCTGTACCTCGCGTCAAAGACGGGCAAGTTCCTGCCCAGAAGCGACCGTGCCAGGTTCAAGGTGCTGGAGTGGCTGATGTTCCAGATGGGCGGCGTGGGTCCCATGCTCGGGCAGAACCACCACTTCCGGCAGTACGCCCCCGAGAAGATCGAGTACGCCATCAACCGCTACACCAATGAGGCGCGGCGGCTTTACGGCGTGATGGACCGGCAGTTGAAGGAACAGAAGTTCATCGCCGGCAACCAGTACAGCATCGCCGACATGGCGATCTTCCCCTGGTTGCGCAACTGGCAGAACCAGGGCATCGACTGGGCAGACTATCCGCAACTCAAACAGTGGTTCGACACCATCGCGGCCCGCCCGGCCGTGCAACGCGGTGTGGCGGTGCTCGCCGATGCGCGCAAACCCATCACCGATGACAAGGCGCGGGAAGTGCTGTTTGGCAAGACGCAATACGAAAAGCGCTGAGGGCGGCCGGAAGGCACCGTTTCAGCAGGTACAATCCGCAGCTTAGTCGGAGCGTAGCGCAGCCTGGTAGCGCATCTGCTTTGGGAGCAGAGGGTCGCGAGTTCGAATCCCGCCGCTCCGACCATTCATCAAAGAACGAAAAGGCCCACAGTGTGGGCCTTTTTCGTATCGCGGCCACCCTTTCTGCCCGTAGCTCAACTGGATAGAGCAGCTGCCTTCTAAGCAGCAGGTCGGGGGTTCGAGTCCCTCCGGGCAGGCCAAGCTGGCGCAGCCTGGCAACCCGCCAGATCCGCCCCAAAACCGCGGGTTTACCCGGTGTATCGCCCAGGGTTCATGAAGTATATTGCAGCTTCATCACCATGAACCCACCTTCCAAGCTCCTCATCCTCGTTGGCACCATGACCAACACCGCCGAGTACGTGGCCCAAGCCATCGAGATGGATTGCGCCGATCTGATCGAACGGATCGAAGTGCGCCTGATGAACGGCTTGGACATCGGGGTTTTTGACGAAGATGCACTATATCTCATATGCACGTCCACTTATGGTGCCGGTGACGTGCCCGACAACGCCCACGAGTTGTACGACTCCCTGGGCAGCCAGCCCAGGTTTCTGGGCCATGTGCGCTACGGCGTGATCGCCCTGGGTGACAGCGGCACGCATCCACAAACCTTCTGCAACGGCGGGCTTCGTTTTGACGAACGCCTTGCCGACCTCGGCGCAGTGCGCATCGGCGAGGTGTTCCGCATCGACGCCGCCGCAGGCACCGAGCCCGAGGCAGCGGGCACGGCCTGGTGCCGCGAATGGCTGGCCGAGGCACTGCAAACGCAGGCCGGCACCTGACGCCGGGTTCGCGCTCTTAAATTCATACGTAAATGTTTTAGACCTCAAGTACGGGTAATTCTGGATCGTCAACGCCCTACCCCACGTCTACAGTGAACCGCATTCCGGCAACCACCCACAGGAGACTTTCATGACAACCCGCCGAATCGTCCTGACCCGCAGCGCCGCCGTGATCGGCGCCGCATCCACCGGCCTGCTGCTGCCACAGATCGTGCGCGCGCAGTCGGACAAGGTGCGCGTGGGTTTCATGCTGCCGTACACCGGCACCTTCGCCCAGCTCGGCGTGGCGATCGAGAACGGTTTCCGCATGGCGCTCAATGAGCAAGGCGGCAAGCTGGGTGGCCGCGAGGTCGAGTACTTCAAGGTCGACGACGAATCCAACCCCGCCAAGGGCATCGAGAACGCCACGCGCCTCGTGCAGCGCGACAAGGTTGACGTGCTCGTCGGCACCGTGCACTCGGGCGTGCAGATGGGCATCCACAAAGTGGCGCGCGACACCGGCGTGCTCAACCTGATTCCCAACGCAGGCGTGCACATCGCCACCCGTGCACAGTGCGCGCCCAACGTGTTCCGCACCTCCTTCACCAATTCGCAGCCCACGCTCGCGCTGGGCAAGGCCATGGTGGCCAACGGACACAAGAAAGCCGTGTGGATCACCTGGAACTACGCCGCTGGCGACGAGGCCTTTGAAGGCTTCGAGCAAAGCTACACCGCGGCGGGCGGCACCATCATGAAGAAGCTGGGTCTGCCGTTCCCCAACGTGGAATTCCAGGCGCTGCTGACCGAGATCGCCTCGCTCAAGCCCGATGCCGTGGCCTGCTTCTTTGCAGGTGGCGGTGCAGCCAAGTTCATGAGCGACTTCGCCGCAGCCGGCCTGAACAAGTCCATCCAGCTGTACGGCTCGGGCTTCCTGACCGAGGGCACGCTCGAGGCCGCCGGCCCGGCCGCCAACGGCGTGCTGACCACCATGCACTACGGCGATTCACTGAACACGCCGCGCGACAAGCAATTCCGCCTGGACTACGCCAAGGCCTTCCGCCTGCAACCCGACGTGTACGCCGTGCAGGGCTACGACACCGGCCTGCTGCTGATCAAGGGCGCCAACGCCGTCAAGGGCGACCTCAACAACAAGAAGGCGCTCTACGCCGCCATGGAAGGCGCCGTGATCGACAGCCCGCGCGGCAAGTGGACCATGAGCAAGGCCCACAACCCGATCCAGGACATCTACATGCGCAAGGTCGAGAACAAGGAAAACAAGGTGATCGGCGTTGCGCAGAAGGCCGTGGCCGACCCCGCCACCGGCTGCCGCATGGGCTGAGCGCCCGCGCCACCACCCCTGCTTCAGCCTTCACAGACCGGCGCCACAGGCGCTGGTCTGGTTTTTGCTCGCCTCTATTGCCTGATTCATCCTTCGTTTCATGGATTTCGCCAACTTCCTGATCCAGTTGCTCAACAGCCTGCAGTACGGCCTGCTGCTGTTCATGCTGGCCGCCGGGCTCACCCTGATCTTCGGCATCATGGGCGTGGTCAATCTCGCGCACGGCAGCTTCTACATGCTCGGCGCCTACCTGGCGTGGTTCCTGGTGTCGCAGCTCGACAGCCTGGTTCTTGCCATCGTGCTCGGCACGGTGATCGCCGTGGCGTTCGGGTGGCTGCTGGAATGGCTGCTGTTCCGCCACTTCTACCACCGCGACCACCTGGACCAGGTGTTGCTGACCTTCGGCCTGATCTACATCTTCGAAGAGGTGCGCTCCATCCTCTGGGGCGATGACGTGCATTCGGTGCAGGTGCCCGAGATGCTGAACTGGTCCATCCCGCTCACCGACAACCTCTCCTATCCGGTGTACCGGCTGGTGATGTCGGGCGTGTGCATCGCGCTCGCGCTCGGCCTCTACCTGCTCATCTCGCGCACGCGCCTGGGCATGAAGATCCGCGCCGGTGCGTTCAACCGCGAGATGACCGAGTCGCTGGGCATCAACATCCGCCTCATCCACGCCGTGGTGTTCGCGCTGGGCGTGGCGCTGGCCGCCATCGCCGGCATGATCGCCTCGCCCGTCTCCAGCGTGTACCCCGGCATGGGCAGCTCGGTGCTGATCATGTGCTTCGTGGTGGTCGTCATCGGCGGCATCGGCTCGGTGCGCGGTGCGCTCGTGGCCGCGCTGCTGGTGGGCCTGGTCGACACCTTCGGCAAGGTGCTGGTGCCCCAGATCGCCGGCATGGCCGTGTACATGCTCATGGCCGTCGTGCTGCTTTACAAGCCCGAAGGGCTGTTCAAACAATGAGTTCGCCCAAAGCCCAGTTGGAAAAACTGCCGCGCAGCATGCAGGTGATCCTGCTGCTGGGCGCCATCGCCCTCGCCGCCTTTCCGCTCATGCCGTTGACCGGCGTCGACTTCTACCTGCAGATGCTCTCGCAGATGATGATCCTGGCCATCTTCGCGATGAGCCTCGATCTGCTGCAGGGCGTCACAGGGCTGGTGTCGCTCGGCCATGCGGCCTACTTCGGTCTCGCGGGTTACGCGCTCGCCTTTCTCACACCGGCAGACACACCGATCAGCCTGTGGTGGTCCCTGCCCGTCTCGGTGCTGGGTTCGGCGCTCGCTGCGCTGATCATCGGTTTCTTCGTGGTGCGCACGCGCGGCATCTACTTCATCATGGTCACCATGGCGTTTGCGCAGATGGTGTTCTTCCTGTTCTTCGACAACAAGATGCTGGGCGGCTCCGACGGCATCTACGTGAATTTCCGCCCCGAGGCCACGCTGTTCGGCTGGACCGGCATCGACATGGAGAACAAGACCACGTTCTACTACTTCACGTTGATCGTGCTGGTGCTGGTCTACGCCTTCCTGCGCCGCCTGCTGTTCTCGCCCTTCGGGCGCGTGCTGGCTGGCATCCGCGTGAACGAACACCGCATGCGCGCCGTGGGCTACGGCACCTTCGGCTACAAGCTCGCGGCCTTCACGCTGGCGGGTGCGCTGGCCGGTGTGGCGGGCTTCCTCTGGGCCGCACAGACCGGCTTCGTGAACCCCGAGCTCATGGGTTTCCACATGAGTGCGCACGCGATCATGATGGTCATCCTCGGCGGCATGGGCAACTTCGCGGGCGCCATCGTCGGCGCATTCGCGTTCGAATACGTGATGCACTTCTTCAAGGACCTTACCAAGCACTGGCAGCTGCTCATGGGCACCTTCATCGTGCTGGTGGTGGTGTTCGCGCCCCGCGGCCTGCTGGGCCTGGTGAACCAGCTCACCGGAAAGCGGGGGGCTCCATGAACGAACTCCTGCTCTCGGCCAGCAACCTCACCAAGCGCTTCGGGGGCCTGGCTGCCGTCAACGACGTGTCGGTGGACCTGCACCGCGACCGCATCCACGCGGTGATCGGCCCCAACGGCGCGGGCAAATCCACGCTGACCAACCTGCTCTCGGGCGACCTGCCGCCCACGTCCGGGCGCATCACGCTCAACGGCACAGAAACCGCGGGCAAAAGCCCGGAGCGCATCTCTCGCCTCGGCCTGGGCCGCAGCTACCAGAAGACCAACATCTTCCTGCCCTTCACCGTGTGGGACAACGTGCGCCTTGCGGCGCAGTCGCGCGAGCGGCACGGTCCCTGGAACCCCTTGCGCTGGCTCTCCAGCGCCAGCGCCATGGCCAACGTCAACCAGCGCTGCGAACGCGCCATCGAACTTGCGGGCCTCACGGCACGCGCCCATACCGTCGCGGGCACCACCAGCCACGGCGAACAGCGCCAGCTCGAGATCGCCATGACGCTGGCCACCGAGCCCACCGTGCTGCTGCTCGACGAGCCCCTGGCCGGCATGGGCCAGGCCGAGGCCGAGCGCATGGTCGAGCTGCTGCTGAGAATCAAGAAGGACCACGCCATGATGCTCGTGGAGCACGACATGGACGCGGTGTTCACCCTCGCCGACCGGCTCACCGTGATGGTCAATGGCCAGGTGATCGCCAGCGGCACACCCGCAGAGGTGCGCAGCGACGCCGGCGTGCAGGCAGCCTACCTGGGTGAGGAGCATGCATGAGCGCACTGATTCAAGCCCTGGGCATTCACACCCACTACGGCGCCAGCCACATCCTGCGCGGCGTGAACTTCACCGTCGACAAGGGCCAGACCATCGGCCTGATGGGGCGCAACGGCATGGGCAAGACCACGCTGCTCAAGTCGCTCATGGGCATCGTCAAACCCAGTGGCGGCAAGGTGCATGTGAAGGGCCGTGACATGACCGGCGCGCCCACCTTCGAGATCGCCCGACAGGGCATCGCCTACGTGCCCGAAGGTCGCGGCATCTTCGGCAACCTGAGCGTGAAGGAAAACCTGATGATGTCGGCCCGCGCCGGCACGCAGGGCCAGCGCGACTGGACGTACGACCGCGTGCTCGAAACCTTCCCGCGCCTGGCCGAGCGGCTGAGCCATGGCGGGCAGCAGCTCAGTGGCGGCGAGCAGCAGATGCTCACCATTGGCCGCGCACTCATGACCAACCCCGACCTGCTCATCCTCGACGAGGCCACCGAGGGCCTGGCGCCGCTGATCGCGCGCGAGATATGGCGCATCTGCGGCCTGATCCGCGAGAGCGGCATCAGCAGCGTGATCGTGGACAAGAACTGGAAGCACGTCACCCAGATCACCGACCGCAACGTCATCCTCGTCAAGGGCGAGGTGGTGTTCGAAGGCAGTTCCGGGCAGTTGCATGCGCAGCCGGAATTGCTGGAGCAGTACCTGGGCGTCTGAGCGCGCTCAGAGCAGCGGCCGCAACTCACGCGCCGCATCCTGCAGCAGCGGAAGCAGATCCTGCTGCAGCGCGGCAGACTCGAACCGGTCGGGCGACGCCACGACATTGAGCGCAGCCACCGTGCGGCCCTGCATGTTGCGCAGCGGCACCGCCAGCGCAAACACCCCGAGCTCGTGCTCCTCGCGCGCGATGGCCAGGTCGTCGGTGCGCACCCGCGCGATGACGGCGCGGAAGGCCTTGTGTTCGACGGTGGTGTGCGGCGTGAGGCGAGGAAGCTCGCGGCCCTTCAGCCACGCAGAGAACTCATTGCGCGGCAGGCCAGCGAGCAGCACCCGGCCTGTGGACGTGGCGTGTGCGGGCAGCCGCGCACCGAGGTGCAACCCATAGGCCATGAGCCGCTGGCCGCCGAGCGACACGTTGCGCGCCACGATCACCACCTGGTCACCATCGAGCAGGGCGGCCGAGAAGGATTCGCGTGTGAGGGCGGCGAGGCGGTTGAGTGTGGGTTGCAGCAGGCGCGGCAGCCGGGCCGATGCCAGGTAGCTGCCCGAGAAGCGCAGCACTTTCGGCGACAGCCAGTAGTGGCTGCCATCGGATTCCAGGTACCCCAGATGGGCAAGCGTCAACAGATGGCGGCGTGCAGCCGCCCGCGTGAGGCCGGCGCGCTCGGCGGCCTGGGTGGCGTTGAGACGCTGGCGTTCGGTGTCGAAACTCTCCAGCACAGCCATGCCCTTGGCCATGCCTTCGATGAAGTCTGCCTTGGCGATGGGTGGAGAGGCTGCGGTCATGCGCGGATTATGCCGTCGGGCGGGAATTTGCGCGGTGATCGCGCAACCAGTCCGATGATCGCGCAAATGCCTTGAAGTGCCATTGCACCTGCGCGGTGGCATTTCTAAGCTGCGTGCATGCGTTTTCGGGCGCCCTGCCCCGGCTGCGCGCCCCACAACCCCAGGAGACAACCCATGCGAACCCAGGTCGCCATCATTGGCGCCGGCCCGTCCGGCCTGCTGCTCGGTCAGCTGCTTCACAAGGCCGGCATCGACAACATCATCGTCGAGCGGCAGACCGGCGAGTATGTGCTGGGCCGCATCCGCGCCGGCATTCTCGAGCAGATCACCACCGACCTGCTGCGCGAGGTGGGTGTGGGCGAACGGCTGGACGCCGAGGGCACCGTGCACCACAGCATTGAACTGGTGTTTGCAGGCACCCGCCACGCCATCGACGTGCATGGCCTCACCAATGGCAAAGTCGTCACGGCTTACGGGCAAACGGAGCTGACACGCGACCTGATGGAGGCGCGCAGCGCCGCCGCACTGCCCACGGTGTACGAAGCGGCCAACGTGGAAGTGCTCGACTACGACAGCAACAGCCCGAAGGTGCGATACCAGAAGGACGGCCAGACGCACGAGATCGAATGCGACTTCATCGCTGGCTGCGACGGCTTTCACGGTGTGTGCCGGGCCAGCGTGCCGAAAGGCGCCATCACCGAGTTCGAGAAGGTCTATCCCTTCGGCTGGCTGGGCGTGCTGGCCGACGTGCCACCCGTGTCACCGCACGCCATCGTCTACGCCAACAGCGAGCGGGGCTTTGCGCTGTGCTCCATGCGCAGCCCCACGCGCAGCCGTTACTACGTGCAGTGCCCGCTGGACGACAAGGTCGAGGACTGGAGCGACCAGCGTTTCTGGGACGAACTGCGCCTGCGGCTCGACCCGGAAATGGCGGCGCGCGTGATCACCGGGCCGACGATCGAGAAGAGCATTGCGCCCCTGCGCAGCTTCGTCGCCGAGCCCATGCGGTTCGGCCGCATGTTCCTCGCGGGCGACGCCGCACACATCGTGCCTCCCACGGGTGCGAAGGGCCTGAACCTGGCGGCGAGCGACGTCAAGTACCTCTCGGGCGCATTCATCGAGTACTACCGCGAGAAGTCCTCGGTCGGCATCGACACCTACTCCGACCGGTGCCTGCGCCGCGTCTGGAAGGCGGAGCGTTTCTCGTGGTGGCTCACCTCGCTGATGCACCGCTTCCCGGACACGGCAGGCTTCGGCCAGAAAATCCAGGAAGCCGAGCTGGACTATGTCGTGAACTCGGAGTCGATGTCGCGGTCGCTGGCCGAGAACTACGTCGGGTTGCCGCTGAACTTCGGCGAGCGCTGAGGCCGCAAGGCTGTGCGGGAAAGACGGGCGACGATGTCGCCCGTTTTGCATTCCAGGGTGGAAGCTTGCAGGTACATTGCCACGACCTGCCATTCACAGTCGAGACGGACATGACCACCACGCCCCGCCCCGCTCCCGCCCTCAAGCCGCTGCGCGGCGTTCGCGTGCTCAGCCTCGCGCTCAACCTGCCCGGCCCCGCCGCCTTCATGCGCCTCAAGTCGATGGGGGCCACCTGCGTGAAAGCCGAGCCACCGACGCCCAGGTCAGCGCCCAAAGGCACATCCGGCGACCCCATGGGCCAGTACAACGCAGCGGCCTACGCCGTCATGCATGAAGGCATCAAGGTCGTCACCATCGACCTCAAGACGGACCAAGGCCAGGCCGCACTCCACAAGGAGCTCGCACGGACCGACGTGCTGCTGACATCCTTCCGCCCCTCCGCACTGGAGAAGCTGCAGCTGGGCTGGAAGCGCCTGCACAAACAGCACCCGGACCTGTCCGTGGTGGCCATCGTCGGCGCGCCCGGTGCCCGCGCCGAAGAACCCGGCCACGACCTCACTTACCTGGCAGACGCCTGCCTGGTGACGGGCCTGGACCTGCCGCCAACCCTGTTCGCCGACATGGGCGGCGCGCTGATGGCGAGCGAGGCGGTGCTGAAGGCGGTGCTGGCCCAAAAGATCAGCGGCCGCGCCTCGTTCCAGGAAGTGGCACTGTCGGATGCAGCGGCCTGGCTCGCACTGCCGCGCAGCTGGGGGCTCACGCAACCCACGGGTGCGGTGGGTGGTGCGCATGCGGGTTATCGCGTTTATGCGTGCAAGGACGGCCGTGTGGCCGTGGCGGCGCTGGAGCCGCACTTCGCTGCGGCACTGTGTGCGGCAGCCGGGGTGCCGCTCACAGAACCTCGTGCAACGCTCTTCGCTCAGGAAACCCACACCGCTATCGCCTCATTCCTCAAGGGCAAGACGCGTAGGCAGCTCGATCAGTTGGGCGTCGAGAAGGACATTCCGCTGCACACCCTGCCGTGACCCCGGCCCCAAAGCAGTGAATAAAGCAAAAGTCAGATCTTCTGCTCTGGCACGGCGAGTCTGAAGAGGGACGTAGCACCGCCAATGCCTGCGGTCGCAGGCAATTACAGTGGTTCCACTAGCGAGCCAGCACCCAAGTGCGCTGCTGTTAGTGGCAGTAGATATGGCCATAGGCCCAAGCGCGCGCGGATAAGGAGCACTCGGCCTTGCCGTTGGTCTGGGATCGATGGGCGCAGCGCTGTGCGCAAGAAGGCAACCGCTTGCTCTGCTTCTCGTCTGCGTCATCGCCGTGTAGTCCATTAGGCTGTGTTGTCGCCCCACCGCCTTGGACCGACATCTCCCGACTGCCGCCGTCCGCCGTGTTTCTGTGATTGCTCGTAGCGCGGCATGCGGCCACGTGTCACAATTCTTTACGCTTAATACTGACTGACGAGGTCTATATCAAAATTATCAATAAAGTAATTGAAATTTTATCTGAAACACCAGTTATGACAATAAAGTTTTGAAAACCGTTTTTCGGCCCACTCATCCATCACCGATGACCAATGGGAACGGCATCGCCCTCCAACGCACTACGCTGTCAACGCAATGAAATCCACTCCGATCGACGCATCCCTTGGCGTGGTGGTCATTGGCAGAAACGAAGGCGAGCGACTTCGGCTCTGCCTGGAGTCCGTGCGGCGCCTTGCGTCACAGATCGTCTATGTGGATTCCGGGTCGACCGACCATTCGAGAAGCATGGCGGCCGAGATGGGCGCCAGTGTGATCGAGCTGGACATGTCGTCTCCATTCACCGCCGCCAGAGCCCGCAACGAGGGCGCTTTCCGCCTCCTCGAACAACAGCCGGCCACCGAATACATCCTCTTCGTTGACGGAGATTGCGAGGTCGTTCCCGGCTGGCTGGAATCCAGCACGCAGTTCCTGAGGGAGCATCCGGAATGTGCTGTCGCTTGCGGTCGTCGGCGAGAGCGATTTCCACAACAGACCCTCTACAACCAGCTGTGCGACCAGGAGTGGGACACGCCCATTGGAGAGGCAAAGCAGTGCGGCGGCGATGCCCTGATGCGCGCAAGCGCTTTCGCGGCCGTGAACGGCTATCGCGATGGGATGATCGCGGGCGAAGAGCCGGAGCTCTGCGTTCGGCTCCGGCAAAAGGGTTGGTCCATCCACAGGTTGAACCACGAGATGACGCTCCACGACGCTGCCATCACGCGGTTTGACCAGTGGTGGAAGCGCAGCATGCGGGCAGGTCATGCCTATGCGGAAGGCTCGTGGTTGCACGGAGGCCCGCCCGAGCGCCATTGCGTGGCCGAGACACGCAGGGCACTCATCTGGGGCGCGGGTATTCCTCTCGTGATCCTGGCATTGGCACTGTTCTGGGGCCCCGCATGGCTGCTCCTCCTGGCCATCTATCCCCTGCAATTACTGCGGCTGTGGCGAAAGACGGGTTCGCGTATCACGGCATGGTTCATGCTCCTGGGCAAGTTCGCCGAAACCGTGGGCATCCTGAAGTTCCACTGGACCAGGATCCGGGGCGGGTCTGCCCGGATCATTGAATACAAGTAGCGAGGCGACCACTTGACTCAAGGCTTGATAGGCATATGGTCTCCTGGCATCGGAGATCCGACGATCGGGGGATGGCTTACGGTGCTGCTGTACGCTGCCACTGCCGCTTCCGTCTGGGTCTTGTTGAAACGGGTGGATTTCACACGCCGGTGGCGCGAACAATGGGTCTGGCGTGGTTTGCTCCTGGGCCTGATCCTCCTCGGGATTGACAAGCAACTTGACCTGCAAAGCGCGCTGACCGAGCTAGGTCGTATCACCGCTCGTCATCAGGGGTGGTATGACAACCGCGCGCCTGTCCAGGAGGCATTTATCGCCGCAACGGGCATTCTCGGCCTCACGCTTTTGGCGGCCACCGCCTCGCTGGTCCTTGAAGCCCCTGGCGCGACGTTGTCTGCGCTCGCGGGAGGGTTTTCGCTGCTGATGTTCGTGATGGTGCGCGCGGTCTCACTGCATCAGATTGATCGGCTTTTGAGCCTCGACCTGGCGGGGCTTAAATACAACTGGATCATCGAAATGGGCGCCCTTGTGTGGATTCTGGCAAGCGCCACGCTGCGGCGTCGCGTTGCGTGATGTATTCACCTGCCATGATCTTCGCGTCCCCTTCCCTTACCCGCTCGCGCCTCACAGGCGCACGGAGCCTGCAATGAGAAAAGTCAAGCACTTCGTGCGCGACACTGCCGCGGAAATTCTCCACGCCACCGGCATCACACGCCCCGCCGTCCGGGCCAAGGGCAAGCTCACCATCGCGACCTTCCATCGCGTGCTGCCTGCGCCGCTTCTTGCGCAATACCCGTTGCCCGGCATCGCGGTGACGCCGGAAGAATTCCAGCGATTCCTGGAGGTCTTCCAGGAACACTACACGTTGGGCAGCCTGCATGAAAGCGAGAAGCTGCACCAGTCCGGGAAGGCTCTGGAGAAGCCGCCCATGGCGATCACTTTCGACGATGGCCAGCTCGACAACTACCAGTTCGCATTGCCTGTGCTGAACGCCATGGGTGTTCATGCGAGCTTCTTCGTCGTGACCGATGCCATTGAAAACAATGAAGTGCTCTGGCACGACAGGATCGGCTACGCCGTGCAAAAGCTCCAGCAGCGCGATGCTGCCGCCCTGCAGGCCTGGCTCTCAGAAGTGGGTGTGCAAGGCAACACATCCGACCCCGTGTATGCGGCAATCGCTGCGGCCAAATTGCTCGATCCCGGTGAACGCGGTGGGCATGTGGACCGGCTTGAAAAGCTTTCAGGTTCCCACATCCGGCCCGAATGGGACGGCATGATGACCTGGGACCAGATCAGGGAGATGCGTTCAGCCGGGCACGAGATCGGTTCACACAGCACCAGCCACCCCATCCTGCCGCTGGTTTCCGACGAAGAACTGCGGCACGAGATCGACCATTCCCGAAGTCTGCTGGAAGCGCAAATAGATCACGAAGTCCGCTCATTCTGCTATCCGAACGGCGACTATGATGACCGCGTCAGCGCGTGCGTGCGCAAGGCCGGCTATGAACTTGCAGTGACCACGCGCTACGGCATCAACCCCAGAGACAGCGATCCCTACAGCCTTCGGCGGATCGATCTTCAAAGTGGGTACGGAAAGAATACAGCCGGCACATTCAGAGCGAGCGGACTTCTTCTGCGCATGACAGGCCTTCTGCCTGGCATGTCCTGAACGCACCGCGCCCCTGAAAACACCGGAGATTGGACAGCATGAAAAACGAGCGTTCCTACGTGTTGATTTCCCCCTGTCGCAATGAATCCCGCTATATGCGCGAAACACTCGACTCGGTGCTTGCGCAGTCGGAGCCCCCGACGAAGTGGGTCATCGTCGACGATGGTTCGACCGACGACACGCCAGACATCCTGCGGGAATACGCGGCGAAACACGACTGCATCCAGATCGTCACCCGCAAGGACCGCGGGCACCGCGCGGTGGGCCCGGGTGTTGTCGACGCGTTCTATGCCGGCTATGAAGCGATCAATCCATCCGACTACACGTTCCTCTGCAAGCTGGACCTGGACCTGCGCATCCCGCCCCGGTACTTCGAGATCCTGATCGACCGCATGGTGGCCGACCAACGCCTGGCCACCTGCAGCGGCAAGGCCTATGTCATGGAAAACGGCCAGCTCGAACCCGAGCGGCACGGTGACGACACGTCCCTGGGCATGACGAAGTTCTACCGCACGACGTGTTTCCAGGCCATCGGCGGCTTCGTGCGAGAAGTGATGTGGGACGGCATCGACAACCACCTGTGCCGGATGCGGGGATGGGTCGCACGCAGCTGGGATGAGCCCGACTTGCGGTTCGTTCATCTCCGGCCCATGGGTTCCAGCCAGGACAGCATCTATGTCGGCCGCATGCGCCATGGCTACGGCCAGTACTTCATGGGCACCGGGCTGGTGTTCATGACAGCCAGCGCGCTCTCCCGCGTCAACCAGAAGCCCTACGTGGTCGGCAGCGCGGCCATGCTCTGGGGCTGGATCAAGGCGGCGCTTCAGCGCAAACCGCGCTACGAGAACCTGGCGTTCCGGCGCTTCCTGCGGCAATACCAGTGGCGCAGCTTGCTCATGGGCAAGGAAAAGGCACTGCAAACCATGGAGCGCGGCAACTGATGTGCGGCATCGCAGGAATCATCGGGGCGCCCACCGAGAACAATCAGGCGGCCTTGCGCCGCATGACGGACGCCATGCGCCAGCGCGGGCCCGACGACCAGGGCTTCTGGACATCGCCGGTCCATCCGGATGGACACAGCGTCATGTTCGGGCACCGGCGGCTGGCCATTCTGGATCTTTCTCCCCTGGGCGCCCAGCCCATGATCCACCCGGGGACCGGCGACGCCACCGTGCTCAACGGCGAGATCTACAACTTCCAGGCCCTGCGGGCTGAGTTGCCCGATGCGCCCGCCGCCCTGCAGTCCTCGGGCGACACGGCCGTGCTGCTTCGAATGCTGGCCACGCATGGCGAGAGCGCCCTGCCCCGCCTGCGCGGCATGTTCGCGTTCGCGTTCTGGAACAAGGCCACGGGGGAAGTGCTGATCGCGCGCGATCCCATGGGCATCAAGCCCCTGTATTTCGCAACGAACCCGTCGGGCGCCGATGACTGGTCCTTCGCGTTCGCATCGGAGGTCAGGCCTCTTCTGGCCTCGCGGCTGATTCGCGCGCCCCGCCTCAACCCCAAGGCCGTGAGTTCGGTGCTGTGGAACGGCTTCACCGTGGCGCCGGAAACCGCCATCACGGGCATCGAATCGCTGCTGCCTGGCGAAGCCATGTGGCTCGACGGCCGCGGGCGCGTGCTCCGCCGGTTCCGCTACTGGCGCCATCCTGAACCCCAGCAGGGGCCGGCGGCCACGCAGGACGAGGTCGAGGCGGCGCTGATGGAGTCGGTCCGCGCCCACATGATCAGCGATGTGCCCCTGGGCATCTTCCTGTCGGGCGGCATCGACTCGTCTGCCGTGGCCAACCTGGCCAAGCGCGCGGGCGCCACCGAAATCAACTCCTTCACGCTCATCTTCGAAGAGGCGGACAGGAACGAGGCCTTCTTTGCAAAGCAGGTGGCCGATGCCGTGGGAACCCGGCACCAGGAAATCCTGCTGACGCAGCAGTCGTTCCTTGATCACCTGGACACGGCACTGGACAGCCTGGACCAACCCAGCTTTGATGGCCTGAACTCCTACTTCATGTCGCGGGCCGTGCGCGATGCCGGGTTCAAGGTGGCCCTCGTGGGTACTGGTGGCGACGAGCTGTTCGGCGGCTATCAGTCGTTCTCCGACATTCCCCGGCTGCATGCAGGGCTGGGCGCGCTGCACAAGCTGCCAGGCGCATTCACTGGGCTCGCCGCCTCCATGGCCCGCGCCTTCGTGGGCCGGCCCAGCCACGGCTACCTGCCACAGACCCGCTGGGCGAAGCTGCCAGCCATGATCGAACAAGGCGGTTCGCTGCTCGGTCTTTATCAGATCGCCTACGCACTGTTCCTCCCGGAAACCCAGCGCGGCCTGCTGCACGAGAGCATCCGGAGTGAGTTCCTGCCCGACGGCCTGCCCAGTATCCGGCGCGACGCGATGCTGGCCGAAATCGAAGGTCGGGAGTCGCTCGACGCAATCAGCGCGATGGAACACCGCATGTTCCTGGGCGAGCGCCTGTTGCGCGACACCGATGCGGCCAGCATGGCCGCATCGCTGGAGACGCGGCTGCCCTTCGTCGACACCGAGCTGCTGTCAGTGGTCAACCGCATGAACACCGGGGACCGCTTCCTGCCCTTGAAGACCAAGCGCGCGCTGAGGCAGGCCGGCCTCAAGGGCCTGGACCCCGCCATGTTCGAGCGGCCCAAATCCGGCTTCGAACTGCCTTTCAACCGGTGGCTGAAAAGCTCGCTGGGCCAGGAAGTGGGCAGCACCCTGCTCGACGCTCCGCTGGTGGCGTCCGCGGGGCTGCAACCCGAAGCCGTCGCCAGCCTGTGGCGGGCCTTCAGCGCCGGCGCAAAAGGCCTCTACTGGACACGCATCTGGGCGCTCTACGCCCTGATCCGCTGGGTCCGCGTCCACCGAATCACCATCTGACTCATCACCATGCCAGAGCTCCGTGTCGGCTACGTGCTGAGCGAATACCCCAAGGTCAGCCACACCTTCATCCGCCGCGAGATCAACGCGTTGGAGAACGCCGGCATCGCCGTCGAGCGATTCGCCATCCGCGGCTCGAACGAAGACTTGCCTGACCCGGCAGACCAGGCTGAGGAAAGCCGCACCCGCCAGGTGCTGGCAAGTGGATTCCCCGCCATGCTGGGCGCCATGCTGTCGATCTGTCTGAAGGCACCGGGGCGCGCATTTCGCGCTTTCATGCTGGCCACCCGGATGGGCTGGCGTGGCGACCGGCCTATTCCTGTGCACTGGGTCTATCTGCTGGAAGCGGCCCTGATCGCGAAATGGGTGCGCGAATCGTCGGTAACCCACCTGCACGCCCACTTTGGCAGCAACCCCGCCGAGGTCGCCATGCTGGCGGCCGAGCTGAGTGGCATCGGCTTCAGCTTCACCGCGCATGGCACGGTGGAAACCGATAACGCATTGGCCATCAAGCTGCCCGAGAAAATCCGCCGTGCCGCGTTCGTGGTGGCCGTGAGCGAGTACGGCCGCGCCCAGATGATGCGCTGGATACCAGTCGAGCACTGGAGCAAGATTCACATCGTCCACTGCGGCATTGGCGCCGATTTTCTGGATCACCCACCCAGCGAGGTGCCCGTCGTCGATCAATTTGTGTCGGTGGGGCGGTTGTCCGGTGAAAAAGGGCATCTCGTTCTGATCGACGCGCTGGCGCAGGTGATCACCCGGGGTCGCACCTGCCGGCTGGTATTGGTCGGCGATGGACCGCTGAGGCCTGCCATCGAACAGCGCTGCCGTGAACTCGGCGTCGAGCAGTTTGTCACCATCACCGGCTGGCAATCCGGAGAAGCAATCCGGGAGTGGCTGATCAACTCGCGCGCCCTCATCCTGCCCAGCTTCGCCGAAGGCTTGCCAGTGGTCATCATGGAGTCCCTCGCACTTGGTAGACCGGTCATTGCCACATGGGTTGCAGGGGTGCCCGAACTGGTTCGGGATGGGCAAACCGGCTGGCTGGTGCCCGCAGGCGATGCCACATCACTTGCTCAGACCATGGAAGCCTGCCTTGCGTTGACCTCCGCGCAAACAACCGCCATTGGAACCGCAGGCAGGATCACCGTGCGCAAAGCGCATGATGCCAAAATTGAAGGGCAAAAACTGGTGGTTCTGTTGCAATCAATATGCGGCAAGGCGGCAGCGCGAATAGGCATTGCGCCTTGAATTCAAGCCTTATCGCGAAGACCTGCGGTCTGGACGAATCGAAAGCAACATGTGCTCGATTCGTTCCTTTCTCATAACGACACATCATGTTACAAGCATGACTGAACATTTATGTGGAACATCACACAACGAATTCTTTCGGGCCCCGCGGCACACCACGAGCAGGCCACTGACGTGGCGAGCTGGCTACGAGTGTGTATTGGAGCGCTGCTCTTCATAGGTCTGTTGGCACGCCTGTCGCCACTGCTCGACATTGAGGGTCGGCTGTTCTGGCAATACATGTCCGAGGACGGCTATCTGATGCAGACGGTTGCACGGAACATGGCAATCGGCCTGGGTATGTCCACAGCTCAAGGCACCATACCAACAAATGGAGTCCAGCCGTTGGCAACCTACCTCTTTGCGGGGTTGCACTGGTTGGCTCAAGGCGACAAGACCATGGGCATCGTTCTGGTGACGCTTGTGTCCACGCTGATTGCAACGGTCTCTGCCTGGCTGCTGGCGCTCGTAGGTCGGCAAGTGTTTTCTGAGCTGCCCTACGGCAAAGCCTTGGCCTACCTGGCCGCAGCTCTGTGGTTCACTGCTCCGCTGATGACCCGCCACAGCATGAATGGATTGGAGACTGGCCTTTACCACGCAGCAATTCTCCTCGCATTGCATTGTTACCTGACACGTTTTTGCGGCAGCACCTTGCCCGGTTGGGGTACGAGATTGTGGCTTGGTGTTTTGCTAGGACTGGCTTTCCTTGCGCGCAACGACGCAGTCTTCTTCATTGCGGCACTGCTGTTTGCCCATCTGGTGCTTCCCCGGACACAAAGCGTTGACTCAGACAGCGATTCGGTAGGCCGTCGACTTGTCGATGTACTCGTGGCCGGCAGCGTCAGCATCGCGGTGGCCTCGCCCTGGCTCATCCACAACTATCTGGGCTTCGGTTCCATCGTGCCCATCAGTGGGGCGGCACAGTCGCACAGTGCTGCTTTTGGGCTAAACCTGCCCTGGGTGGGTGCGTACCTGTTCGAAAACACCTGGCTATGGCTACCGCTTCCAGGTTTCATCGAAACCCTATGGCCCATTCGCATCCTTAGTGCGACCTCCGTTGTTCTTCTTCTGCTGGTTTACTGGGTCTTGGTCGCCCGGAAAACAGCGCTGACGCGTCGCCATTTTCTGACCGGCGCCCTCTTCACCGCGGCACTTGTGACCTACTACGGCCTGTTCTTTGGCGCACACTGGTTCTTGCCCCGGTACTTTTCTGCGGCCTCGCCTTTCCTCTGGTTGTGTGTGGTTGGCGCCGTATACGCGATGGCACGCCAGCTCTCGCCTGCGGCTTTGCAACCGATAGCCGCCAAGCTGATGGTTGCGACGCTCAGCGTGATGGCAGCGGCCTTTGCCGCCAACGACTATCACAAAGGCAAGATGCACATGCACAAGCAGGTGGTCGAATGGACGCAGAAGCACCTTGGTGCCGAGGTCTGGGCCGGCGCTCCGCAAACCGGCACACTGGGTTACTTCCACGACCGGACCATCAACCTTGATGGAAAGGTCAACCCGCAGGCGCTGCGCCGGCTGATGGAGGACGGCCATATCCTCCATTACGTGCTGGCATCTCCTGTGGAGTATGTCGTCGACTGGGTTGGGTTGGCACGCTGGGTAAAACTCGATCGACTCAGCCCTCGTTTCGGCCAGGAGTTTGAAGTGATCGTTGAGGATCCCGCGCTCAATCTAGCCGTGCTGAAACGCCTGCCCGCACCAAAGTAGGCGCTCCAGTTGGCATCACTCTCGCCCCTCCATCCGACCATCTTCACGGCTTCGCGCCGGTGGACCTTGATCGCCATGGCCGCCACCTACATCGGGGTGGTGGCCGTCGTGCTGTCGCAGATCGACCACCACACGCTGAGCCTTGCCGCCTCCCTGCCCTGGTGGTTGATCCTGGGCTTGCTGGGTCTCTCCCTGATCAACTACGCCCTGCGCGCCGGACGTTGGGCCATGCTTTCGCGAGCGCTCGACTTGCGGGTGCCGCTGGGTGCGAACCTGCTGTACTACTTCAGCGGGTATTCGTTGACGGCAACCCCGGGCAAAGCTGGCGAGGCGATCCGCCTCTGGATGCTCAAGTCGGGGCACGGAATCGCGTATACGCGATCCATGCCACTCATGCTGGCCGACCGCGCACTGGACATCTGGGCTGTGATGCTGCTCACACTCGTGTCCTTTTCGGGCTTTCACGCTTATCGTTGGTACGGCATAGCGCTTCTGGTACTTGTGGTGGCAGCCTCCCTTCCGATCGTGCGACCGCGCCTGCTGGAGCCATTGCTGCTGGCAGCTGCGGGCAAGATGAAACGGCACACCCGGTTGCTGGTGCGCATGCGGCGCGTATTGCGTGCGATGGGCCGCCTTAGCAGTTGGCGCACGTACGGTGCCACACTCCTGCCAAGCGTGATCGGATGGGTAGCGGAAGCAGCTGCGTTGTACCTTTTGCTTCAGCACTTCGGCGCTGAAGTCACCCTGGCCAATGCGGTATTCGTGTTCTCCTTCAGCATGATTGTTGGCGCAATCAGCATGTTGCCCGGGGGGTTGGGAAGCACCGAGGCCACCATGATTCTGCTGCTCACGGCGCTCGGTGTCGATCTGGAAGTGGCGCTGCTGTCCACCGCCATCGTCAGGGCGACGACCTTCTGGTTTGCGGTTGTGATCGGCATTCTGTTGACGCCACCTGCCCTTGCAACATCGCGGCGAGCCGCCGCAAACACCATGCTCAATATCAAGGAGGGAACCTGATGCCGATCTGGGCTGAGAAGGAGTTGGCCGGCTGGGGGCGTGTGCGCCGATCCACGGCCCAGGTAGCAAGGCCCGAGCGGCTGCGAGGCGTGGCGGAAAACTTGCGCGAAGGGCATCCATCTGTACTGGCGCGAGGCAACGGACGAAGCTACGGCGATGCCGCGCTCAACTCAGGTGGTCATGTCATCCTCATGTCGCGTCTGGACCGGTTGCTGGCACTGGATGAGGCCAGCAACACAGTCACCATGGAAGCCGGCGCGAGCTTTTCCGATATGGTTCGCGCCTTGCTCCCCCACGGTTTCCTGCCAAGTGCGGTTCCCGGCACCGGCTTTGCCACCATGGGCGGTGGCTTGGCCAACGACATTCATGGAAAAAACCATCACTTGAGGGGTAGCATTGGCCAGCAGCTGGATTGGCTGGAGTTGCGCACACCGGATGGCCAGCTCCATCGCCTTCAAGGCCATGAAGACTCCGAGCTGCTGCTGGCCACGCTCGGAGGCGTCGGCTTGACTGGCGTGGTCGAGCGAGCCAGCCTGAAAATCGAACGCGTGCCCTCCAACGCCGTGGTCCGACGGCGAGAGCGCATTGCCGATCTGGACGAGTTCCTGCAACGCCTGCGGGAGGAGCAGGAGCGAACGCCTTATGTGGTCGGCTGGATCGATGCCTTGGCGCGGGGCGCCCGCCTCGGACGAGGCATCCTTGAGTTGGCTGCACCCAGCCCTGAAGGCATCCCGTCGGCCAACCGGCGTACCCGACGCGTGCCAGTGGATTTTCCATCGCTGGCGCTTAACCGCTGGAGCGTGCAGTTGTTCAATGAACTGTACTTCCGACGTATTCCGACCCAGGGACGCTCCGAGCGTCTGTCCTACGAGAAATTCCTGTTTCCACTGGACGCCTTGCACGACTGGAATCGGGTCTACGGCCGGCGCGGCTTCCACCAATTCCAATGCGTGGTGCCCTTCGAAAGTGCAGCGCACGCATTGCGCCAGATGCTGGGCCTGATCGCCGAGTCAGGCCAGGGCTCGGCCCTTGCGGTGCTGAAGGCCATGGGCCCCGCTGGGCGCGGATACCTTTCCTTCCCACAGCCAGGCTTCACCCTGGCGCTGGACTTCCCGAACGGCCCTGCTGTCGACAGCCTGATCGCTCGCCTGGAAGCCATTACCTTCGAACACGGCGGACGGATCTATCTCGCCAAGGACGCCACACTCACGCCACAGCACATGCAGAAGATGTATCCGCGGCTCGACCGCTTCCGCGAGGTTCTTGCGCAGATCGACCCCAACGGCCGCATGGCATCCGACCTTTCCCGACGGCTGCACCTTCGAGGGAAGCCGATCGCATGAAAGACCATTGGCTGATCATCGGGGCGACGTCCGCCGTGGCCCGGGCATGTGCTCGAGAACTGGCGCAACAAGGCGCCGAACTCACCCTGGTCGGCCGCGACCGGGACGACCTGGAGGCCACCGCCAGCGACGCGCGGCTGCGCGGCAGCGCAACCACCCGTGCATTGACCTGCGATGTCGGTGACCCTCTGGCACGACAGGCATTGCTGGACCAGGCACTTCTGCCTGAATCAAGACTGAACGTCCTGGTTGCCGTAGGCCTGATGCCCGATCAGGACGCCATGGATGCCGACCCCGAGTTGCTCTCGAGCATGGTCGACGCCACTTACACCGGCCCCATGATCGTTATCCAGGGCCTCGTGCCTCATTTCGAGCGACAAGCTGGCGGCCAGGTGGTCGTGATCGGATCGGTGGCGGGTGACCGTGGACGTCGAAAAAACTACCTCTACGGTTCGGCGAAGGCGGGCCTTGCCACCTATGCAGAAGGCTTGCGAGCCCGGCTGTTCCCCAGCGGAGCCACCGTTACCGTGGTCAAGCCGGGATTCATCGACACAGCCATGACCTGGGGCTTGCCCGGTCTGTTTCTCGTGTCCTCCCCTCAGTCGTGCGCGCAGGCCATTCTGCAAGCCGCGCGAAAGGGACGCCCGGTGCTCTACCACCCGGGATTCTGGCGTCTCATCATGCTCATCATTCGCCACATTCCGCCGACCATCATGAAGCGCCTCAAGTTCTGAATTGCCTCCGCCCAGTACCATTGCCCAAACGCAAGCGTGATCTGCCTAGGCTCAGGAGCACCACACGGCTGGCAACGTCATGCGATACAACACGAACTCCGCTGCATGACGTCACACTGACCCAATACTACGGCTGCCTTTGACCGTGCTTCTGTAGCAATCCGCGGGTCGATAGGTTCCCAGCTGCGCTATGAAAGATTACGGCGAATCCAGTCAGCAGTGCGCGCCAGTCCCTCCTCCAAATCAACGCGCGGAACCCAGTTCAATTCGCGCTGCGCCAAACTTGTATCGAGCACGTTCAACTTCACATCGAACGGCCTGCCCGGAAAGTACTGGCGCTCAACACCACGGCCCAGAATCTTCTCGATCATTGCAATCAGCTCGTTGAGACTCGTCCCGCGTCCGGAGCCGATATTGAAGACTCCGCTCGGCCCTTGGTATTCCGCCGCGCGCAGGAACGCATCCGCTACATCTGCAACATACACATAGTCGCGGGTAACACTACCGTCGCCCCAGATCTCCAAGGAGAGGCTCTGGAGCGCACGTTGCAGAAAGACAGCGACCGCACCCTGCGCCGTCTCTATACGTTGACGCTCTCCATACGGGTTTGCCAAGCGTAGAACAACCGACTTGATACCGTGCATTCGTTCGTAAAGAAGAATGTACTTCTCTATCGCCAATTTAGTTATTCCGTAAGAGACCTGAGGATTTGTTGGATGCAGTTCATCGATCGGTGAATACAGGGGTGGACCATAAACCGTCCCACCGGAGGATATGAAGACAATCCTGGGCGTCTTCATCTGCGCCATCAAATTCAGTATCTGCAGCGTCCCAACGACGTTGCTCTGAACGTCATAAACAGGGTCGTCGTTGGAGCTCCTCGGCAATGTCGTGGACACCAGATGGAATACGGTGTCAACGTCACCAAGAGCATTGCTCATGTCACTAGTGCTCAAGAGATCGCCCGTCGTCCACTCAACTCTCTCGGTTGGCTCGAAGACGCGATAAGGTGCGATACGCGGCCTTTCGAAAACACGAACTGAATGTCCGGCGATAAGTAGCGCATCCACGATGGCAGAGCCGATAAAACCTCCGCCGCCCAATACCAAGCATTTCATAAATGGCTTCCGATCAGCCTAAAGACAAAAGAATCTCGGCCATCTTGTCACCCTCTCGTTCCCAAGATGTGCTCGCAGCAGTGACGAATCCAGCCGTACGCAAATACTCTCTTCGCACCGGATTGTCCAGAATCTCGCACACAGCCTCAGACAATCCGTCAACAGTGGGCTCCGCCAACTGAGCGATGTCATCGGTCAACAGCCACTCAGTACACGGAGCGCGATTGCTAACCAAAGGCACGCCGCAGGCCATCAGTTCGAGGGGAAGGAGCGACAAATTCGTCATGGACAAAACCAACGCCACGTCGCACTCGCTGTAAAGGGCGGCAAGGCCTTCGAAGTCGAGAATGCCGACACACCGATGCCGAAACGGGATCTCGTATTCGTCGAGATTTCCACCAGCAAAAACGACTTCGACATCTTCATGCTTCTTGCAGACTTGATCCAGTACCATGATGCCCAGTTCGAAAGCTCTCCGCTCGCTCGATGGCCGGCCGTAAAACAGGATTCTCCGTCGAGCATCCTGACGAGGTCTTGGCCAATAGATGCTCCTGTCACATGAAAACCCGACCGAACGAGTTCGCATTCCATAGTCGACCGCCAGCTTCTTCTCTAACCACCCCCCGGCGGTAATGCCCTCGAAACCAAAGCGATAGGTTGCTTCGCAAAATGCGGATGCAGAGCCGGCTGGGGCAAAAAGCGACTCCAGATCTTGGACAAAGTAGCAACGATGCCGTGTTGATTGAAACCTGCGCACATCGTAGGCTGTCATCCAGGCGGTGGCAATCGTGATGTGTGCAGGCGGCGCGTTCTCAATGCCCAGAACAACAGGCCCATTAATTGGAAAGAACCACGCCCTGATTCGCTCTCTGACCTCCTCTGGCGTACCGAACCAAGGGCCTGCAGTCACCACAATGCAGCAACGGAATCCCCGTTGCTCAAGCATGTGGATAAAACGACAACTATTTTGATGCCCGCCTGAGCCCTTGGGAAATGGTGGCATAACCCAATTAATGGTTTTCGGTTCAGGCGCAGCCGATTCAACATCAACACCGACTAAAGGAGCCTGCACGAAGGAGTATTGCTGCCTCACGTCAAGCTTCGGGCGCCATGTAGAAGGGCGCAACAGCCGAGATGCAAACTTCAAGACACCCTCGCGCTTGAAATATTGAATTGCCCGCCGAACAAACACTGGCACCTTACTCGCCATTAAATCTCCACACCGCTTTTAGTTAGAAGATATCTGATGCCTTCATAAAGCCGCAATGAAGTCATCTCAAACTCACCCAACCAATCCAACAAGCGCTCCGAAAAGCCTCACTCGGCTCCTTCGAGAACACTCAATACAAAATGCCATGATGTCGCTAGAGCAAGTATCTCACCAAATCACCTCCCGAGGGTGCTAGAGTGCTATGGTTGTTGCCCTGTCAACAATATCGCACAAGTCACCATGTAGTGCTTACCCAACGGCCCTGTCTTCGTTCGAACGTGCCGAACACCAGCTTATTGCCACTGCATTAAGCTTGCAACAGCAAGCTGAACCCACGGGAGCACGCACACGAGAGGTCGATTTCACTACGCGGCAGACATTGAATGGATTGACAAGGCTCAAGACCTGCTTTTAGCGGAGTAAGCAATTAGAGACTTTGGGAATATTAGCCACTCCGTAATCACTCGACTATTCGGAAGGAAGGCCTGGAGATCTCTCTTTGTAATGAATGTTGTGCCACTCACCATTTCGGTCCAAGCGGGCAACTTTCTCGCCCACCCTTTCAAAAAGTAAACCCTCAGCACATTGGGATAGAACCACCAGAATGGCATTCCACAGTGGGCCTCTATCGGAAAATATTTGGAGGGAGTCTGGACCCAATACGTGTCAGACAACCTTTGAATTTCAGCGGCGAATGCCAGCTGCTTCTCAACTCCGCCAACGTGCTCTATAACGCTATTACTGAAAATGATATCGAAATCGCCACGTTTAAAGTACGGCATGCTGCAGGCATCGCCTTCAAGATAGCGAATTTCATGATGCGTTTCATGGGCTTCATTGGCAATCCCCGGCAAATTGAGACAGGTAATCTGCAGACTAGGCTCTACAGTATCCCATATAGCCGGCTGCCCACCCATATCAAGAACTCGCATGCCAGTGGTTGGCCCGATTATCCTCACAAACTTCTGCATTCTCTTTCTTCGAAAATATTTTGAGAATGGCGCAAGCAAGAATGAAAAAATATTAACCCTGAGATATCTCAATTTTTTCAACATTGACAGCCCCTATTAAAACTCATGACTCACACACCCATACAGAACAAACCAACTTTGAATGCGATTATCTTTCTTCAAATCGTCAATACAAATCAACACCATCTGAAGGCAAAAATTGCCACTTCAAAGAAAGGCACATTTTTCAAGCAATCAACTTGAACGCCGCTTGAGAAATGGATATAGAATCCAAAAAAACAATGGTGCAAATAGCGCAGTGACCAGTGTGCCGAGCCACATCAGTCTCAATGCAGGATGCAGGCTAGCCAAGGGTTGGAATTCACGCGCCAGCAATAGGTACAGGCCAGCAGAAAGCACAACCATCACGAGCATTGCGGCCTCTACACCCATGCCTTTCAGACCCAGGCGCCAACCGAGACAACGACTGACAACGGCCATGACAAATTCACTTGCCAGCACGCCAGCCACTGCCATGATAAATGTGCTTTCAAAAGTGGATAGCAGAACAATGAGAACCAAGAACGAAAACACCTTCACACTCGTCACCAATGCCACCCATTTGGCCAAGCCTTTGACAAGAAAAGCTGAGCCATACATGCTCTCGACGCTGCTGAACCACGCTCCAATCGCGAGTATCTGCAAGAACACGGCCCCTTGTGAATATCGGGCGTCATAGGCCAGCGCAAAAAAACTCTCAGCTCCAACTACGAGCAGCACAACAATGTATGTAGAAGCCACGAGCATGGGGGTCATAGCTTTGCGAAAGGCTTCTGGCAAAGTCATGCCATCTTCGAGCACACGTGCATACCATGGAAAAACCACAGAACTCTGCAACTTTCCCACGACAGCCCTGGCCATGAAAGCTAGGCTCGCAGCTATGGAATAAACACCCACCTCTGCCAATGGATACATCGCACCAAATGCCAATCTATCAATTTGCAGCGCCAAAAAACCCAACACCGTGGAAAGAAAGATCCACTTTCCAAAAGACACTATTGATCGAACAGCAGACAACTCGAGTGTGAAACGAGCACGCGGTCCGGGCAACATCCAATACGTCAATGCAGCATGTAGCGCCGCAGAGAACACAGCTGAAATTCCGAGAGCATAGACAGATCGCATATACCATGCCAACACCAGAAGCACTATCGAATTCACAATAGTGACACCGATTTCAATACGGGTAAGTTCGGCGACGTGCATGTGCCTGGCAGCAGTCAACACCCGCGGCGACTTCAATCCATCAAACAGTGCAGTCAACGCAGCGAGAGGAATCAGCCATCGCAACTCAAGCGCAGCAGGGTCGTTGGTTCCGTAGAACATCGCCAATGGCCAAGCGGAAATCGTCGCTATCAGTGCAAGACCGAGTCCTCGAATAACCTGTATCGTCCAAGCAGTATTCAGAAAGTCTGGATCATCACCACGTGAATTATGAATCACGTTCTGCTGGAGACCTATATCCGAAAACATGGCCAGCCCAACCATGACCGCCGTGACCAGCGCCATCAGAGCAAAGGCCTCTTCGAACAATATTGCTGCCAGCGCTATGTTTATGCCAAGGCGTAATACCTGCCCCGAACCAAAGGCAATGACGATCCACGCTGTCCCGGCACGTGCCTTTTTGTTCAGCGCGGATCTGCTTTTCGCAAATTGAATAGCCGCTGTGGGAGGAGACGAGTTGATGGTCACGAAAAGGAGTATTTATCTGGTGTGCGGCGCCAGTTTTTCATCATATTGGCATAAGCAACAGCCAGCCCCAGCACAGGCCAATAGACGGTTGGTATCGCAATGATGCTGCTGACCGTATAAATAATAAGCATGATGGCAGCGACGGTTGCAAGCAGTGCGCGTCCGAGCAATACAAGTCGAGGAGAATATTGCCTCGCAATGCGCACGCCGCGCCAAAGCTCGCGCAGAGCGAACAGGAAAGCACCCACAAAGAAGACCAGTCCCATCAATCCAGAATATAGTGCCACTCCGATGTAGGAATTAACCACATCAATGATTCCCTCACCTTGTATCATCACTTGAAGTTCAGGCGCATCGAGAAAGTTGTATGAGCCAAATAAAATATTCCGCTCAATAACTGGCAATGCTGATGTCAGCAAGTCGGCTCGATATTCAACATTTCCCTGCTCAACATTACCAACAAGCGGTAGCATGTCGATCAAGACTTGACCTCCAGGCAATATGTTCAGCGCCAAAAAAAAGCCACCCGCAGATAACACAAGGCTACCCAAACGCTTAAAAGGCTTAGGCCCAGTCAGAAGATAAATTGCAAACAAGAATATCGCACCAACCCATGGTCCACGCGACAATGATGCAACAATACCGACGCCTAAAACGGCACCACCAAGCAATCGATGCCTGCGTGTTGACAGATATTCCCTGACATACAAGAAGAATCCCAAGGCCACAACCAACACATACCCGAGAACGATGGAATTACCAACGCTTGCATTTGGTCGCAACAGGCCCGATCTCATTAAATATCCACCAAACATTCGATCATTCACACCCAGCGCGCCAAGCACGGCCGAGTACAATTTCCAGCTGCGAAACACTTCAAAAGCTGCAACCAAGGACAGTACCATTGCCGCTATCACGAACCCGGAAAGAGCATTTTTTAAACCTTCTTCGTTGCGAATGCTTCTACTAGCCACATAGTATGGTAGGAATATATCCACCCATAACGACAATACCGTTCGCAATGCACTTGTAACGTTTCCCTCTCGAAATGAGAGGGCTGACAGCAAACAGAGATAGCCGAGAACCATCCAGTCTACAGGCGAGCTTCCCAACCTCGGAGTGGTTGCACGCTGGAATAGTGAGAGTGCAGCAGGCAACAGCAAGATCACGCCCAGCAGGCGATAGTGATCCAGAACCCAAAGATGGTCAATGATGCCCAAGCCAGGAATTTTCGCGGGTGCTGGCGGAGAGGCGAACAACAAAACAAAGTACAGTCCCATTACATGCGCCTCACGCCGCCGATGGGCCAGCAGAATTGCACAAAGAATTGGCACGTATAGCCAGATGCCGTGCGACAAGAAAAGCACAAGCGTGGTGATCAGCCACAGATTGCGCCAGCGCTTGAAGGTTTCTGCTGGAAGGAGTTGCGAGACCGCGTTCCGGATAGCGTAAAAGTAAACCCAACCCAAGACCAACAATACCACCAGGGCGCGCAAATGCTCAGCCATGGTGATCAAGCGCTAAAAAAAATCTAAAGCGTGGAAAGGTGGGGCAACTCTTGGCCAATGGATCAAGAAATCGAAGGTGAAAAGACGAACACGTGATTGGACAATGACACATCCGATAAACCATCGTCAACCTGATCGCACTAGTAGTACGCGTTCTCTACACGCGCCCGATCCTTGTTGAGCACAACGCCAAGCAGGTTGGCCTTCGAAACTCGATTCATAGCTTCTTCAACTTCGCTCTGAGTTGATATACCGCTGCCTATAACCATTAGCACGCAGTCAACACGTGGCAAAAGGGTCATCACGTCGTCCGCTGCGAGGACGGGAGGCAGATCGAATATCACGATGCGATCAGAGTAACGTTCGCGCAGATCGCCGATCAGCGCGCCGACCTTCGCAGACGACAACGTTTCAGATGCGTGACTAACGGCGCGATTGGTGGGCAGAACAACAAAACGCTCAACCCCTGGGTTGACCAATGCGTCACCCAGATCCACTCTTTCTTCGAGCACATCATTCAGCGAAATACTGCGATTCAAACCCAAAGTACTGGCGACGCTAGGACGGCGCAAATCAAAATCGACCAACAACGCTGTGCGATGGGTTTGCTGCGCGATGCTGATCGCTAAATTTATCGATACGACTGTTTTACCCGAGTCGACGCTAGGTGAGGTTATCGCCAGGGTCCGCCAGCCATTTTCATCCATCTTCTGCAGCACTTGAGTGCGCAGCACATCAAATGCCCAACTGGACGGGTGTGCTTTCTGATGCGCAATCACCCTATGACCATCCAAATGCGCTGCGTCCAGCGAGACAACAGCTGTTTGCGTATATTCCACGGAAACAGGGTCACCGCGGCTAGTCTCGCGTTTGAGCACAGCCGTTGGTTTTCTTGCAGACGATTCAGAGTCAACCACCTCGCGCAGTAACGCAACAGGAGCTTTGACAGAATCAACCTCCCCAGCCTTGGCCTTCTCGATTGCGAGCTTAATGCGTTCCATCAAAAAATACTTTCACCCCAGTCGGGAGAATAATGAGATCAATAGCGTGTGAAGTGGCACGACCAAGACGTGCACCATCACGAGGCAGATCAACCCAAGCCCCACCATCAGTCCTGTAAAGCGTTTATGCAATGACTGGGTGGATTGCAACTCGGCATCGGTAGAGATATACGGAATCACGACCATAGGCCGTTGACCAGTGAGTGCGGTCAGGGCATTGCTCCCTCTGACTCGAGCAAAAATCACTTCAAGCAATATTGCAACACCAGCCGCAGCCGCCAAGGCAAGGAAAAAGCCAAGTGCGACTAGTTTTTTCCGACTGGGCTTGATCGGGTCTTCTGGCATCAACGGCGGCTCCAGCAGCGTGACGCGTTCTCCCTGTTGCCCGCCTTCCAGATTCTGGACTATCTGCGCTGACATCTGCTTTGAACGCAGATCTTCGTACTTTGCTCGCGCCGTATCGTGATCTCGTTGCAGCGCCGCCAGATCACGCTCCACCTGCGGTGCACGTGTCACTTGCAATCGTTGTTGACCGATGGCACTGCGAAGGCTCTTCTGTTGATCCGCCAACAAATTTGCGCGAGCACGCGCCGTGCCAATTTGTGCTTCAAGACGAGCAACAGCCAAACGTGCTTGCGCTGTCGCGGCATCACGCGCAGGACTGCCAACAGAGGTCTCCGCCTGCACAGCTCTCTCCAGCAGTTCGGTCTTTCTTCTCTGCGCGCGCACATCTGGGTGGTCTTCCGAGTAGACACTCCTCACTCGCGCCAGCTCTGATCGGGCTCGCTCCAAGTCCTGCTCCGTGATGCTTGGGCCTGTGGCACCCGCTGCACCAGGCAACAACACACCCGCACGGGCTCCCGAAAGTTCAACCTCCAACGTCTGCAGTTCATTCAATGCCAACCGATGCTCTCGCTCAGTCGCACGAAGATCACTTTCCAGAGTCTGGATGTTGGCGAGCGCAACAACTTGCCCATCCTCTGTGGCGCTCCCCTGTGCACGCTTGTAAGCCTCAATACGCTTCTCAAGGTTCTCCAGTTGAGATTTGACGCGGTCGGCCTCCTGACTGAGGAACTCATTGGTTCGGGATGCCTGCCCCACCTTCTCTCGGACACTACTCTCCAGAAACAGCTGAATCAAAGCGTTGGTAATCTCTAGCGCTTTTTCAGGTTTTCCGTGTTCAAACGACACGTTGAATGCAAAGTTATTGGTCGGTCGCTCCCAGCTGGGCATATTGCCGATCAGCACGTTCACACGAATGCTCTCGCGCATCGCATTCGCGACGTCCGTGTCCCTCAACTCAGCGCCACCGGAAGCATCAAAAACATTGTGCTCTGTAGCTATGCGCAGCAGACTTTCGCGCGTCATGATCCTCTGCCCCAGAACCTGTACTCGCTGCTCCGCGTTGCCAGGCGCAGTAGAACGCACCACCTCTCCCGATATCTGTGGACCTTCCACCAGCAACGTACCCGTTGATTGGTACACCCGTGGCAACAGCATCGCCACTACCACGGAAGCGGTCAACACCGTACCGAAAGTCAAAATGATTGCCAGCGCCCAGCGTCGGGCGATGGCCAGATAATCTTGGAGGCTAAGTTGGTAGTCGGCCGGCATGAGATGGCTGAGTCAGAATTCAGAGTCCGTATACACAAGGCCCACTGCGACCAAATTTCCTCTCGCAGTGAGTGCGCCGAAAGGCATTGATCGACGATGTTCAAGACCCAATGTCAATGCCCAGAAGCGCGTCAGTTCCGATCGAACCCGCGCATAGGCTGTGACACCGGCGTCCCGATCCCTCTCTAGCGAGCGGGCATGACCGATACCAACAGACAGAGAAGTGTTTATGGAGAACGGATACGTCAACGATGCGTCGACATTCTCGGAGCGCACGTACCCCCCAAGCGAACCGCTTGCGAGCACATTGCGGGACCATGACACCGCATAGCCGAGCCTTTCGCCCTCGCGTGCAAGACGCACTCCGCCAACAAAGTGCGTCGACCTGCGTGGACCACTGAGACGAACAGCGCCTCCGGTTGCATTCAGAGCGAGTTGTTCACTGATATCCACCTCGTAGCCCAGACCGAGCTCACCGCGAGAGGCGCTCTCGCCCGCCCTATCCGGGTTCAACCGAGCCATACTGGCCAGCAGCGAATATCGGGAATTGGCACTCAAATCGACGCGTTGGGTCAGTGAGCCACGCGTTTCGCTGTAGTCAACAAGCAATGGCGTGTCATAGCTCACGCGTGCATAAGAAGCAGCAAACTCAAGAGATGAGCTCGCCGTCATGTTTCTGGTCCACGTGCCTCCTAGTGTTCCCATGCGCTCTGTACTGTCCCGCGTCACTCTCCCGAATTCCGCGAACTCGGTTTCTCGTGTGGATGCTTCTTCCAGTGAAGCCCGCAAAGCGAATACGGCGACTGGAGTTGAGCTCTCCCACAGGACGCGCACACTTGGCAGTGTGCGATTGGCACTAAGATCGGTGTTGCCGGACTTCTCGATCATTGCACCAAGAGACAATTCTGTTCGCGAAGTCTCGTGAACCGACTGAAGGGTGTACTGCGGATTGATTCTATACAGCGTCACACTCCCGGGGCTCGCGGCGGCAAGATTCGGATTGCTAATCCGCACGATCTCCATGGGAACAGTCAACGTGTTCTGCGCTATCGCGGGCAGCCATACGAGCGACTGGAAACCTAGTACGGCGGGGGCGACGAGTCGCAAATTCTTCATCAAGGCACCAGAATAGTGTCGCCGGGCATCAAAACCACGTTGGTTTCGAGCTGGCTGCCCTTCACCAGGTCGTTGTACCTCACCGGCAGAACCTTGTTGCCCTGCGGCGAGTTGCGCAGTACCCGGATGGAGTTCCCGTCCGCGAAGCGATCAAGTCCGCCGACCTGACTGAGCATTTGCAACACAGTGGTCTCGGGAGAGGTCAGGGTGACCGCGCCGGGCGTTACTACTTTGCCCAGGACATAAACCCGATTGCCATCGGTCGCAGTTATCGCGACTGTAACAACCGGTTCCGGAATGTATTTTTTGAGCTTTTCGGCCACACGTGCTTCCGCCTCCAGCGTACTCAACCCCACAACCTCGACACGCCCCGCAAGCGGAAATGTGATGCTCCCATCCGGAAGTACCCGTACTTCCATTCGCAAGGCCTCATCACGCCAGACCGACACCATCAAGGCGTCCCCATGTCGCAGCTTGTAAGCTGCTTCCGACTGGGCAACCGCGAATCCACTTGCCATCACTAACAGGACTGCCAACAAAGAGCGAGCAAAAGTTAACATCGTCGGATCCTCTGAGTAGTAATAAGTTACTGGAAGTATCTCTGGAGCAATCACCGGCAACCATCAGGACGCCTCACCATCAGAAGCCTAAGCAACATAGTCACTGTTGCCAAGCGCTCCAGAGACAAGCGGCCCTCTTGATTTCAATTGCTTACATAAGCTATAACTGTAGCGGATTAAACGTCAACACCCCATCTGTCGCGTACAACAGTTCTACGTACCTCAAGGTATTGGGCAATATTGCTCACTCCCCATCTGCGCAGCTCCCTCCTGAGTACCTCTCTCAGAGAACATCCATACTCGGGAACTCTGTCCGGAGAACTACAGACTGTTGAAAGCGGGGCCACGCGACTGGGTCCGCGCCCGCAGTGGAAGGCCGTGGCACGCCGATGGAGAAGAAGTCCATCGTTATCTCCCTGTGATGTCGAAGAAAATACTCGCATGGCTGGGCACGCCTAAACCCATGCGAGACCGCAGTACAACCCCTAAATCACTCTCCACTCAATGATCGCCAGCGACGAACCCGATTGGTCCCGCGAACGCCTGCAGCCAGGCGAGTGGAGCCCCGGCAAGCGACTGCTGTCCTGCATTCGGGACTACCAAAGGTATCAACAGAAACAAGTGCCTCTTCGAAGCCTTCGCAGCGCATTCGCTGTTTTGCGGCATCGGCTCTGGAGCACGGTAAGTGGCGCGGACATCCCCCTGAACTGCCAAATAGGCGGTGGACTGCTGCTCCCTCACCCGAACGGCATCGTCGTCCATCCCGATGCCCGCATAGGCCCGAACTGCCTCATCTTTCAGCAGGTGACGGTTGGAACGCTCGCTTCAGGCGGCACCCCTATCATAGGTGGACATGTGGACATTGGCGCCGGCGCCAAACTCCTCGGTGGCATCATTGTCGGGGATCATGCCCGGATAGGCGCGAACGCCGTCGTGCTGACCGATGTGCCAGCATACGCAGTAGCAGTTGGTACCCCTGCCCGATGTCTGCCTGTCAGCCGCAAAGACGATTCGCATCCGTAAATGCAAGCCGCACGTGATCGCTGTTGGCCGTACCGTCTTGGATTGATCTACCCACCGTGGCGGCCGCAGTTTATGCTGACTCTGGCTCAACAGACTGCTCCAACGCATGCCATAGAGATGCGGGTCCATGTTGTGACCTTGACATGTCGCAGCGGAGCGCGTTGCGGCGCGTTTTTCCTACCCCTTGCAGTGGCTGCGGCCGCCCTCACGCCATCGCCCCCCCCGATCGAGCTCCACCTTTATGCGTCCAGGAGAGTTTGCAAAAGCCTGAGGAGCAATGAAGCTCCACATTTCACGTTTGCAGGGGTGTTGCTGGCCTATCATCGAATACGAGTAATGCGCCGCAATGACGCCGGTCAATTACCAACAGTGACCCCATGAAAGATCTCTTCAATGTCCACGTCTCTGAGCTCTGGCCCAACCGGAACACCCCCCGTGAGTGAGCACTGTGTCTTGTGCGGGCTATCGATTTCAAGGGCGAGCCCTGCGCAAACGCTTGACGGACTTCTGAGCCGCATAGCCCGGAAAGAGGGCACATGGCTGGTCACACTCAATACCGAGATGCTTTCTCGCTTCACGAGGCAGCCCAGCTACCAGGATCTCGTCGCTCAAGCCGACATCATTACTGCCGATGGCATGCCCTTGGTGTGGGCCTCTCGTTTCAAGGGGCATGGACAGAACATCCCCGAGAGAACCACCGGCGTCGACTTGGTCGACTCCTTTCTTCGCCTTAAACGTATCCCACGCTATGCAATCATCGGCGGGGTAGACCCGGCAGTCACTTTGGCACACTACGGTGATGCCGCGCAACAAGCATGCGGCTACCTGTTCAACGGCAACGTGGACCTGAGTGACGCGCAGGTACAACAGTTTGTTGCCGCGCTGCACGAGGAGCACATTTGCATGTTGTTCATCGCGTTGGGCGTTCCAAAACAGGATCAATTAGCTCTGAAACTGAAACAGTTGATGCCGGAGCTGGTGATGATCGGGATTGGGGGTAGTTTCGAAATCCTCGGTCCACAAGGCAGTCGCGCACCACGATGGATGCAGAACTCAGGGATGGAGTGGTTGTACCGGTTGCTGAAGGAGCCTGGTCGCTTATGGAAACGCTATCTCGTTCACTACCCTGCAGGAATCAGCTTGCTGATCCGAGACTGCCTCAACTCACGATCCAGTGACCTGCAAACGGACGAAGTGAAGCGCTAAGACTGCCGTTCCTCGCCTTGCTTCAACCCTGTACAAGCTACCACCCAACCTTCGACGACCACCTTCAGATCAGTATCCGCGCCGCCATAGGAGCGCACGCAAGCAAGTGGACTCAGCCCAAGCGCACTTGAGGGTACGATCCTTTCTGACTGTTGCCGCAAATCGCTCGTCACGCCAGTAGCAAATTGCTTTCGTCCGAACAGCGTAGTGTTTTCTAATCTGTATCCGTCGTGACTGAGAGAATGCGTGCTGCGAACACACAGTCCCGTCACTTTCAAATTTCAAAGTAACCAAAGCGTGTACGAATCTTTCTACGGTCTGAGGGAGAAGCCCTTCTCCATTCAGCCCGACCCCGACTTCCTCTACATGGGAAAGCGCCACTCGCTGGCCTACACCATGCTGCAGTACGCCATCCACAACCGGGCGGGCTTCACAGTCATCTGCGGAGACATCGGCTGTGGCAAGACCACGCTGATACGCCGGTTGCTGAACGAGCTGGGCAACGAGGTCAAGGTCGGGCTGGTGACCAACACCCACCCGGATCTCGCCGATCTCACCGAATGGATCATGCTGGCGTTTGGCCAACCCTACGAAGGGCTGTCGCCGATCGCCCGCTATGACGCGTTCCAGCGTTTCCTGATCAGTGAATACAGCAAGAACAACCGGGTGGTGCTGATCGTCGACGAGGCCCAGAACGTCAACCCGGCGGCAATGGAGTCGCTGCGCATGCTCTCCAACATCAACGCCGACAAGGATCAGCTACTGCAGGTGGTTCTCGTGGGACAGCCCCAGCTCCGCACGCTGCTCCAGCGCCCCGAACTGCAACAGTTCGCCCAGCGCGTGGCGGCAGACTTCTTCATTTCGCCCCTGAATTCCGTGGAGGTCGGGGACTACATCGATCACCGGCTGAAGGTGGCGGGGCGGGAACGCCAGCTGTTCACCCCACTGGCCACCGCAAAGATTGCCAGAGCTGCTCATGGCATTCCCCGCAGCATCAACATCCTCTGCGACACCGTCCTGGTTTACGGGTTCGCCGCCGAGGCTCGCCTGATCGACGTTCACCTGGTCGACGAAGTGCTGAATGACCGCAGCCAGTATGGTGTGCTGGGTGACACCAACTTCCGGAACAGCACTTCCGGCAACAGCCAGTTCGGCGACAGCTCGTTTCCAGCGCCATCCGATCCCTCGAAAGTGTGATTTCCGCACACTCGAGGTAACAAACTGTTGAGCAATAATTGCTCATCCGGCGGGGGGAGGTATGGCCGGAGAACAGCACCTGCGAGAACTGTGTGAACACACGATCAGACGCATCGAACGACATTGCCATTGTCGGAATGGCCGCGCACCTGCCGGGCGCCGCCCATCCGGCGGCCTACTGGGCCAACCTGCGCCAGGGCATTGAATCCATTCGCCGGCTCTCTGAAGCCGAATTGCTGGCCGCCGGCGAAAGCCCGGAGCGCATGCGGCACCGCAACTACGTGCCAGCGGCAGCGGTGCTCGACGGGTTCGAGCAGTTCGACGCCGACTTCTTCGGCTTCAGCCCGAAGGAAGCGGCCATCATGGACCCGCAACACCGCCAGTTTCTGGAGGTGGCGTGGGAGGCGCTGGAGAGCGCCGGCCATCCGCCCGAGCGTTTTCCGGGCCCCATCGCGGTCTATGCCGGCTGCGGCATGGGCAGCTATTTCTATTTCAACATCTGTTCCAACCCCGATCTGGTGGCGAGCACCGGCATGTTCCTGTTGCGCCACACGGGCAACGACAAGGACTTCCTCTCCACCCGGGTCAGCCACATCTTTGACCTCAAGGGTCCCAGCGTCAACATCCAGACCGCCTGCTCCACCTCTCTGGTGGCGGTGCACTACGCCTGCCAGGCGCTGCTGGGTGGCGAATGCGACATGGCCCTGGCCGGCGGCGTGACGATCGAGCTGCCGCACGCCCGCGGCTATCTCTTCCAGGAAGGCGAGATCCTCTCGCCCGACGGGCATTGCCACGCCTTCGACCACCGCGCCCAGGGCACGGTGTTCGGCTCGGGCGCAGGCATCGTGGTGCTGCGCCGGCTCGACGACGCGCTGCGCGATGGCGACCACATCTGGGCGGTGATCAAGGGCACCGCCGTCAACAACGACGGCGCAGCCAAGGCCGGCTATCTGGCACCCAGCGTGGACGGCCAGGCCAAGGCCATTGCCGAAGCGCAGGCCGTGGCGGGCGTGTCGGCCGACACCATCGACTATGTGGAATGCCACGGCACCGGCACCTACCTGGGTGACCCGATCGAGGTGGCCGCGCTGACGCAGGCGTTCCGCGAGACCACGCCAGAGAACGGTTTCTGCCGACTCGGTTCGGTCAAGACCAACATCGGCCACACCGACACCGCTGCCGGCGTGGCGGGCCTGATCAAGGTGGCGCTGGCGCTCCAGCACCGGGAGATTCCGCCGAGCCTGGGCTATGAACGCCCCAACCCGTCGATCGACTTCGAGACCAGCCCGTTTCAGGTCAACCACACGCTCAGCCCCTGGGTTTCACACAAGGGCCCGCGCCGCGCTGGCGTGAATTCGCTCGGCGTGGGCGGCACCAACGCCCACGCGGTGCTGGAAGAGGCGCCCGCTGCAGCACCTTCCGAGGCCTCTGACTGGCCTTTCCAGCTGCTGGTCGTGTCGGGCCGGTCTCGAGCGGCCGTGGATGCGAATGCCAAGGCGCTCGCCGCCCACCTGCGTGCCCATCCGGAGCAGGACCTGGCCGATGTGGCGTTCACGCTCAAGGAAGGCCGCCGCGCGTTCGAGCACCGGCGCGTGCTGGTGGCCGCCACCCACGAAGAGGCCGCAACCCTGCTCGAAGGCACCGACACCCGTCGCGTGTTCACGCACAACCACCTGGGCGATGACCCTGAAGTGGTGTTCATGTTCCCCGGTGGCGGCGCCCAGTACGCGGGCATGGCGCGCGAGCTGTATGCCACCGAGCCGATCTTCCAGGACTGGATGGACCGTGGTCTGGACATCCTGCAGCGGCAGCTCGACTACGACATCCGCGCCCTGTGGCTGCCCGAAGCGCAAAACCATGCCGATGCCGTCGAGAAGCTCAAACGGCCATCGGTGCAGCTGCCGCTGATCATGATCGTGGAGCACGCTCTGGCGCAGCTCTGGATGTCGTGGGGCGTGAAGCCCGCGGCCCTGGTAGGCCACAGCATGGGCGAGAACACCGCGGCCTGCCTGGCCGGCGTGATGTCGTTCGAGGACTGCATCGGCCTGGTGCTGCTGCGCGGCCAGCTGTTCGACACCATCGCACCCGGCGGCATGCTCAGCGTTCCCCTGCCCGCCGCCGAAGTGCGCGGCCTGCTCGGTGCCGAGCTGGACATGGCCAGCGTGAATGCGCCGGAACTCTGCGTGGTGTCCGGCCCGCAGCATGCGCTGGACGCACTTGAAGCCACGCTGCGCGCCCGGGAAGTGGAGCCCCAGCGCATCCAGATCGACATTGCCGCGCATTCGCGCATGCTCGAACCGATGCTAGGCCGCTTCGAAGCCTACCTGCGCAGCATCCGACTGAGCGCACCCCAGCTGCCCATCATTTCCAACCGCAACGGCCAGCCCCTGAGCGCGAGCCAGGCCACCGATCCGCTTTACTGGGTCGGCCACCTGCGCAACACGGTGAACTTCTCCGACTGCCTGGTCACGCTGAAAAGCGCCGACCCCAAGCGGGTGTACCTCGAGGTCGGCCCGGGCAAGGCGCTGGGTTCGCTGGCGCAGGCGAATGGCGTGCCGTCTTCCCAGGTCATCAACTCGCTGCGCCACCCCGATCACGAAGTGGCCGACGACCTGTGGTTCCTCGGCACCCTCGGCCGGCTGTGGGCCAACGGCGTGGCGGTGGACTGGGAACCGATCTGGGGCGAGTCGCGCCGCCGCCGCGTGCCCCTGCCCACGTACGCCTTCCAGCGCAAGCCGTACTTCATTGAACCGGGCAAGGCGTCCCAGGCCGTGCCCGAACCGGCGCAACTGACGCGCACGGACGACGTGGGCCAATGGGGTTACCAGCCGCGCTGGCGCCCGCGCCAGGCCGATGTGGAGATCGACGTCACCCAGGATCTGGCCAGCACACCGCCACAGAGCTGGCTGGTGTTCATGGACGAGACCGGCCTGACCGACGCGTTGGTGCAGCGCCTTCGCGCCGCAGGCCACCGCGTCACGCTGGTGCGTGCGGGCGACATGTTCGCCCGCGTGAACGACCAGGAATTCCTGCTGGCCCCGGAACGGGGCCGCGAAGGCTACGACGAACTGGTGCGTGAACTCATGGCCGCAGGCCAGCCGCCGCAGCACATCGTGCACGCGTGGCTCGTCACGCGCGAAGAGCGTTTCCGACCGGGAAGCAGCTTCTTCCACCGCAACATCGAACAGGGCTTTTTCAGCCTGCTGTTCCTGGCGCAGGCGCTGGTCGAGGAAAACCTGCCCAAGCCATTGCACCTCACGGTCTTGAGCACGGGCGCCGTCCGTGTGCGGGACGAAGCGCTGCCCTACCCCGAAAAATCCACCCTCATGGGCCCGGCCCGTGTGGCTCCACGCGAGCTGCCGGGCCTGACCTGCACCGTGCTGGACCTGGCCCTGCCGGTTCAGGCCACCGGCTGGCGCGCCAGGCCCCAGCCTGAAGCCATGGGTGCCGTGGCCGATCGCGTGCTCGAGGACCTGTTCGCCCAGCCCGGCAACCGCGTGGCCGCGTTGCGCGGTGACAAGCGGTTCGAACTCGGTTTCGCCCCGCTGCCCCTCCCCGACACCGCCCGTTTGCCGCAACTGCCGGAGCGCGCCGTGTGCTTCATCACCGGCGGTCTTGGTGGCATTGGCCTCACCGTTGCTGAGCGCCTGGCGCGCGAGAACAGCGCCCGCCTCGTGCTGCTGGCACGGCAACCCCTGCCCTCGCCCGATACCTGGGACGCGGTCTTGCGGGGCGCCGATGCGCAGGGCTCGCAGGCGATGCGCATCCGCGCGGTGCGCCGACTGCAAGACCTCGGCGCCGAGGTGCAGGTGATTGCCGCCGACGTGTGCAACGTCAAGGACATGCAGGCCGCTGCAGAGCAGGCCCGCCAGCGCTTTGGGCGCATCCACCTGGTGGTGCACGCCGCGGGCGTGGTCGACGACGGCCCGTTGCTGACCAAGACCTCCGGAGCCGTGGAAGAGGTGTTCGCCGCCAAGGTGCACGGCTTGCAGATCCTGCACGAGCTCTTCCCCGATGGCAGCATCGACCAGATGGTGCTGTTCTCTTCCACCAGCACGGTCATCGCTCCGGCAGGCCAGGTGGACTACGTGGCCGCCAACGAATACCTCAACGCCTATGCGCAGAGCCGCGCATCCGGTCGCACACGGGTGCTGGCCATCGACTGGGGCATCTGGAACGAAGTGGGCATGGCCGCGAAAACGCTGGCCAGCCGCCTGGGCGAATCCGCACCCGCGCCAAGGCACGCCGCCGACAGCCCGCTGTTCGACGAAACCACCTTTGATGCCGCGGGACACCGGCTGTTCACCGCGGCCTGGCGCACCCGGGACCTCTGGATCCTGGACGGGCACCGCACCGCATCGGGCCAGGCGTTGCTGCCCGGCACCGGCTATCTGGAACTGGCCGCGCAAGCGCTGAGGGGCAACGGCGAGAAGGGCCCGTTCGCCATCCACGACCTGTACTTCTTCCGCCCGCTGGAAGTTCACGACGAGCAGAACCGCGAGGTGCGCGTGAAGCTCGCGCGCAGCGACGAAGGCTACGCACTTGAAGTGCGGAGCGATGTGCTGTTCGAGGGACGCCAGGGCTTCCAGCTCAACGCACAGGCCACGCTGGTGCCGGGCGCACAACCATCGGCTCAAGCCCTGGACATCGCCGCGCTGACGGCCCGCTGCCCGCAGCACCACGCGACGGACCCCGCTGGCTTGCGCTCGCCGCAGGAACAGCACCTGAACTTCGGGCCGCGATGGCGCGTGCTGCATTCGGTGGCGTATGGCGAGAGCGAAGGCATCGCCCGCCTGCAGCTGCCGGCCGCGTTCCATGGAGACCTTGAAGAAGGCTACCTGCTGCACCCCGCCTTGCTGGACCTGGCCACGGGCTGGGCCATGCGCCTGATCGCCGGTTATGCGCCCGACCACCTGTGGGTGCCGGTCTCGTACCGCGAGGTTCGCGTGCACCGCCCCCTGCCCGCCCACATCTGGAGCTGGGTGCGCAACGCGCAGGACAACCGCGCCGATGCACCCTTCGCGGTGTTCGACGTGACCTTGTGCGACGAACAGGGTGAGGTGTGTGTGGAGGTGCTGGGCTTCTCCATCAAGCGGCTGCAGGAAGGCGGCTTCGCGGCATCGGCCAGCCGGCTGGACGCGCGCGAACTGGTGTTCGAGGAAAGAGCCCACACCGACACGCAGGCGCGGCTCTCGCCCGCCGAGGAACAGCTGCAGCACAACATCGCCCAGGGCATACGGCCTGCCGAAGGCGCCGATGCCTTTGGCCGTGCGCTGGCCACCGGACTGCCCCAGGTGGTGGTGTCGTCCATGAACCTGGACGCGCTCATCCGTCAGGCCAATCAGGCGGTGGCGGTGGACGCCGGCTCCGGCCAGAAATTCCAGCGCCCCGACCTCGACAGCGACTATGTGGAGCCACGCAACGACGTGGAGCGCACGCTGGTCGGGTTCTGGGAAGAACTGCTGGGCGTGAACCAGGTGGGCGTGGAAGACAGCTTCTTCGACCTGGGCGGCCATTCGCTCATCGCGGTGCGGCTGTTCGCGATGGTGAAGAAGGCCTACCGGGTCGAGTTCCCGATCTCGGTGCTGTTCGAGGCGCCCACGATTGCACTCTGCGCGGCGATGATCCGTGAACGCATCGGCGACACCGACGCCGATTCTTCCGGCACCCCGGTGGCCAGCTCTGCGCCGAAACGCCGCTTCACCCATCTGGTGGCCATGCACGACGGAGAAGGTGGCGAACGCACACCGTTCTTCCTGGTGGCCGGCATGTTCGGCAACGTGCTCAACCTGCGGCACCTCGCCCGGCTGATCGGCGTGGGCCGCCCTTTCTACGGCCTGCAGGCGCGCGGCCTGTATGGCGACCAGGCGCCGCACGAAACGCTGGTGGAGGCCGCCACCGACTACATCGCCGAAATGCGCCAGGTCCAACCCCACGGCCCTTACCTGCTGGGCGGCTTCTCGGGCGGGGGCATCACGGCCTACGAAATTGCGCGCCAGCTTGAAGCGGCGGGAGAAAAGGTGTCGCTGCTGGTGCTGCTCGATACGCCGCTGCCGGTCGGCCCTGCGCTGAGCCGTGCCGACAAGCTGCTGATCAAGCTGGCCGAGCTCCGGCGCGACGGCCCGGGCTTCGTGTGGCAATGGGTCCGGCGACGTTATGAATGGGAAATGCAGCGCCTGCGCCAGGGTGCGCTCCCCGAGGCCGCGCACAACCCCCACCAGTTGCACAACGCAGCGATTGAAACGGCGTTCCGGGGCGCGCTGCCGTTGTACGAGGTGCGCGACTGGAACGGCCCGGTGGTCCTGTTCCGCCCACCGCTGGACCGCCGCTGGAAAGTCACCGGCGGACGCTGGGTCAATCGTGATCGCGACTACGTGTATGAAGACAACGACTGGACACGCTACATGCCCGCGCTGAGCGTGATCGAAGTGCCTGGCGACCACGACTCCATGGTGCTCGAGCCCAACGTGCGCGTGCTCGCTGGTCATATCAAGAACTGCATCAACGAAGCTGAATCGAATCCCCCGACATGAACAACGGCCCTACCGTCCTCACCGTCCTGCTGAACTTCCGCACCGCCGACATGACGCTGAAGGCGCTGGAAGCCGCTGTCCGGGAGACGGCAGACATCGCCGGCGCGATCACCGTGGTGGACAACGATTCGGGTGACGGCTCCTACGAGAAGATCCGTGACGCCGTGCTCGCGCGTGGCTGGGACCGGGTGCGGGTGGTGGCGTCCGGTCACAACGGCGGGTTCGGTGCCGGCAACAACGTGGCGATTCGGCTGGGACTGCCCGACGGCTCGGCACCCGACTTCGTCTACCTGCTGAACTCTGACGCCTTCCCGGAACCCGGTTCCGTGCGCATCCTGCTCGACGCCATCCTGGCCCAGCCCCAGTGCGGCTTCGTGGGCGGCTACACCTTCGGCCAGGACGGCGTCTATCACAACACCGCGTTCCGTTTCCCCGGCATCCTGAGCGAATTCGAATCCGCCGCGGGCACCGGGCCGATCTCGCGCCTGCTGCGCCGTCACATCGTGGCGATCCCCGAACCCGCGCAGTCGATGAACGTCGACTGGCTGGCGGGTGCCAGTCTTCTCATCCGACGCAAGGCGCTTGACGACATCGGCCTGTTCGACGAGCGTTACTTCCTCTACTTCGAGGAAACCGATCTCTGCTTGCGGGCACAGCGCGCCGGCTGGCTCTCGCGCTATGTGAAGGAGAGCCGGATCATGCACATCGGCTCCGTTTCGACCGGCATGAACCACTGGAAGCGGATGCCCGGTTACTGGTTTGACTCGCGCCTGTGGTATTACACCAAGAACCATGGCGCCATCTATGCGGCTCTGGCCACGATGTCCTATGTGGCGGGCTCCATGCTCATGCTGCTGCGGCGGGCCTTGAGCAGGAAGCAGGTCGATGGGCCCGACCGCTTCCTGAGCGACCTGATATCCCATGCACTGCGCAGCCTGTGGCAGCGCAAGCTCGTGGGCGGCCGGCCAAGCTAGGCCGGGCCGCCCCTTTCTGACATTCTGGAGCGATACATGACCGGGTTTTCCTGTGTGGTGATGGGCAATGAGTCCTTGCTGATCCAGTGCGCTGAGCGCGTGCTGCAAGGTGGCGACAGGATCGCGGCGGTGGTCACGCGCAACGCGGACATCCGCGCCTGGGCCGTGCACAAGGGCATTCAGGTGGAAGCACCTGGCGAAGGCCTGGGTGACCGCCTCGCCGGCGTCAATTTCGACTGGCTGTTCAGCATCGCCAACCTCTCCGTGATCCCACAGGCGGTGCTGGATCGCGCCACGCGCGGCGCCATCAACTTCCACGACGGCCCGCTGCCAAAACACGCCGGCCTGAACGCGCCGGTGTGGGCCATCCTGGAGCGCGAAAAGCAGCACGGCGTCACCTGGCACATGATCGAAGGTGGCATTGACGAAGGCGACATCGTCAAGCAGAAGCTGTTCGACATGGCGCAGAACGAAACCGCCCTGACGCTGAACACCCGCTGCTACGAAGCGGCAATGGAAAGCTTCGCCGAGCTGCTCGCCGACCTGCGCGGCCCGGGCCTGCAGCGCCAGCCGCAGGACCTGAGCCAGCGCAGCTACCACGCGCGACTGGACCGCCCGGCCGCGGCCGCGCGGCTCGACTTCGCCCAACCCGCCGAAACGCTGGTCGCGCTGGTGAATGCGCTGGACCATGGCACTTACTGGAACCCGCTGACGCGCCCGAAGGTGGAAGCCGGTGGCCGTGTGCTGCTGGTCGCCAACGCCACCATCGAAACCGAAGCCCGCAGCGCCGCACCCGGCGAGGTGATCGAGGCCACACCGGGTGGCCTGGTGGTGGGCACCGCGACCACGCCAGTTCGCCTGACGGGTCTGCGCGATGCGCAGGACCAGGCGACCTGCCCCACGTCCATCGCCCTGGCGGGCGACCGCCTGCCGCTGTTCGATGCGGGCGCCACCAAGGCCCTGACCGACGCCATGGCCCGCGTCACCGCAGGTGAAGAGGCATGGCGCCGCAGCCTGCAGACGCCGCAGGCCATTGACCTGCCCTCTGCCACCGCCGCCACCGGCGCCGCCGCGCTGAAGCAGACCGCGCTGAACGTGCCGGCAGGCCTTACCGGCGATCGCTTGCTGGCCGCCGTGGCCGCCTGGGTGGCGCGCGTCAGCGGCAAGACCGCGCTGGACCTGGGCTACCGCGATGCGGCCGCGCCGCAGGCGCCGGGCTATCTGTCGACCTGGGTACCGCTGCGTCTCGCAGCGGCGGGCGACACCGCTTTCTCGGCCTTCCACGAACACGTTGCCGGCGCGCTGGACAAAGCCCGCCGCCATCCCGCCTTCGCGCTGGACCTCGTGTCGCGCGACCCCGCCATCAAGGGCCTGTCCGTGCCCCAGGTCGGCCTGTCGCAAGGCGCCGGCTTCATCGAAGGCAGCGCTGTCACGGTGGTGCTCGCCCCGGAAGGTGGCCTCACGCTGTGGCACGACGCGGCCATGCTGCCCGATGAGGCCGCCACCCAACTCGCACAGCGCCTGCAGGGTGTGCTGGACGCACTGGCCGACGCATCCGCCGGTGCAACGCCTCTGGGGCGCCTGCCCATCATGTCGCCCGCCGAACGCGAGCAGGTGCTCTATGGCTGGAACGACACCGCCTGCGACTACGAACGCCACACCTGTGTGCACCAGTTCTTCGAGCAACGGGTGCAACAGAGCCCGGACGCACCGGCAGTGGTGTTCGAGGGCGAGACCCTCAGTTACGACCAGCTCAACCGCCGCGCCAACCAGGTGGCCCACCGCCTGCAGGGCATGGGCGTGCGGCCGGGCACGCTGGTGGGCCTGTACTCGGCCCGCTCGCTCGACCTGCTGGTGGGAGCACTGGCCATCCAGAAGGCCGGCGGCGCCTACGTGCCGCTCGACCCCGCCTACCCACCCGACCGTGTCGCCCTCTACATAGAGGACAGCGGCGCACCGGTGATCGTGGCGCAGGCCGCGCTGCAGGCCAGCCTGCCCGCGCACAAGGCGCAGGTACTGGTGATCGACAAGGACGCGCAGATCGCCACCCAGTCCGAGGCCAACCCCGACAGCGGCGTGCAGTCCTCCGACATCGCTTACATGATCTACACCTCGGGCTCCACTGGACGGCCCAAGGGCGTGATGGTCGAGCACCGCAATGTGGCCAACTTTTTCTGCGGCATGGACGACCGCATCAGCCACAACCCGCCCGGGGTCTGGCTGGCCGTCACCAGCCTGTCGTTCGACATCTCCGTACTGGAACTGTTCTACACGCTGGCGCGCGGCTTCAAGCTCGTGCTTTCCAGCGACGAGAACCGCGCGCTGGTGTCTGGCGGCACGCTGCCCCTGTCGGACGCGAAGATGGACTTCAGCCTGTACTACTGGGGCAACGACGACGGTGCCGGCCCCAAGAAGTACGAGCTGCTGCTCGAGGGCGCGAAGTTCGCGGACGCCAACGGCTTCTGCGCCGTGTGGACACCCGAGCGCCACTTCCACGCCTTTGGCGGCCCCTACCCCAACCCGTCGGTGACCGGTGCGGCCGTGGCCGCCGTCACGAAGAACATCGGCGTGCGCGCGGGCAGTTGCGTGGCGCCGCTGCATCACCCGGCGCGCATCGCCGAAGAGTGGGCCGTGATCGACAACCTCACCAATGGCCGCGCCGCGATGGCCATTGCCTCCGGCTGGCAGCCCGACGATTTCGTGCTCCGCCCCGAGAACACCCCGCCGCGCAACAAGGCCGCCATGCTGGAATCCATCCAGGTCCTGCGCCGCCTGTGGCGCGGCGACGCGGTGGAGTTCCCCACCGCCGACGGCAAAACGCTGGCCGTGGTCACGCAGCCCCGGCCGGTGTCGAAGGAATTGCCGGTGTGGGTCACCACCGCAGGCAACCCCGACACATGGAAGGAAGCCGGTGCCATCGGCGCCAACGTGCTCACCCACCTGCTGGGGCAGACCGTTGACGAGGTGGCCGGCAAGATCAAGATCTACCACCAGGCATTGCGCGACGCGGGCCATGATCCTGCGAAATTCACCGTCACGCTGATGCTGCACACCTACATCGCAGGCACCCGTGATGAAGCGCGTGAAACCGCTCGCGCTCCCATGAAGGACTACCTGCGCAGCGCGGCCGGTCTCATCAAGCAATACGCTTGGGCATTCCCGGCGTTCAAGAAGCCTGTGGGCGTGAGCAACCCGTTCGAGCTGGACCTGCGTTCGCTGAACGACGAGGAAATGGAAGGCATACTGGATTTCGCCTTCCAGCGCTACTTCGAAGATTCAGGCCTGTTCGGCACCGTGGACGACTGCCTGCAGCGTGTGGAAGAACTCAAGCGCATCGGCGTCGGTGAAATTGCCTGCCTGATCGACTACGGCATTCCGAGGGAACAGGTGCTGGAAGGTCTGCGCCCGCTGGCCGAGGTGCTGCGGCGCTCGAACCAGCCCGTCGCCCTGCCGGAAGACGACTTCTCCATCGCCGCCCAGATCCTGCGCCACAAGGTCACCCACCTGCAGTGCACGCCCAGCATGGCGCGCATGATCGCCATGAACGACGAAGCCCGCGTGGCCCTGGCCCGGGTGAAGCACATGATGATCGGCGGCGAAGCCCTGCCCGGCACTCTCGTGGCGGAGCTCGGCAAGGTCACGTCGGCCTCCATCGAGAACATGTACGGCCCCACCGAAACCACGATCTGGTCGTCCACGGAAACCGCCGGCACCAGCGAAGCCGTCGTGAACATCGGTCGACCGATCGCCAATACGCAGTTCTATGTGCTCGACGAGAACCAGCAGCCCGTGCCGGTGGGCGTGCCGGGCGAGCTGTACATCGGCGGCCATGGCGTCACGCGCGGCTACTGGCAACGCGCCGACCTGACCGCCGAGCGTTTCCCGGCTGACCCCTTCGTCAAGCCCGCACACGCCGCACCTGCTGGCGCACGCATGTACCGCACGGGCGACCTGGCGCGCTGGCGCAAGGACGGTCGCATCGACTTCCTGGGCCGTGCCGACTTCCAGGTCAAGATCCGCGGCTACCGCATCGAGCTGGGCGAGATCGAGGCGGTGCTGGAATCCGCGCCAGGCATCCGCCAGGCCGTGGTGGCCGCGCGCGAAGACCAGCCTGGCGACGTGAGGCTGGTGGCCTACCTCCGCACCGACCCCGGCCTCTCCGTCGACCGCCTGGGTGACTGGACGGCCGAGCGCTTGCCCGCTCACATGGTGCCAGCGCACTTCATGACGGTGGACGAGTTCCCGCTCACACCCAACCGCAAGGTCGACCGCAAGGCCCTGCCCGCGCCCTCGCAGAACACGCTGCGCGAGCGCACGGAAGTTTTTGTGGCGCCAGAGAACGAGATCGAAAGCAAGATCGCGGAAATCTGGTCGCGCGTGCTGGGCGTGCCGAAGGTCGGCTCGAAGGACAACTTCTTCGCGCTCGGCGGCCACTCACTGCTGGCCGTGCAGGCGCACCGGGAGATCAGGCAGGCCCTGAACACCACGCGCCTGAGCATCACCGACATCTTCCGCTTCCCCACGCTGTCGGCCCTTGCCGGCCACCTGGACGACAAGCCGAAGGACAACCCGCAGGCCGCGGCCGAATCCGCCGAGCGCGCGCAGATGCGCACCGACGCCATGTCGCGGCGGCGGGCGATGCGGGCTGGCCAGCAGCGTGAGAGCTGATGCACACACATGCTTGTGTGAAAGCATCGACGGAACCTTCGGCTCTGCAGTCCTTGCATCGGCAGCTCGCCACTGCGCTGGGGCCGGGCATCGGCATTGTCTGCAGGGATGTTGACGGCGACCCACAGAATCTCTGGCCGGTAGAGCGTGCGGCCATCCTGAAAGCCGTTCCCCGCCGCCAGCGAGAGTTTGCCGCCGGCCGCGCGGCGGCGCGCGAAGCAATGGCACAGATTGGGTGGCCTGCGAACGCTATCCCCAGTGCGCCAGATCGCTCACCCGTCTGGCCCGAGGGTTTGACGGGATCGATCGCGCACAGCGGCCATGTGTGTGTGGCGATCGCTGGTCGCTGTGATCAGGTGCACGCCGCAGGCATCGACATCGAAGAAGACCTCGCGGTAGACCCTACTCTATGGGAATCGATCTGCACACCGTGGGAACGTGCTGCCATTGCGCGGTTGCCGCCATCTGATCGCGGTCGTTGGGCCACCTGGTTGTTCTGTGCCAAAGAAGCCTTCTACAAATGGCAATATCCGCAAACCGGGCGCATGCTCGATTTTTCAGACGTGCAGGTCAGATTCCGCCCGGATCACTCTGGTTTCTCCGTATACCCGGCAATGCCGGGCATGCTCCCTCTGCTCACATGCAGCCGTGAGGGCCACTTGCTCACGTCCAACGGCATGGTGCTCGCTTGGCTCATTGGGCCGCCGGCCACCATTGCAAGGCAAGAGACATCCTCAGGTACAGAGATCAACCCGCCGCGTTGAGCATCCATTCGGACCACCAGCCACAAGACAGCGAAAGAATTGAAATGACAACACCAGGGAACAGCTTGCTGCTATATGCACCCGTCCCGCTCTACTCCAGCAAAGACGGTTACATGCTTGAGGACCAAGCATGCAATGGCCTCCGACTTTGGGCGGAGAATTTCGAGCGGGTGATCGTGATGCACCCACTGGAACACGGCGTCGCGCCGCCCAGCTGGATTCCAGTCAAATCTTCCAGCGTTGATCTGAACCGCGTGGAACTCGTCGCGTTGCCCACCGCCTACCGTCCCGATCGGTTTTTCCTCCACTACGGTAGTGTGCGCCGGCATATCCAGCAGTTGATTGACCGCGCGGACTATCTGTCGTTCTCCATTGGGGGCCTGTTCGGTGACTGGGGTTCCGTCGCCGCCCTGGAGGCTCACAAAAAAGGAAGACGCTTTGCTGTGTGGACAGACCGGGTGGAATCGGAAGTGGTTCGACACCAGGCGCAAACGGCCACCTCACTCAAGGTGCGCGTGAAAGCGTCACTTTTCCACAGACCGATGGCAATGCTGGAGCGGGCCATCATCCGGCGCGCCACCCTCGGGCTTTTTCATGGTGCAGAAACTTACGCCACCTACGCGCCCTACGCGAAAGCGGCGGAGATCGTGCACGACATCCACCTGAAAGAGGAGGATCGAATCCCCGCGCAAGAGCTCCAGGACAAGCAGGAAAAGGTACTTCAAGGGCCTCTGAACATTTGCTATCTGGGTCGTGCAGATGGCATGAAAGGCGGCGAGGACTGGATCGAGGTGATGGCGAGTCTGAAAGCGGCTGGCATCGATTTCCGTGCGACCTGGTTGGGTGATGGGGACCGCATGCCAGTCATGAAGAACCAGGTCGAACGCCTGGGTCTGAGTGAGCAAGTCGCATTGCCCGGTTTTGTCAGGGATCGTGCCACCATCCTCCAGGCGCTGCGAGAGGCACAGATATTTGTTTTTTGCCACAAAACACCGGAATCACCGAGGAACCTGATTGAAGCGCTGGTGTCTGGTACACCCATCGTCGGGTACAACAGTCCATTCCCCAAAGATCTGATTTCGTCACATGGCGGCGGTCTTTTGTCTCCCAAGGACGACATGGTTGCACTGGCGTCCAACCTGATCGAGCTGGCTGGAGACCGCAAACGCCTGGCCGATCTGATCGGCCGCGCCGCGCTGGACGGAGCACCCTTCAACGACGTCGCCGTCTTCAAGCATCGGAGCGACGTGATACGTGAGTACCTCTGATGCCAGACCTCCATGACAATGGCTTAAATTTGCCAACTGGGATGCACCCGCCAAGAAGCGCAATGGTACATCGGACAAGAACATACGACTTTCTGGAAATCGCGTTATGAACTGGTCAGTGGAGGCACATCCTCCAGAGCTTGAATCGCCCACTCTATGGGGTCTTTTGGCAGCAAGAGCGGCGCACGAAGGGGGTCGTCCGGCATTCGTTTTCCTGGGACGCGACCTGGAAGTCACTGACAGGTTGACTTTTGCAGAGCTTGGTCGACGCGCAGAAGCCCTTGCAGCGCGTTTGTCCTGCCTGGTGAAACCAGGCGATCGAATTTTGCTGGCATTCGACAACGGAATGGACGCTGTTTGCCTATTCTGGGGATGCATCGCAGCGGGTGCCATTCCAGTGCCGGCACCCTCACCTCAATCCCAGCGAACGAAAGTCAGGAAGTCGCGGCTGCTGGGTATTGCGTCCGATGCTGGCGTCGTGCTGTCAGTGACCGCGCATGAACATGTGGTCGCGGCAAGGGCCGAGTGCCCGCAGCTTCGCTGGTTGTCCACGCAAGAGCTTCTGGCCAGCGAGCCCCCCTCGCCCTCCGGCGATGCCAGCCCGTTCAAGGCAGGACCTCACGACATCGCCTACCTGCAATACACATCGGGATCGACAAGCGCACCACGTGGCGTGGAGATCACCCATGCCAACGTGCTCTCTCAATGCCTGGCGCTGGGCACCGCAGAAAAGGTCGATCCGGATCAATCACGCGGTTTGATGTGGCTGCCATGGTTCCATGACTATGGCCTGATTCACGGCCTGATCCAACCCGTGTACGCGCGAGTGGCTTCGTTTCTGATGCCTACCGCCTCGTTCATGCTCAACCCCCTGAAGTGGCTTGAGGCCATCGACAGGCATGAGATCACGCACAGCGGTGGGCCAGACTTCGCCTATGCGGCTTGCGTTCAGGCCCTGGCGAGGCAGCAGAACTGGTCGGCGCGGCTCAGCGGTTGGCAGTTGGCCTCCAGTGGCGCAGAGCCAGTTCGGGCCACAACACTCGAGGCATTCGCCGACGCCTTTTCGCCTCATGGCTTCCGCAGCGTCATCTTCACGCCATCCTATGGTCTGGCGGAGGCCGTTCTCGGCGTCACGATGAGGAACGCCCGGAAGGTGCCACGCTATCTCGCCCTGGATGCAAAAGCGCTGGAGCAGAAAAAGGTCATTGCAATAGAACAGGGTGCACAAGGTTCGCGCACGCTCGTGAGTTGCGGTGCGCCCCTGCCAAACCTGGAGATTCGCATCGTCGACCCGTTCACCCGAATACCTTGCCCCGCCGATCAAATCGGGGAAATCTGGGTTGCAGGGCCGAGCGTGGGTCGAGGCTACTGGGGTCAGCCGGAGGCCAGCCAGATCCAGTTTCGCGCCTCCGTCTGTGACGATGAAGACGGCAACCAGACCTACCTCCGCACAGGAGACCTGGGCTTCCTGTCGCAAGGCGAGCTTTTCATTGCAGGCAGGTACAAAGACCTGATCGTGGTAAATGGCCGCAACATCTACCCCCAGGACCTGGAGCAGACTGCACAGGAGGCGCACACCGCCATCCGGCGGGCCGGCGTCATGGCGGTGTCTGTCGAGCATGGAGAACGCGAGGCTGTGGTCTTGCTGGTGGAATGCAACAGACGAACGTCGCCCGGCATTGTTCGAAGTCTGGTTGATGAAGCGAAGCGACGGATCGCTCTTGAGCATGAGCTGAATCTTCACGAGGTTGTGCCTTTGCCCGCCGGCGCCCTGCCCCGCACCTCCAGCGGCAAACCGCAGCGCGGCGCAGCGCGAGATTTGTACCTTCAGGGCGCTCTCGAACCGATGCGCCTTGAGATTCAGGAGCGTACCAGCGTAGACAAGCGAGAAGCCATCGACGACGACCAGATGCTGGAGGCCCTGAGCGCGATCTGGGAAGAGGTGCTAGGGCAGACCAACCGCTCGGACGCCAATTTCTTTGAGTTGGGCGGCGACTCTTTGCTCGCCACCCAGCTGGTGTCGCGGGTCAATTCGAAGATGGGCGTGCTGCTTCCCATCAGAGCCCTTTTCGAGGAGCCGACTCTGCAGGGATTGGCGCGCGCAACCCGCGCCGCCCAGATCGACCACACATCCGATTTCCTGATCACCGCGCGCGCCCCGTCCGGCGTGTCCACCCCTCGAAAGCCTGGAGATCGGGTCGAACTGTCTTTTTCCCAGGAACGCATGTGGTTCATGCACGAGATGGCACCCTCCAGCAGCGCGTACAACATTCCACTTGCGATCCGTCTGGTTGGCGACCTCGACATGTCGGCTCTCGGTATTGCCTGGATGCAGATTGTCGAGCGGCATGAAATCCTGCGCACGCGTTTCGTCAACACCCCGGAGGGGCCAAAAGGCGAGGTGGTTGGTCTCCAGCAATGGCCAATTGAAGAAGTCCAGGTGCAAGCGGCATCTGACTTGGGAGTAGAGGCGGCGCTGCATGAACATTTGACGGCCGCCGCGACCACCCCATTCCAGCTGGACCAATGCCCGCTGCTTCGCCTGGTCGTGTTTCGTGTAGGCCCTCAGGATTCTGTGCTGCTCATCGTGATGCACCACATCATTGGGGATCAATGGTCCTGCGTGGTGCTGGGGCAGGAACTGGCGACTCTGTACAGCGCGCCAAAATCCGGCGTACCGTCACCGCTCCAGCCTCTGGAGATTCAGTACTCCGAATACGCTGCGGCGCACCGGCGCCGTTTCTTTGAATCTCGACGAGACGAAGAGCTGGCTTATTGGTCAAATCGCCTTGCGGGACTTGAGCCGGTGGCCATCGGTGGCGATTTCCCCCGCCCCAGGCAACCCAGCTACAAAGGGGCGGCGTTGCGTTTGCCCTTCTCCAAGGAGGCTTTCGCTTCATTGACGGCCCTGGGTGCTGCGCACGGCGCCAGTCTTTCCATGGTGTTGATCACGGCGGTCAAGGTGCTGCTCTTGCGTCACACCGGCAGGACAGACATTGCCATCGGCGTGCCCATCGCGAACCGCAACCACCTGGCCTCAGAGTCGCTTATCGGCACCTTCGTCAACACGCTGGTTTTCCGAACCGATTTCAAAGAGAGCCCCACGTTCATCGAAGCACTGAGTCGGGTCAGGGACACGGCGCTAGAAGCCTACGCACACCAGGACATGCCGTTCGAGCAGCTCGTTCGCGAACTCAAGGTACGGAGCGATCCATCGCGCTCTGCGCTGTTCAGCGTCGCGTTCAACCATATCAACTCGCCAGCCCGAGACATCCGGTTTTCTGGACTGGAGTGGTCACGGATGTCTTTCGACCGCGAGGCCGCGCAGTTTGATCTGTCGGTGAGCTTTGACGCACTGTACGACCCGTGCATCGTGCTGGAGTACGCAACCGATCTGTTCTCCAGCTCAACCATTGACCGCATGGGCGAGCACCTGCTGGGCATTCTGCAAGCCGCCAGCAAATCGCCAGATATCAAGGTGAGCACCATCCCCATCCTGGGCGAGAAGGAGAAGGCATTGCTAGACACCTTGTCGAAAGGGCCACACATCGAAACCACGCATGAGGTGATCGGCGCACTCTTGTCGAGCGGGCTGAGCATGGCGCCGGAAGGGATCGCCTTGATGGTCGGCGGCTCCCACCTCAGTCATCGAGAACTGGACGAGGCATCGAATCGACTGGCGCGTGCGCTGCGTCGTGCGGGGGTTGGCCGCGGCACCACGGTAGGCCTTTTCATGCCTCGCATTCCCGACCTCGTGGTCGGTTTGCTCGCAGTGCTCAAGTCGGGCGCAGCGTATCTACCACTGGACCCTGCATATCCGCAGGAGCGCCTTTCTTACCAGGTTGCAGATGCCGGCATGAAGGTTCTGCTGACATCGGAGGCCGCTGAGCCAGTCGCCCGCGAACTCTTCAACGGCGCCATCTGGGTACTCGACACCGAGCTTGATCGGTTCGACAGTGAATCGCCCACCCCTCTGGATCCCGACGCATCGATGGACGCGCGCGGCGAGGATCCCGCCTACCTGATCTACACCTCTGGCTCAACCGGACAACCCAAAGGCGTTGCCGTTCCCCACCGAGCTGTCGTCAACCTTCTGGCCAGCCTGGAGCAACAACCGGGCATGCATCAGGATGTCCGGTTGCTGGCCGTCACCACCCTGTCTTTCGACATTGCTGTGACGGAATTGCTGTTGCCACTCGCCTACGGCGCCACCGTGGTGATGGCGACCGAAGCAGAGACTATCAACGCCCGCGCACTGGCGTCTCTGATCGAAACGCATGACATCAACGTGCTGCAAGCGACGCCCTCCCGTTGGAACGTGCTGCTCGACTCGGGTTGGGAGGGCAAGCGGGAGCTCAGGGCGCTGGTGACCGGTGAACCACTGCCCCGTGCATTGGCCGAAAAGCTGTGCAGCCGGTGCGATGAGGTTTGGAACATGTATGGCCCCACTGAAACCACCGTGTTCTCAAGTGGCTGGCGGGTCAACATGGACACGCCCACCGGCGTCTCGCTGGGACGACCGATCGCGAACACGACCATCTGCATCCTCGATGCCGGAGGTATGCGCTGCCCGGTGGGCGTGATGGGGGAAATCTGGATCGGGGGGGCGGGGTTGGCACTGGGCTATCACGGCCGCCCCGATCTGACCTCAGCGCGGTTCGTCGATCTTCCGCAACCACACGATTCTGGCGAAACGCGGATGTACCGCACCGGCGATTTCGGTCGCTGGCGATGGGATGGATCACTGGAGCACGGTGGCCGTATGGACGACCAGATCAAGCTACGTGGCTTCCGCATTGAGCTGGGTGAAGTGGAGGCCAGGCTGGCGACTTGCCCCGGCGTGCGCCAAGCCGTGGCAGCGCTCAGGGACATACCCCATAGCGGACCGACGCTGGTGGCCTACATCGTGCCAACGTCTTCAATGCCTTCGCTCGAAGAAGTTCGGCAACATCTTCGACATGGGTTGCCCGACTACATGATTCCGAGCGCGCTTGTCAGAATTGACAAAGTGCCTGTGCTGTCGAACGGCAAGACCAATCGAAGCGCGCTGCAGACTCCGCAAAGAGAGCCCGGTGCCGCACGCGAACTGGCATTGCCCCGCACCCATGCCGAGCAACTGGTCTGGAGCGTGTGGACAGAGGTGTTTCAAACGACCGCACTGGGCGTTCACGACGACTTCTTCACCATCGGCGGGCACTCCCTGCTTGCCGTCGGTCTGGCCAGGGAACTGGAAAAGGTTGTGCGCAAGCCAATTCCTGTTGGAATGGTGTTCACCCATACCACCATCGCGGAGATGGCCGCCGCGATCGCTTCTGAACAGGATATTCCCGACCGGCCAGTCGCGATCCTGCAGCCGCTGGGCGAAGGCCCGCCCCTGTTCCTTCTGGCCGGTGCCGACATGTATCGAGCCCTTGCACATCAGCTGGCACCCGACCTTCAGGTCTATGGGCTTTTTTCCCAGAAAGAGATCGCCGTGCTGGAACTGGCGCCAGACCAGGAATTGCCCCCCATTTCGATCGAGTCTCTGGCAGAGGACTACCTCACCTTGATCCTTGACATTCGCCCGCATGGGCCCTACATGTTGGGTGGTTTTTCCATCGGCGGCATCCTCGCGTATGAAGTGGCCAGAAGACTGCGGGAACGAGGCGAGGAAGTCCAGCTGCTCGTTCTGCTGGATTGCGTCCCACCCAGCAGCGGATTCGGACATGTTGCTGAACTCACCTGGCGGCGCCTCCGACAGTTTCGAGAGCATGGTCTGGAATACCTGTCTCACGTCTCTTCCGTGCTTCATCACGAAATCAAGCATCGCGATGTTCCTGGTCAGAGGCGCATCAAGGCCTACGCACAGGCCATCAAGGCGTACAGCGCGAAACCCTACACAGCACCGGTGCTTCTGGTGCAGTCCGGACACGACCCTTACGCCAAACCGGGCTATGGCTGGGAAGCGCTTGCTCCGCAGATCAAGTTTGAGCGGATTCCGGGGCGACACATGAGCGTCCTCGATGCGCCCAACGCGGTGATGCTTGCCCAACACCTGAGACGTCATTTGTCGTCGGCCCGTGGACATTCGAGGTCCGGGTATCCAGCAAGGGACAACCCGGTTCTGCGAGCAGGTCAAGCAGAGGAGAGAACATGAATCTGAGCCACCACCTTCGCCATCTTCCACATGTCTTAGTGCTAGCCTTGGCCGCCTGCGGTTGGCAAAAAACCCTGGATCCGGCCACGCTGAACGCTCTATACGCACAGCCGCTGAGCCCTCCTACTAAATCCTTGCGAGTGTTTCACATCGGTCACAGCCTTGTCAACAGGGACGTACCACTGATGCTCGAGCAATTGGCCGGGCCTGGACATGACCACCGATCCCAGTTGGGATGGGGTGCTTCGCTGCGATCGCACTGGGAACCGGATGTGCCCATCAACGGCTATGAACTCGAGAACGCCCACCCGCGTTTTCAGGATGCCCGCCAAGCTGTCGAAAGCGGAAAATTCGATGTTCTGGTGCTGACCGAGGCGGTGGAGATTAAGGACTCAATCAAATACCACAACAGCCCAGAGTACGTCCGCAAATGGGCCCGAGCCGCTCGAACCGCGAATCCTCAGACTCGCGTCTACCTCTATGAGCTGTGGCATCACCTGAATGACCCAAAGGGTTTGTTGGAACGACTAGACGAGGATCTGGGACTCTACTGGGAGGGCGTGTTGCTCGCAAAAGGCCTCGCGCATGGGGATACTGGGGGGCCGGTGTATGTCATTCCTGCCGGGCAAGTGATGGCTCGCGCCATCAGGGAAGTTGAGGCACGTGGGGGAGTCGACCGTTTTCAGTCACGCGAGGATCTTTTCGAGCTCAATGACAAGGGACAGCGCGACATGATTCATCTCAGCCCGCTCGGCAACTACCTGGTGGCCATGACACACTATTCCGTGCTGTATCACCGACCGCCCCCCGCAGAGCCTCTCAACATGCAACTGGTGAACGGCAAACCGTGGCCACCGATATCTCCTGAGCTGGCTCGTTTATTGAGTGAAGCTGTCTGGTCAGTGGTAACCGGTTACCCCAAGACTGGCGTTGCCCAGCGCACGAGCTGAACGATATGGAAGCCAGCTTCGGTCACCCAATGCACCGGAGGAAGATGACATGCGCAAAAGCGCAAATGCTCAATGCGTGTGCATATCCGCACAACTGTAGCGAGCGCGTGCCCTCTAAGACATCTGGCAGATTTTAACAGCCACCGGACACCTATACTGCATCGCCATGGCCCTTTCCAGGAGACCCCTTCGATCCATCCTCAAGCGTCGCGGAAGCATTTCCACGGCCGTACAAGCTTTGCTTGATTTGATAGCGGTGATGGGGCTGGCCCTGCTGCTGATCCGGAACCAGATCGGGGGACTGACAGCCGAGTACTCGGTGATGCTGCTCCTGTTGGCCATCGGAATGCTGTTCGCTTACGATCAGTTCGGCGTCTACCGCAGCAACAGCAGTTTTGCGCGCAAGGCCTTGACACTCTTCAAGGCTTGGTCGCTGGCCTATGGCTTCCTGCTGGCGGTTGGCTTCGCGACGAAGCAGACTGATACCTTTTCGCGCCTGTTGTTGGGACAGCTCTATATAGCAGGCTACCTACTTCAATTGCTGCTTCAATACATCAGTCGCGAAGTGCAGATCCGCGTCATGCACCACGCGGTGCCGGCAGAAAACGTGCTGATCGTAGGAACTGGCAAGCTTGCACGTTATCTACAGCACAAGATATCCGGCAATCCTTGGCTGAACCAGAAAGTAGTTGGCTGCCTCGAGCTTTCTTCTGCGGCACAGAGCCGTGCAGACATGAAGGCGCCATCTCTGTACGAAGCCTCGGACTTCGCAGCCCTGAAGGAACCCAAAATCATTGGCCCGCTAGACGAGATGCTGGCCATCATCGACCGCCACGATGTGCGCACGGTCTACTTTGCCATTCCCCTGGGCGAATCTGACCTCATCGAGGAGATGTACTTCCAATTACTGGACCACCATGTGGCGGTTCACTGGGTACCTGACATCTTCTCACTTCTGCTGGTCAACCACAGTGTGCGAGAGATTGCCGGCCTGCCAGTGCTCACGCTCTCCGAGACACCTTTGACGGGCACGCGTCTGCTGCTCAAAGCTGTCGAGGATCGCGTGCTGGCCACACTAATCCTGCTGCTGATCTCTCCTCTTCTGTTGATCATTGCCCTGGCCATCAAGGTCGACAGTCCTGGCCCGGTGTTTTTCCGCCAAGCACGCAAAGGTTGGAGTGGTCGGGTTTTCCATATCTGGAAATTCCGCAGCATGTTTGTGCACCAACCCGCACCCGGTGTGGTGCAGCAGGCCACACGCAACGATCCTCGCATCACCCGTGTCGGAGCCTTCTTGCGAAAGACCAGCCTGGACGAGCTTCCGCAGGTGTTCAACGTGCTCCGGGGAGAAATGTCTCTGGTCGGCCCCCGGCCGCATGCGGTGCAGCATGACGAGGAGTACTCGCAGCGCATCGACGCCTACTTCGCACGACACAATATCAAACCTGGCATCACTGGGTTGGCTCAGGTGCGCGGCCTGCGCGGCGAGACCAGTGAAATAGCTCGCATGCAACAGCGCATCGAGGCTGACATCGAATACATCAACAACTGGTCTCTCTGGCTAGACCTCATCATCCTGGTACGGACGCTGGGTGCGCTAACAGGAAGAAACGCGTATTAAATGGGTTATCGCCATCCGTCCAAGTGTTTAGCCTCGGGAGCTTGTTCACGGCCGCATATGACTCATATGGCCGACTTGATAACGGATTAGCAACACAATCTGCAGGCTTCAATGAAGGGCGGCGAGGCGGCTTGGCGCAGGGACTCACGCTCCTGGGGTCTCTGGCCATACACCAACTTCAAGGCTATGGCTGCACGAAGCGGTGCCCGGCCTTGCCATTGGTTTGAGCATGTAGGTCGTGTTCGGATGTGCCGGAAATCGCTCGTGACAGTCAGCAAGTAAGACCTTCTTGTAGCGACGGCCACCAAGCATACGACCTAGGTGTAGAACCATTCGCCGGCTTTGTGTATAGCTTGCATCTTGATCAGGTGCGCCATGCGCTCGTCGTTGAGGGTGCGTGGCTTGGGCGAACGTCGTCGTGAGGTCAGCGATGCGCCGCTAGATGAGCAGCGCGCGCAACTAGCCCACGGTATGGCTGGCCATTTCAGGCTCTAGGCGTTCACTTTGCCAATTTCGCCTCCGGCGCTAGCCAGACCGAGGTGCGCGCGGTTGCTCATTGCGACCGTCAGCGAACGACCTCGCACAAACCAGTGCCTCTGCACTCGCTCTTCTGAATTGACAGCAGTTCTGCCTTTGACCGGCCTGCCTTCGTCGCGGAATACCCTTTTCCAAGATACCGCACGGACATGCACTGTAATGAAACCTAGGGGCCGCGACAAGCCATAACTATCGAGAATGAAAACCTCAGATTGCAAGGACCCACGTCCTCTTACTGATAATAGAACGGACCTACCCATTCAGCAGGCAACAACTGATAAGAATTGTTGTACTGATTGATATTTGGCGAACCGCCATCGGCCCGGGTGTTCCCTCGTGAGGTGACTCGTCGCCCCATGATGATGAACTCAGTATTGGTATTCGGCCCGCGATGGAATCTATTGTTCTCAAGAACAACATCTTCCAAGCCTTCGCGGCTATCGGGGCCAGGGTTTTGAGGGCTGGCGGCACCGGTGAAAGAGTTGTTGTCCGTGGCATCACCAAGTCGATTGTTTGCGATGACAATTTGTCTTGACGCCCACGTACTGCCTGAAATGGCATAGTTATCGCTGTAATCGCCCAAACCACCCGAGTGCACCTTCAATGCGTGGCGAAGTCCGTCAGCAGATCGGCCGCGAAGGGCGTTGTGAGCAATGTACCCCTTATGCATGGCGTAAATGCGGAGGGTATGCTGCTGAGCGGTGCCCATTTCATTGCCAAGCACGACAAAGCGACTTCCTTCGCCCACCATGTTGGCAATGGGATTGGACGTGCTGCCCATCACCTGATTCTCCACAACGAAAAGCTCTCGAGGCTGGATGTATTGATTCTGGGGAAGGGTGTGATTCTGGACCATGTAAGCAAGAGCACTTGCGATATTGATCTGGGCCACAGCCACTTCACCAGTAGGCGCGTCGAACGTGTTGCGATACAGAAGCAGCCTTGACATCGTCACGACCTGCTCGAACCGGTGCAGGATGTTTAGATCCATAAAGGTTATATCGCGCGGGAAAGATGACGAGGTCGGTCGCAATGCGCCTACCGTGATACTGCTGACCCGAGGCTTCGCCCCAGTTCCGAAGGCCCCCACCTGAACATTCTCACTGCCGTGCTGAATGCTGATCGAGCCGAACGTTTCCCCTCGCCGAAGCAGAATGCGGCGGTTGTTGAATGTGCCCGAAGCCGGAAGTGCCGACACCTGGGAAGCGCCACTTGGGCATCCCGAAAAATTCGATGCAGCAGAGACACAGATCGTTCCTGCACCAGCGTACACGGTATTGGGATCGCGCACCTCCACTGAGACAGACCTTTCGGAATAGTCACCCGCTTGGTCGGTCGCCCGGACCCTTACTTGGTAGGTGCCTGGCTGATCAAACACGTACGCCGAAAGAGGCCCGCCCGTCTGCGTATTCTTCGGAAGCCCAGAAAAAGGCCAGGTCGCACCCCTCTCATCACCAAAATTGAATGCATAGCGCACGTGATGAAACGGGTGCTGACTGCTCAAACTCGAGGTTGTACCAGCTGCATCAAACTGAACCGCAAGTGGTGCAGTGCCAGTAAGTCGACTGGCTTCGAGTTGTGCAACGATGGTTCGGGAGGTCTGGCCGGTGGCCGGCGCTGGCGCCGGGGCAGCAGGCGTTGGCGCCGGGGCAGCAGGCGTTGGCGCCGGGGCAGCAGGCGTTGGAGCCGGGGCAGCAGGCGTTGGCGCCGGCGCAGTGGGCGTTGGCGCCGGCGCAGTGGGCGTTGGCGCCGGGGTAGAGGGCTTTGCAGGAGCAGGCGCCTGGGCAACAGCGTCACCGATGATGGCACCGCCACTTGCACCGTCACCCCCACCCCCACCCCCACAGGCACTTAGCGCCGCCACGCAGAAGAAGGCCAGCGGCAGACTTGACAGGCGAGCGCGCATCGAGAGCTCAGCAGTAGATGGAGTGGTCATAGGGCTCATCAAAAAAAAGAGTGACGGAATCTGCCAGTCGCCGCCCCCACCACATGATCAACAGGCGAAAAAACGATCGGTAGCGGGGTTGAAGCAGAGTGTCGCTACCCTGCAGGGCACAAAGCAGATTGAACAGAACAAGCGGCCGAAGCCACCGATTGAACGGAGTATCGTCACCCCACCGGCATACCTCACCACCTCAAGTTAATCCACGTAAGGAGTTGTGCACCGCTTGATGGACGAGGAATCTCGTGATGCACCGTCGGTAAATCAGTCCTACACGTCACTGTGAACGAGTCCTACATCCCCGCCAGTACGTCGTCACAACCGCTTACATTTGATACCGATAAATCAACCCTCAATTCATCAAGCTCATCAAGGGCTTCAAACCATCGGATTAAAGGAAAAGGATACTTGATTGGAATCTTCGAACAGCAATTGCGTTCGATGTGCGCGATGCGGCCGCAATCCGGCTTGCCGCCCGGAGCAATGTCTGCGAAATTCTGACAGGGAAACGTTTATGCACTGGCGCGCCATGCGGTCTCAACGACCAATAGCCAGATAGTCGATGCCCATGCCGCGCACCAGGGCCGGATCGTAGAGGTTGCGTCCGTCGATGATAAGCGGCTGCTTCAGTCGCTCCTTGATCAGGTCGAAGTCCGGGCTGCGGAATTCCTTCCACTCGGTGACGATCACCAGCGCATCCGCATCCTCAAGGGCGTCATTGGGCATCTGGGCGTAGCGCACGCGAGGCTCGTCGCCCAGCACGCGCTGCGCTTCGTGCATGGCCACAGGGTCGTAGGCGGTGACGGTGGCACCGGCCGCCAGCAAATCGGCTATCAGCTCCAGGCTGGGGGCCTTGCGCATGTCGTCGGTGTTGGGTTTGAACGCCAGGCCCCACACCGCGAAGTGGCGGCCCTTCAGGTCTTCACCGAAGCGCAGCTTGACCTTGCGGCCCAACACGTGCTTCTGCGCGTCGTTGACCGCTTCCACGGCGGTCAGCACCTTCAGTTCATGCCCACCGCGTTCGGCTGCGGTCTTGATGAGCGCCTGCACGTCCTTGGGAAAACAGGAGCCGCCGTAGCCCGCGCCGGGATACAGGAAGTGATGGCCAATGCGGGGGTCGGAGCCCATGCCCCGCCGCACCATTTCGATGTCGGCACCCAGCGACTCGGCCAGGTTGGCCAGTTCGTTCATGAAGCTGATGCGCGTGGCCAGCATCGCGTTGGCGGCGTATTTGGTGAGTTCGGCGCTGCGAACGTCGGTCACGAGCAGGCGTTCGCGGTTGCGCTGGAACGGCGCGTAGATGGCGCGCATGAGGCGGATGGCCTGCTCGTCGCTGGCGCCGACGATGATGCGGTCGGGCCGCATGAAGTCTTCCACCGCGGCCCCCTCCTTGAGGAACTCCGGGTTGGACGCCACTGCATACGGCGTCTGCACGCCACGCTGACGCAATTCATCGGCAATGGCCTCGTGCACGAGGTCGCCGGTGCCCACGGGCACGGTGCTCTTGTTCACCACCACCTTGTAGTCGGTCATGTGGCGGCCGATGTTGCGCGCTGCCGCCAGCACGTACTGGATGTCGGCAGCACCGTCTTCATCGGGGGGGGTTCCCACGGCGATGAACTGGATGGTGCCGTGGTTCGCCGCACGCGCCACGTCGGTGGTGAAGTGCAGCCGCCCTGCGGCGACATTGCGCCGGACCATCTCCTGCAGGCCGGGCTCGAAGATGGGAATGCCGCCCTCTTCCAGGATGCGAATCTTCTCGGGGTTGACATCGAGGCACAACACGTCGTTGCCCACCTCCGACAGGCAGGCCCCGCTCACAAGGCCCACATAACCTGTTCCCACCACTGTGATTTTCATGTTGTTGCGTCCGACGGCTGCCCGAGCCTGCTATGTAAAAGATGAATGATAAAGGCGCACCCTCCCCCCCCGGGTGTGCAAAAACACGCGAAACCGGCCGGTAAAATGCATACCGCATCAGCCCTCAACCCAGGAATTCCCAGCATGTCTCTCTTTTCCGCCGTCGAAATGGCCCCGCGCGACCCGATTCTGGGTCTGAACGAACAATTCGCCGCCGACACCAACCCCAACAAAGTCAACCTCGGCGTCGGTGTGTATTTCGACGACAACGGCAAGCTGCCCCTGCTGCAGTGCGTGCAGGCGGCCGAGAAGACCATGATGGACAAGCCCTCGGCGCGGGGCTACCTGCCCATCGACGGCATCGCCGCGTACGACGCCGCGGTGAAGAGCCTGGTGTTCGGCAGGGAATCGGAGCCCGTGAAGTCCGGCCGCGTGGCCACCGTGCAAGCCATCGGCGGCACCGGCGGCCTGAAGATCGGTGCCGACTTCCTCAAGCGACTGAACCCCGCTGCCACGGTGCTGATCAGCGACCCGAGCTGGGAGAACCACCGCGCCCTGTTCACCAACGCCGGCTTCAAGGTCGACACCTACGCCTACTACGACGCCGAGAAACGCGGCGTGAACTTCGAAGGCATGCTGGCCAGCCTGAACGCGGCCGCGCCCGGCACCATCGCCGTGCTGCACGCCTGCTGCCACAACCCGACGGGTTACGACATCACCGCCGCCCAGTGGGATGAGGTGATCGCGGTGGTCAAGGCCCGCGGTCTCACCCCCTTCCTCGACATGGCCTACCAGGGCTTCGGCCACGGCATCGCCGAGGACGGCGCCGTCATTGCCAAGTTCGTCGCTGCCGGCCTCACCTTCTTCGTGTCGACCTCGTTCTCCAAGAGCTTCAGCCTGTACGGCGAGCGCGTGGGTGCCCTGTCGGTGCTGTGCGAGAACGCCGAAGAAGCCTCCCGCGTGCTGTCGCAGCTCAAGATCGTCATCCGCACCAACTACTCCAACCCGCCGATCCACGGTGGCGCGGTGGTGGCCGCGGTGCTGAACAACCCCGAACTGCGCGCCGTGTGGGAAAAGGAACTGGGCGAGATGCGGGCCCGCATCAAGGCCATGCGCCAGAAGCTGGTGGATGGCCTCAAGGCCGCCGGCGTGAAGCAGGACATGGGCTTCATCACCAGCCAGATCGGCATGTTCAGCTACTCCGGCCTTTCCAGGGACCAGATGGTGCGCCTGCGCAGCGAATTCGGCGTGTACGGCACCGACACCGGCCGCATGTGCGTGGCCGCGCTCAACAGCAAGAACATCGACTACGTCTGCCAGGCCATCGCCAAGGTGGTCTGAGCCTGGGCCAGATGCAGAAAAGCCGCTCGATGAGCGGCTTTTTTCATGGGCGCTGCCGGCCTCAACCCCAGACGACCGAGCGCATGGAAATCGACGCGCCCTGGAAGCCTTCGTTGAAGAAGCGCGGTTCTTCATCTGCCCCCACCGCTCCGCCGGTGTAGAGCAACGGCAGGTAATGTTCCCAGCTGGGGTGGGCCATCTGCGCCACAGTGCCCATCTGCTGGAAGTCGCTCAGGGCCTCCAGCCGGCCCTGCGCCATGTGCTCCGCCGTGATGCGGTCGAACTCGATGGCCCAGTCGTAGGCCTGGTTGTCGCTCGCCTCGCGCCGCATCGTTCGCAGGTTGTGCACGATGTTGCCGCTGCCCACGATGAGTACCCCGCGATCACGCAGCTGCGCCAGCTGGCGGCCAATGGCGAAATGTTCTGCTGCGGGCCGGTGGTAGTCCATGCTCAGCTGGATGACCGGGATGTTCGCGTCGGGGAACATGGGCTTGAGCACCGACCAGGCGCCGTGGTCCAGGCCCCACGCGCCGTCGTCCAGATCCAGGGCGCGGCCGGAATCCGGCTGCTTGACGGCACCGCTGATGGCCCGCGCGATGGCGGGCGAACCCGGCGCGGGGTACTGCTGGTCAAACAGCGCCTGGGGGAAGCCGCCAAAGTCATGGATGGTGCGGGGGGCGTTCATCGCCGTGAGCTGCCAGCCCGGCGTCAGCCAGTGGGCCGATACGCACAGGATCAGGCTGGGCACGGTGCCCTGCGCCAGCAGCGACTCGCCAAGCGCCTGCCAGCTGCGGCGCCAGTGGTTGTCCTCGATCGCGTTCATCGGGCTGCCATGGCCCAGGAACATCACGGGCATGCGCTCGGTCAAGGGCAGCACGGCGGCCAGATCGGCCAGGCCCTGAGAGGCCGGTGTGGACGGAAAAGGGGTGGTGGATGTGGTCATGCAGGGTTCCGGGGGCGGTGGCTGCAATGCCCCGCGCCAAGGCTCAGATGGGGCGATTTCTCGAAAAAAGAAGAGGGGCGGTATCAACTCGCCTGTGGTTGCCGGGTTCCGGCGCCATTCTTTCACGAAGGTGACAGAAGCCCCTGGAAGTTAGGTGTTTTCCTCCTGCCGCCAATATGCACATCCTGATATATTGCACTGCAACATAACGACCCGCATCCCCCATGCTGTACCAGATTTACGAAACCCAGCGCTCGATCATGGAGCCGTTTGCCGACCTCGCCGAGGTGGCTTCGCGGATGTTCACGAACCCGATGCTCCCGCTGGCGCAGCTGCCCGGTGCACAACGCATTTCAGCCGGGTACGACCTGCTGCACCGCCTGGGCAAGGACTACGAGAAGCCGGTTTTCGGCATCCACACGGTGGATGTGGATGGCGTGGATGTGGTGATCCACGAGCACGTCGAGATCGACAAGCCCTTCTGCGAACTGCGCCGCTTCAAGCGCTTCACGGACGACACCCACACGCTCGCCAAGCTCAAGAGCCAGCCGGTGGTGCTCATCGTCGCGCCGCTCTCCGGCCACTACGCCACGCTGCTGCGCGACACGGTGCGCACCATGCTCAAGGACCACAAGGTCTACATCACCGACTGGAAGAACGCCCGGCTCGTTTCGCTCGAAGAGGGTGAATTCCACCTCGACGACTACGTCAACTATGTGCAGGAGTTCATCCGCCACCTGCAGAAGGCCTATGGCAACTGCCATGTGATGAGCGTCTGCCAGCCCACGGTGCCGGTGCTTGCCGCCGTCTCGCTCATGGCCAGCCGCGGCGAAACCACGCCGCTGTCCATGACCATGATGGGTGGGCCCATCGACGCGCGCAAATCGCCGACCGCCGTGAACAACCTGGCCACCCAGCGCAGCCACGAATGGTTCGAGAACAACGTGATCTACCGCGTGCCCGACAACTTCCCGGGCGCCGGGCGCCGCGTGTATCCCGGTTTCCTGCAGCACACGGGCTTCGTGGCCATGAACCCGGACCGCCACGCCTCGAGCCACTACGACTACTTCAAGGACCTCATCAAGGGCGACAACTCCAGCGCCGAGAGCCACCGCAAGTTCTATGACGAGTACAACGCCGTGCTCGACATGGACGCCGACTATTACCTCGAAACCATTGAAACGGTGTTCCAGGAATTCAAGCTCGTCCACGGCACCTGGGACGTGAAGAACGAACAGGGCGAACCCGAGCGCGTGCGCCCGCAGGACATCACCCGCACCGCCCTGCTCACCGTCGAAGGCGAGCTGGACGACATCTCCGGCTCCGGCCAGACCGCCGCTGCGCACGACCTGTGCTCCGGCGTGACCAGGTCACACAAGATGCATTACGAGGCACAGGGTGCCGGCCATTACGGCATCTTCAGCGGCCGGCGCTGGCGCGACATGGTGCACCCGGTGGTCAAGAGCTTCATCGCCGCCCATGAGCCTGCCGCCGCTGGCGCCAAGGCTTCGGCGAAGCCTGCGGCCAAAGCCACCCGCACCGCGGCGCGCAAGCCCGCGGTGAAGGCACCGGCCCCGGCGCGCAAGACCACCGCAGCCCGCAAGACCGCCAAGGCCTGAGTGGCCAGCGTCCACGGCGCACGGGTTGCGCCGGTATATTCGTCGGCATGAACGACCTCGCCCGGCGCATCGACGCCGCCCTGCCGCAGACACAGTGCACCCGTTGCGGCTACCCGGACTGCGCCAGCTACGCGCAGGCCATCGCCACGGGCGACGCGGGCATCAACCAGTGCCCGCCGGGCGGTGCCGAGGGCATCGAACGCCTTTCCGCGTTGACCGGGCTGCCGGTACAACCACTGGACCACTCCTACGGCATCGAAGGCCCGGTGACCGTGGCGGTGATCGATGAAGACTGGTGCATCGGCTGCACGCTCTGCATCGACGCCTGCCCGACGGACGCGATCGTCGGCATCCACAAGCGCATGCACACCGTCGTGGAACCCTACTGCACCGGTTGCGAGCTGTGCCTGCCCGTGTGCCCGGTGGACTGCATTTCGCTGGATATCGTCAGCGGCGAGCGCACCGGGTGGCAGGCCTGGACGGCCGCTCAGGCGCAACAGGGCCGGGAACGCTATGACAGCCGGCAAAGCCGGCTGGCCCGAGAAAAGGCAGAGCACTCCGCCCGGATGGAGACAAAGGCGGCCGACAAGCTGGCCGATCTCTCCGCGCACTCGAAGATCACCGACGACGCCGTGCTGGACAAGAAGCGCGCGATGATCGAAGCGGCACTGGCCCGCTCACGCGCCCGGCGTGAGCAGTCTGCCGGTTGAGGCCCGGCCCTCAGGCGGTCTGGCGCGCGCCGGCGGTCTTGTAGACGCCGCAACCCACGTAGAGATCGTCGATCTTCACCACGTAGGACATCTTGGACTGGATCGCACCGGTGACGGGGTTGGCGATGTCGTACTCGACCCAGCCTTCGCCCACTTCGCCTTGCGCCACGATGGCGTTGAGCAGGGCCTGCCCGTCCACGCCAGCGATGTCCTGCACCCGACTGCCCACCTTTTCCGGCTTGCCGCCGAAGGCGCGGTAGACGCCAGAGCCGTCAAGCGCGAACACGTACATGTCGCGGTCGTGGAAACCACTGGCCGGCTCGGTGATCTCGCGCGCAAAGGCATCGCGGCTGCATTGCCTGCGGCGGGCCATGGCCCGGCTCACCAGGTGCATGGCCTCCTCGGCCGTGCCCTGCTGCAGCATGAAGGACGACACGGCCTTCGACAGGTGCGCCGCACGCTGTTCGAGCTGGTTGGCCTGCGTCACCGCACGCTCCACCATCTGCGCGTTGCGCTGGGTGATCTGGTCCAGTTGCGTCACGGCCGATGAAATCTCGGTCAGGCCGGTGCTCTGTTCGGCACTCGACGCCGAGATCAGCGACATGTTGGCGGCCACGCCACGCACGCCGTTGACGATCTGGCCGATGCTGCTGCCCGCCGTGCGGATCTGGGCCACGCCCGCCTCCACCTGGGTGCGGGAAGCCTCGATGAGCTCGCGGATCTCGCGCGCCGATGCCGACGAGCGCTGCGCCAGCGTGCGCACCTCGGCCGCGACGACCGCGAAGCCACGGCCCTGCTCGCCGGCCCGCGCGGCCTCCACCGCCGCGTTCAGCGCGAGGATGTTGGTCTGGAACGCGATGCTGTCGATGACGCCGATGATCTCGTTCATCTGCTGCGCGCTCTTCTGGATGCCCTCGACGGACTCGACGGCCTGGCCCATGAACTTCGCGCCCGATTCGGCCACGTCGCGCACCTGGGCGGCCTGTTGATCGGACTCACCGGCCGTGCGGGCGTTCTGCTGCACGGCGCTGGAGAGTTCGTGCACGCTGGCCGCCGTCTGCTCCAGGTTGGCAGCCTGCTGTTCGGTGCGGTCGGCCAGGTCGCGGTTGCCCGTGGCCAGGCTCTTGCCGGCGTGTGCCACCAGTGCCGAGTTGCTGCGCACCTCGGCCACCATGGAAGACAGATTGCCGATGGTGCGGTCCAGCAGCCGGGCCAGTTCGGCCAGCTCGTCGCGGCCGCTCAGCCGGATCGACGATTGCAGGTTGCCGGACACCGTCTGCTCCATCACGGCCAGCACCTGCCGGAAATCCGCGGTGAAGCTGGCATAGAACGACAGCATCAGGTACGCCAGCACGCCCAGGCCCAGCAGGGGCAGCACCAGCGCGCTGCCATGCAGGCTGCCTGAACCTTGAAGGCCCCAGACCAGCAACAGAGGAAGAACCGCCGAGGCGGCCAGCAGCAGGAGTTTGCCGCGCAGGCGCAGGCGGCGCATCAGCGCGACGCCGGGCGACAGGGGATGGAATCCGGACATGGGTTACCGCTCCTCTAATTGGATGTTGTCTTATCGGTGTGGGGGCCGGCGGCTTGAGCCGGGGAAACCCCGGGTGCTCAGTGCATGCCGGCGATGCCGGACTGCCGTGCCTCGAAATGCCGGAACAACTGCACGGCCATCAGCCGCAAGGTGTCGTCGGCCATGTTGTGGGCGTGCGAGAGCTGCTCCAGCGCATAGCGGCGGTCGCAGATCATCAAGGCCCGGCTCACGCACATGCCCTGGGAAGACATGCGCAGGCAGAAGTTCTCCAGCAGGTCTTCCGGCCAGGCAGGCGCCATGTCCCGTTCGCGCCACGAGGCGGACGGGCTGGCAAGGTCTTTCGATGGCTGGCGGGCGGACGGGTTCATGGCGAACTCCTGCGGCTGGCGTGGTATGGGCGATGCCACCATCGGCACAGCCCCCACAGGTCACAAGATTAAGTTCGCCGACCCATCGGCAGTGGGCCGAACAGGGCCGAAAAAGGCGCCCTGCTCTGTCGTTCCGGGCGCCAGCGGTCGCTCAGCGCGGCTGGGCGGCGAGCCGGGCGAAGGCGTCCACCACGTCGGGCGGCGCCTGCACGAGTTCCACCAGCACGCCCTCGCCCCCGATCGGGAATTCCTCGTTGCCCTTGGGGTGCAGGAAGGTGATGTCGAACCCGGCCGCGCCCTTGCGGATGCCGCCCGGCGCGAAACGCACGCCCTGGGCGGTCAGCCAGTCGACGGCGGTCGGCAGGTCATCGATCCACAGGCCCACGTGGTTCAGCGGCGTGGCGTGCACGGCAGGCTTCTTCTCGGCGTCCAACGGCTGCATCAGGTCGACCTCCACCTTGAACGGGCCGCTGCCGATGGCGCAGATGTCCTCGTCGACGTTCTCGCGCTCGCTGCGGAAGGTGCCGGTGATCTCCAGGCCGAGCATGTCAACCCAGAGCTTGCGCAGGCGCAGCTTGTCCGGGCCGCCGATGGCGATCTGCTGGATGCCCAGCACCTTGAAGGGGCGGTTCGTGCTCATGCGTGTTCCTTCAAGCGTGTTCTTCTTGCACGGAAACCTGGCGCGTGCTGTAGCCCAGCTTGTCCAGCAGGCGCCGGTCGGCGTCCGCATCGGGGTTGCCGGTGACGAGCAGCTTGTCGCCATAGAAGATCGAATTGGCACCGGCCAGGAAGCACAGGGCCTGCACCGGCTCGCCCAGTTGCTGGCGGCCTGCCGACAGGCGCACGCGCGCCTTCGGCATGAGGATACGCGCCACCGCGATCACGCGCACGAAGTCCAGCGGGTCGATCGGCTCGCTGTCGGCCAGCGGCGTGCCGGGCACGCGCACCAGGCTGTTGATGGGCACCGATTCCGGGTACGGCTCCAGGTTGGCCAGTTGCGCCAGCAGGCCGGCGCGGTGCACGGGCGCCTCGCCCATGCCCACGATGCCGCCGCAGCACACGCTGATGCCGGCCGCGCGCACATGGGCCAGCGTGTCGAGCCGGTCCTGGTAGGTGCGCGTGTCGACGATGTCACCGTAGTACTCGGGCGCGGTGTCGAGGTTGTGGTTGTAGTAGTCCAGGCCCGCGTCGCGCAGGGCCTGCGCCTGGTGCGATTCCAGCATGCCCAGCGTGGCACACGACTGCATGCCCAGGCCCTTCACGGCCTGGATCAGCTCGGCCACCTTTTCAATGTCGCGGTCCTTGGGCGCACGCCAGGCGGCGCCCATGCAGAAGCGGGTGGCGCCCGCGTCCCTGGCGGCCATGGCGGCCTGCGTCACCTCTTCCACGCTCATCAGCTTCTGCGCCTTCACCCCCGTGTCGAATTCCGCCGACTGCGGGCAGTAACCGCAGTTCTCGGGGCAGCCACCGGTCTTGACCGACAGCAGCGTGGCGAGCTCGATGTCGCGCGCCGGCCAGTGCTGGCGGTGCACGGTCTGCGCGCGGAACATCAGCTCGTCGAACGGCAGGTCCAGCAGCGCCTGCACCGCGTCCACCGACCAGCGACCGGGTGCTGCAACGGGCGCGGCAGGTCTGTGCAGCGTGACGGGCTGGAGTGCAACCTTGGGCGCTTCCGTCATGCGAACTCCACGATAGGCTGGTCCACCACCAGCGACTCGCCCTTGCCTGCAAGCACCTTGGACACGATGCCGTCGGCCGCGGCGAACAGCACGTTCTCCATCTTCATGGCCTCGATCACCGCCACGCGCTCGCCGGCCTGCACCTTCTGGCCGGGCTGCACCGCAATGTCCACCAGCAGGCCGGGCATCGGCGAGAGCACGTATTTGCTCATGTCGGCCGGCGCCTTGAACGGCATGAGGGCGTGCAGCTCGGCCATGCGCGGCGACACCACCATGGTCTCGATGCGCGTGCCGTTGTGCTGCACCACCAGCGCCAGCGGGTTGCGCGGCGTGCCGCGCTCGATCTGCACGGTGAAGGGCTGGCCGTTGCAGGTGCCGGTCACGCAGATGTCGTTCAGGCGCGAGAGGCTGGAGATCGCATAGCGCTTGCCATCGACCGTGACCACGGCCGAACCGATCTGCCCGACCACCTCGTCCACATGCACCGCCTTGTGGACATGCTCGCCTGCCGCGTCGAGCGCGATGACGGAATAGTCGTGGCCCACCTTCACGCCGTAGCCGGGCAACTGGCCCGAGAGGCCGGCGGCGCGCTCGCGCGACTTGCGCCGCACGAAGGCCGCCATGGCAACGAGGAAATCGGGATCGCTGTGCGGCACGTCCTCGGCGCGGAAGCCCTGGCCGTAGTGCTCGGCAATGAAGCCGGTGTTGAAGTCGCCCGCGACGAATTTCGGGTGCGCCAGCAGCGCGGCCTGGAACGGGATGTTGCTGCTGATGCCTCGGATCACGAAGCCATTGAGCGCCTCGCGCATCTTCGCAATCGCATCGAGCCGGTCGGTGCCGTGCACGATCAGCTTGGCGATCATCGAGTCGTAGAACATCGGGATCTCGCCGCCGTCCTGCACGCCCGTGTCCACGCGCACGCCGAGCAGGTCGGTGGTGTTGGCCTGGAACATGGTCTGTGCGGGGGGCGTGAAGCGCACCAGCCGCCCGGTGCTCGGCAGGAAGTTGCGGAACGGGTCTTCGGCGTTGATGCGGCACTCGATCGCCCAGCCCTCGCGCTTCACGTCCGCCTGCGTCAGCGGCAGCTTCTCGCCGGCTGCCACGCGGATCATCAGCTCCACCAGGTCCAGCCCGGTGATGCACTCCGTCACCGGATGCTCCACCTGCAGGCGCGTGTTCATCTCGAGGAAATAGAAGTCCTGGTCCTTGCCGACCACGAACTCCACCGTGCCCGCGCTCTGGTACTTCACCGCCTTGGCCAGCGCCACGGCCTGCTCGCCCATGGCCTTGCGGGTGGCGTCGCTGATGAAGGGCGACGGCGCCTCTTCGATCACCTTCTGGTGGCGGCGCTGGATCGAGCACTCGCGCTCGTTCAGGTAGATCACGTTGCCGTGCGAATCGCCCAGCACCTGGATCTCGATGTGGCGCGGCTCCTGCACGAACTTCTCGATGAAGATGCGGTCGTCGCCGAAGCTGTTGCGCGCCTCGTTCTGGCAGGCCGTGAAACCTTCCAGCGCTTCCTTGTCGTTGTAGGCCACGCGCAGGCCCTTTCCGCCGCCGCCTGCGCTGGCTTTGATCATCACCGGGTAGCCGATGTCCTTCGCGATCTGCACCGCGCGCTCGGCGGATTCGATGGCGTCGTTCCATCCGGGAATGGTGTTGACCTTCGCCTCGTTCGCCAGCTTCTTCGAGGCGATCTTGTCGCCCATGGCCGCGATGCTGAAGTGGCGCGGGCCGATGAAGGCCATGCCCTCGTCTTCCACGCGTTTGGCAAAGGCCTCGTTTTCCGACAGGAAGCCGTAGCCGGGATGAATGGCCTGCGCGCCTGTCTTCTTCGCGGCCTCGATGATCCTGTCGGCCACCAGGTAGCTCTCGCGCGAGGGTGCCGGGCCGAGCAGCACGGCCTCATCGGCCAGCTGCACGTGGCGTGCTTCCTTGTCGGCCTCGGAATACACCGCCACGGTGGCGATGCCCATCTTCCGGGCGGTGGCGATCACGCGGCAGGCGATCTCGCCGCGGTTGGCAATCAGTATCTTGGTGAACATGGCCGTTCCTTGAAACTCATGAATGCAGGACCTGCACGCCGGGCACCTGCTGTTGCAGCGCGGCGATGAAGCCTGCCTTGTCTTTGGGAGAAATGAGCACGGTGCCGGAGCGTCCGTGGGTGATGCTGAGGCGGTCCAGCGAAAGCGCGGGCGAAGAAACCATGCTGCGCGAGGGCTTCACCGAACGGATCTGGTCCAGCGCGATCGTGCGGCGCAACGGGCCGCAGCGCACCAGCAGATGACCGTCGGCAATCTCGTAGCGCGTGTCGAGCAATATCCACAGCGGCAGGCCCGCACCCACCAGAATGCCGACGAGCGCCACGGTCATTCCCACGGTATCGCCCTGCAGCAGCGGTCGGCCGAGAGCCCACAGCACAACCAGCGCGCTGCCGGCCAGCACCAGCAGCAGCCACAGGTCGATGCGGGATGGGAATCGCATGGTGTTGCTGGCGCTCAAAGCGGAATGTTGCCGTGCTTGCGCCACGGGTTCTCGAGCTTCTTGTCCTTCAACATCACCAGCGAGCGGCAGATGCGCTTGCGCGTCTCGTGCGGCAGGATGACGTCGTCGATGAAGCCACGCGCGCCCGCCACGAAGGGGTTGGCGAAGCGGGCCTTGTACTCGGCCTCACGCTGCGCGAGCTTGGCCGGATCCTTCTTCTCTTCGCGGAAGATGATCTCCACCGCGCCCTTGGCACCCATCACCGCGATCTCGGCGTTGGGCCATGCGAAGTTCACGTCGCCACGCAGGTGCTTGGAGCTCATCACGTCGTAGGCGCCACCGTAGGCCTTGCGCGTGATCACGGTGATCTTGGGCACCGTGCACTCGGCGTACGCGTAGAGCAGCTTGGCGCCGTGCTTGATGATGCCGCCGTACTCCTGGCTGGTGCCGGGCATGAAGCCGGGCACGTCGACGAAGGTGACCACGGGAATGTTGAAGGCATCGCAGAAGCGCACGAAGCGCGCGGCCTTGATGGAGCTCTTGATGTCCAGGCAGCCCGCCAGCACCAGCGGCTGGTTGGCCACGATGCCGACGGTCTGGCCGTCCATGCGCGCAAAGCCGATCAGGATGTTCTTCGCGTACTCCGGCTGTAGCTCGAAGAAGTCGCCGTCGTCCACCGTCTTGAGGATCAGCTCCTTCATGTCGTACGGCTTGTTCGGGTTCTCCGGCACCAGCGTGTCCAGGCTCAGCTCCATGCGGTCGATCGGATCACCACTGGGCCGCACGGGCGCTTTCTCGCGGTTGTTCAGCGGCAGGTAGTTGTAGAGCCGGCGCAGCATGAGCAACGCCTCCACGTCGTTCTCGAAAGCGAGATCGGCGACACCGCTGCGGGTGGTGTGGGTGATCGCGCCGCCCAGTTCCTCGGCGGTCACTTCCTCGTGCGTCACGGTCTTCACCACCTCGGGGCCGGTGACGAACATGTAGCTCGAGTCCTTCACCATGAAGATGAAGTCCGTCATGGCCGGCGAGTACACCGCGCCACCGGCCGAGGGGCCCATGATCATGCTGATCTGCGGCACCACGCCGCTGGCCATCACGTTGCGCTGGAACACGTCGGCATAGCCACCGAGCGAGGCCACGCCTTCCTGGATGCGCGCACCGCCCGAATCGTTGAGGCCGATCACCGGTGCGCCGACCTTCATGGCCTGGTCCATCACCTTGCAGATCTTCTCGGCGTGCGCCTCGGAAAGCGCGCCGCCGAACACGGTGAAGTCCTGGCTGAAGACGAAGACCAGTCGGCCATTGATCATCCCGTAGCCAGTGACCACACCGTCGCCGGGGATCTTGTTGTCCTGCATGCCGAAGTCGGTGCAGCGGTGTTCAACGAACATGTCCCACTCTTCGAAGGTGCCCTCGTCGAGCAGCACTTCGAGCCGTTCGCGCGCGGTCAGCTTGCCCTTGGCATGCTGCGCGGCAATGCGCTTCTCGCCACCGCCCAGCCGCGCCGCGGCGCGCTTGCGTTCGAGTTGTTCAAGGATGTCCTGCATGGATGTTCTCCGGAAAAAGGCGGTGATTCAGATCAGTCAAAAAGGTCGAGCAGCTGCCGCGCGGCGGTGGAAGGCGGCAGCTCGCCGGCCAGCACCTGGCGCGTGGTCTCGTCGAGTTGGTGGCGCACCTGCGGGTGCGCGCGAAAGCGTTGCTTCAGGCCGGCGTCGATGCGTTCCCACATCCAGGCGCGGGCCTGTTGCTGGCGCCGCGCGGGCAGCTGGCCGTTGCCGGTCTGCACTTCGCGGAACCGCGTGACTTCGGCCCAGAAGGCATCCACGCCCCGGCCCAGCAAGGCGCTCAGCTGGATCACCTGGGGATGCCATATCGCGGCGTCGTGGTGCGCATGCTCGGGGTGGCCATGCAGGCCCAGCAGCCTGAGCGACGAAGTGATCTGCGCGCGCGCGCGCGTGGCGGCGTCGGGATCGAGGTCGGCCTTGTTGATGACGACCAGATCGGCCAGCTCCATCACACCCTTCTTGATCGCCTGCAGGTCGTCGCCCGCGTTGGGCAGTTGCATGAGCACGAACATGTCGGTCATGCCGCTCACCGCCGTCTCGCTCTGGCCCACACCCACGGTTTCCACGATCACGATGTCGTGGCCGGCGGCTTCGCACACCAGCATGGCTTCGCGCGTCTTCTCGGCCACGCCACCCAGCGTGCCGCTGCTCGGGCTCGGCCGGATGTAGGCGCGCTCGTGCACCGAGAGCTTTTCCATGCGCGTCTTGTCGCCGAGGATGGAGCCGCCGGAAACCGAAGAGGAAGGATCGATGGTGAGCACGGCCACGCGGTGGCCCTTGTCGATCAGGTACAGGCCCAGCGCCTCGATGAAGGTGCTCTTGCCCACACCGGGCACACCACTGATGCCCAGGCGCAGCGCCTTGCCGGTGTGCGGCAGCAGCGCGGTCAGCAGCTCGTCGCCCTGCGCGCGGTGATCGGCGCGGGTGGACTCCAGCAGCGTGATCGCCTTGGCCATGGCACGGCGCTGCACGGCAGGCTCGCCGCGCAGGATGCCTTCGAGCAAAAACTGAGGGGTCACCCCTGGGCTTTCCGGATCTGTTCCAGCACGTCCTTCGCGCTGGCCGGGATCGGCGTGCCGGGGCCGTAGATGCCCTTCACACCGGCCTCGTAGAGGAATTCGTAGTCCTGGCGCGGGATCACGCCGCCCACGAACACGATGATGTCGTCCGCGCCCTGCTTCTTCAGCTCGGCAATGATCGCGGGCACCAGCGTCTTGTGACCGGCGGCCAGGGTGGACACGCCCACCGCATGCACGTCGTTCTCGATCGCCTGGCGCGCGCATTCCTCGGGCGTCTGGAACAGCGGGCCCATGTCCACGTCGAAGCCGAGGTCGGCGAACGCGGTGGCCACCACCTTGGCGCCACGGTCGTGGCCGTCCTGGCCCAGCTTGCTGATCATCACGCGCGGCCGACGGCCCTGCGCTTCAGCGAAGGCGTTGATCTCGGTCTTCAGGGCTTCCCAGCCCTCGGCGGAATCGTAGGCAGCTGCGTACACACCGGTCACCTTTTGCGTATCGGCGCGGTGGCGCCCGTAGATTTTTTCCAGCGCATCGCTCACTTCGCCCACCGTGGCGCGCAGGCGGATGGCCTGGATCGAGAGTTCGAGCAGGTTGCCCTCGCCACTCTCCGCGGCGGCGGTGAGCGCGTCAAGCGCGGCCTGCACCTTAGCCCCATCGCGCGTGGCGCGGATCTGCTGCAGGCGGG
>VFQP010000359.1_pt1 | contig 98460 bp, 86 predicted proteins | sample 3512351 | NCBI WGS metagenome assembly VFQP01 (sample SAMN10412372, study PRJNA504923) | tailings metagenome | isolation source: Relicate 1 Philex TSF1 revegetated site | place: Philippines: Tuba, Benguet | collected 2017-08-29
AGCAGCATGACGATGCGGTCGATGCCCGCCGCCATGCCGCCATGCGGCGGCGCGCCGAAGCGGAAGGCGTTCAGCATGCCCCCGAAGCGCTCCTCCACCGCCTCGGGCGGATAGCCGGCGATGCCGAAGGCCTTCACCATGATCTCGGCCTTGTGGTTGCGGATCGCGCCGGAGGCCATCTCGTAGCCGTTGCAGACGATGTCGTACTGGAAGGCCGGGATGGTCAGCGGGTCCTGCGTGTTCAGCGCCTCCAGCTCCCCCTGCGGCATGCTGAAGGGGTTGTGGCTGAAATCCACCTGGCCGGTGTCCTCGTTCAGCTCGAACATCGGGAAATCCACGATCCAGCAGAAGCGGAAGCCGGACTTCTCCGTGAGCCCCAGCTCGTGCCCGAGGCGGAGCCGGGTCTGGCCGGCGAGTTTCGCCGCGTCGGCCTCCTTGCCCGCGGCGAAGAACACCGCGTCGCCCGGCTTGAGGCCGCACGCCGCGCGGATCGCCTCGGCGCGGTCCGCTTCGAGGTTGCGGGCGATCGGCCCCTTCGGCCCCTCGGCGTCGAAGGTGATGTAGCCGAGCCCGCCCGCGCCCTGCTCGCGCGCCCATTCGTTCAGCTTGTCGAAGAAGCTGCGGGGGTTGCCGCCGGCGCCGGGTGCCGGGATGGCGCGCACCACGCCGCCGCCGGCGACGATCTTCGCGAACAGCCCGAAGCCCGAGCCGCGGAAGGGCTCCGTCACGTCGCGGATCACCAGCGGGTTCCGCAGGTCCGGCTTGTCGGTGCCGTAGTCGCGCATCGCCTGGGCATAGGGGATGCGCCGCCAGGGGGTGCCGTCGGCGCCGTCCACGGCGCGGGCTTCGGCGAATTCCTCGAAGCAGCCGCGGATCACCGGCTCCATCGTGGTGAACACGTCCTCCTGGGTGACGAAGCTCATTTCGACGTCGAGCTGGTAGAACATCAGCGTCCTGTCGGCGCGGCCGGCCTCGTCGCGGAAGCAGGGGGCGATCTGGAAGTAGCGGTCGAAGCCGGCGACCATCGTCAGCTGCTTGTACTGCTGCGGCGCCTGCGGCAGCGCGTAGAACTTGCCGGGATGGAGCCGGGCGGGAACCAGGAAGTCGCGCGCGCCTTCCGGGCTGCTCACCGTCAGGATCGGGGTCTGGAACTCGTTGAATCCGGCCGCGATCATCCGGCGGCGGATGCTGTCGATCACCTTCGCGCGCAGGATCATGTTGCGCTGCAGCCGCTCGCGCCGGAGGTCGAGGAAGCGGTAGCGCAGCCGCAGGTCCTCCGGCGCCTCCTGATCCTGCGCCACCTGGAAGGGCAGCACGTCGGCGGCCGATTGCAGCACCAGCGCCTGGACGCGCAGCTCCACCGCGCCGGTCGGCAGCTTCTCGTTCACCGTCCCGGGCTCGCGGTGGACCACCTCCCCGGTCACGGTGATGACGCTTTCCGGGCGCAGCCGGTCGGCCGCCTCGAAGACCGGGCTGCCGGCCGGGATCACGCATTGGGTGATGCCGTAATGGTCGCGCAGGTCGATGAACAGCAGCCCGCCATGGTCGCGCTTGCGGTGCACCCAGCCCGAGAGCCGGGCGGCCTGGCCGGCATCCGCCGCGCGGAGCGCGCCGCAGGTGTGGGTACGATAGGCGTGCATGAGATGTTCCGGAGTGCCTGAAAGAGCGGCGAAACCGCACCACCGCGCCCCGGAAGTCAAGGGACGCGCCTTTCGCAAGCCGGGGTGCAGGGCTACATGGGCCACATGCAAACCCCGCCCGAGAGCCGAGACCGGCGGCCGGCAAAGCCGGCCGAGCGCGCGAATGCGCGCCGCGGCCCCTGCCGCGCCAGCCAAGGCGGCGGAGCCGCCGCCCGGCGCCTGAGGGCAACCAGCCAAGGCGGCGGAGCCGCCGCCCGGCGCCTGAGGACGAGATGAGCCGCCGCGCCCCGGCGGGGGCCGAGTCCGTCCCCGCCCTCATCACGACCTCCGAGGAGCTGGCCGCGCTCTGCGCGCGCCTGGCCGCCGAGACCTTCGTGACGGTGGACACGGAGTTCATGCGGGAACGCACCTACTGGCCCGAGCTCTGCGTGATCCAGCTGGCCGGGGATTCCGAGGTCGCGGTGGTGGATGCCCTCGCCCCGGGGCTCGACCTCGCGCCCCTCGGCGCGCTGCTGGCCGACCCCGCCGTGGTCAAGGTGTTCCATGCCGCGCGGCAGGATGTGGAGATCTTCCTGCTGAAGTTCGGCGCCGTGCCGACGCCCCTCTACGACACCCAGATCGCCGCCATGGTCGCCGGCTTCGGCGACCAGGTGAGCTATGATTCGCTCGCCCGCGCGCTGGCCGATGCCTCGATCGACAAGGCGCACCGCTTCTCCGACTGGGCGGCGCGGCCGCTTTCGCCGGCGCAGATCGCCTATGCGGCGGCGGATGTGACGCATCTGCGCCACATCTATCGCGGCCTGACCGCCCGGCTGGAGCGGGACGGCCGCACCCGCTGGGTGGCCGAGGAGATGGCCGAGCTCGCCGACCCCGCCACCTACCGCGCCGACCCCGAGACGCAATGGGAAAGGCTGCGCCCGCGCACCCACAACCGCCGCTTCCTGGCGATGCTGCGCGCCGCCGCCGCCTGGCGGGAGCGGGAGGCGCAGCGCGTGAACATCCCCCGCCAGCGCCTGGTCAAGGACGAGACGCTGCTCGAGATCGCCGCGACCGCGCCCGAGACGCCGGCGGACCTCGCCCGCGCCCGCGGCATCAGCGAGGGCTTCGCCAAGGGCAAGTCCGGCGCCGGGCTGCTGGCGGCACTCGCCGAGGCCCGCGCGCTGCCCGAATCCGCCTGGCCCGAGGCCCCGCGCGAGCGCAACGGCCCCGCCGCCTCCCCGGCGCTGGTGGCGCTGCTCAAGGTGCTGCTGGCCGCGCAGTCCGAGGCGCATCACGTGGCCCCCCGGCTGCTGGCCAGCTCCGAGGAGCTGGAGCGGCTCGCGGTGGGGGAGACGGAGCTGCCGGCGCTGCATGGCTGGCGGCGCGAGGTGTTCGGCGAGCAGGCGCTGGCGCTGCGGGCGGGGAAGGTGGCGCTCGGCGTGGACGGGCGGCGCGTGAAGGTGATCGCGGCAGGGTAGGGGGGCCGGCCGGGTCGCCGGGCTGGCTGCCGCGGCCGAAACGCGGTAGCGCGGCGCACCCGCCGCCCCAACGAGAACCGCAGGCAGCCGCAACCGTGACCCGCATCCCGAACGTCCATCCCGGGCGCATCCTGACCACCCACACCGGCTCCCTCCCCCGCCCGCGCGCGCTGACGCGCCTGCATGCCAAGCGCGCGCGCGGCGAGGCGGTGGACCTCGGCGAGCTCGCCGCCGCCTCCCGCGCCGCCGTCCAGGCGATCGTGCCGAAGCAGCGCGCCGCCGGGGTGGACATCCCGAACGATGGCGAGCAGGGCCGCGAATCCTTCGTGCTCTATCTCCGGGACCGCCTGACCGGCCTCGGCGGCGCCAGCTCGCGCGGCGGCTTCGCCGACATCGAGGCCTATCCCGAGTTCAAGGCGCAGATGCTCGAAGGCCTCGCCACCAAGGAAGCCGCGAGCGTCACCACCAACCTCCCCGCCGCCGTGGACGAGCTGCGCTACATCGGCGAGGCCGCGATCGCCGCCGAATGCGCCGAGTTCCGCGCCGCGATCGGGGAGGGCGCGGAAGGCTTCATGGCCGCCCCCTCGCCGGGGATCGTCGCCGCCATCGTGCAGAACCGCCACTACCCGACCGACGACGCCTACCTCGCCGCACTCGCCGCCGCGCTGCGCCGCGAATACGAGGCGATCCTGGAGGCCGGCTTCACCCTCCAGATCGACTGCCCCGACCTCGCGCTGGAACGCCACGGTGCCTGGCAGGACCGGCCGCTCGAGGATTTCCTCGCCTTCTCCGCCCGCGTCGTCGCCGCGATCAACGGCGCCATCGCCGGCCTGCCGAAGGACCGGATTCGCCTCCATGTCTGCTGGGGCAACTACGAGGCGCCGCACGATGCCGACGTGCCCTTCGAGGCGATCTGGCCGGTGATCCGCGAGCTCCGGGTGGGGGGCTTCGTGCTGCCCTTCGCCAATCCGCGCCACGCGCATGAGCACCGCATCTTCCGCCACGCCCCGCTCGCCGCCGACCAGTATCTCGTCGCCGGCGTCATCGACACCACGACCAACTATGTCGAGCACCCGGAGGTGGTGGCCGAGCGGCTGGAGCGCATCGCCGAGAGCCTGGGCGGCGCGACACGGCTGCTCGCCGGCACCGATTGCGGCTTCGACACCTCGGCCGGGCGCGGCCGCGTCGCGGCCGACGTGGTCTGGGCCAAGCTCGCCGCGATGGCGGAGGGCGCGCGGCTGGCCTCCGGCCGGCTGCTCGGCTGATGTGCTGGCTCTGCGGATTGCGGCCGCCGCCGCCGAAGCCCCGCCCCCGGCCCGCCGAGCCCGTGGCGCCGCCCGGCGTACCCGGCGGCGTTGCGCCGGCGTCACTTGAACCCCCGCGCCGTCGCATCGTATAACCGGGGCAGGAATTGCGAGTGATTCGCAACTAAGCCGCGGGCGGGATATCTGATGGGCCGGGATTTCAGCCATATCGCGCGCCGCTGCGAGCGCGCCGTCGTCACCGCCTATCGCGAGCTGCGCGAGGCCGGCAGCGCCGACCTCCAGGCCTTCACCGCCTGCACCACCCTCTATCGCATCCACCACCCCGAGGCCTCGCTGGCGGAAGCGCGGCGACTGGTCGCGGAATGGGTGGACCACCACCTGGTCCGCGGCGAGCGCAGCCCAGCCGAAGGCTGCGAATGCGAGACGGCGGCCAGCTAGGGCAGGGGCTTCATTCGGCGGTGGCGGCCGCGAGCGTCTTCTCCGCCAGCCCGTCCAGCCCGGACGCCGCCTGCCGCGCCGCCTCCACCGTCCCGGCCTTGGCCGCGCTCTCCACCTCGGCAAGCTGCTCGGCCAGCCGCCGCGCACCGGCCATCCGCGCCGCACCCTTCAGCCGATGCGCCGCCGCCGCCGCGCCCGGCAGGTCGCCCAGGGCCAGGGCGGCGCGCACCGCCTCGGAATCGCGCAGCACGCCTTCCCGGAAGCTGCCCAGCAGGCGCTCCAGCCGCGCCCGGTCGTGGCCGAACAGCGCCCGCAGCGCGTCCGGGTCCCAGAGCGTGACGGAAGGCGGCGCCCCGGGCCCGGCCGCGGCCGGCAGGTGCCGCCCGAGCGCGCGCGCCAGCTGATCGAGCGCCAGCGGCTTCGGCAGGAAGGCGTCCATTCCCGCCTGGAAGCAGCGCTCGTCCTCGCCCTTCAGCGCATTGGCCGTCACCGCGATCAGCGCCGTCCGCGGGCGCGCGGGATCGCCCGCCTCCTCCCGCCGGATCGCGCGCGCGAGGTCGAGCCCGTCCATCACCGGCATGTGCAGGTCCACCAGCGCCAGCCGGTGCCGCCCGGCCCGCCACTGCTCGAGCCCCTGCGCGCCGTCCTCGGCCAGGTCCGCCTGGCAGCCGAGCAGCTCGAGCTGCCGGGCCAGGACCTCGCGGTTCACCGGATGGTCGTCCACCACCAGGATGCGCGGGCTCTCGCCCTCGGGCCCGGCGATGCTCGCCGGCGCGGCGGCTTCCGGCTCGGGCAGCGCGATGGTCGCATCCAGCCAGAGCGTCACGCGGAAGCGGCTGCCCCGGCCCGGCTCGCTCGCCACCGTCACGTCGCCGCCCATCAGCCGCGCGAGCCGCCGCACGATCGAAAGCCCGAGCCCGGTACCGCCATAGCGGCGGGTGGTCGAGCTGTCGGCCTGGGCGAAGGGCTGGAACAGGCGGCCGATCTGGTCCCCGGTCATGCCGACGCCGCTGTCCTCGACCAGCAGCTCGACCGCCACCTGCGGCCCTTCGGCGCGCGTCGTGCAGCGGATGCGCACGAAGCCCTGCGCGGTGAACTTGATGGCGTTGCCCACCAGGTTGAACAGGATCTGCCGCACCCGCACCGGGTCGCCCGCCACCATGTCGGGCCCGGTGCCCGGCGGATCGGCGAAGAGATGCAGCCCCTTCTGCCGCGCCTGGACCGCCAGCGTGTCCACCGCCCCGTCCACCAGGCCGCGCAGCGAGAAGGGCAGCGCCTCCAGCTCGAGCCGCCCGGCCTCGATCTTCGAGAAGTCGAGCAGGTCGTCGATGATGCGCAGAAGCTGCCCCGCGCTCTCGCGCATCACCGCGATGGCACGGCCCTGCGCCGGGCCGGGCGGCGCGCGTTCCAGCACTTCCAGCATCCCCAGCACGCCGTTCATCGGCGTGCGGATCTCGTGGCTCATCGCGGCGAGGAAGGCGGATTTCGCGCGGTTCGCGGCCTCGGCGGCATCCCGCGCCTCCTGCAGCTCCTCCTCCCGCATCTTGAGCCGGGTGATGTTGCGGTAGATCGAGAGCAGCGCCCCGTCCTCGAGCCGGATGCGGCTGACCTCCAGCCACTGGCCGGAGGGGGAGTACATCAGGCTCGGCTCGCCGAGGCTCGCGCGGAGCTGCGCGAGCCGCGCATCCACCCCGGCCTCGACCGCCGCCTCGCTCTCGGCCGGCGGCTCGCCATAGTCGCCGCGGCGGACGAGCAGGCCGATGACCTCGCGCAGCGACGTGCCCGGCCGCGTCAGCTCCTCCGGCAGGTCGAGGAACTCCGCGAGCCGCGTGTTCATCAGCCTGACCTTGAGATCGGGGTCCGAGAGCACGAGCCCGTCCGACATGGTGTCGAGCACCAGCTCATGCGTCGCGCGCGCCGCCGCCAGCTCGTCCTCGCGCGCCTTCAGCACCGTGACGTCGCGGTAGATCACCAGTACCCCGCCGCCCGGCGTGGCGACGGAGGAGGCCTCGATCCAGGCGCCGTTGGCCGCGCGGCGCAGCTCCGGCGGCCCGCCCGGATGGCGGGCGAGCTTCATCCGTTCCTCGACCAGCGCCTCGAACTCCGCCGGGTCGGCGGGCGGCGGGCCGAACTCGCCGCGGCGGGCGCGGAAGCGCATCGCCTCCAGCGAGGAGACGCCCGGCCGCGCCAGCTCCTCCGGCATCTCGTGGAAGCGGGCGGCGGCGCGGTTGGCCAGCTTGAAGACCAGCTCCTCGTCGAGCAGCACCACGCCGTCGGTCATGTGGTCGAGGATGAGCTGCTGCGTCGCCCGCGCCTCCTGCAGCTCCTCCTCGCGGCGCTTGAGCTCGGTGATGTCGCGGTACATCAGCACCGCGCCGCCCGAGGCGACGGGGATGGACTTCACCTCGAGCCATTTGCCGGAGGGCGTCTGGCGCATGTAGCTGACGCCGCCGGGGCGGTTGAGCAGCGCGGCGCGCTGCTGCACGCGGCGCATGAGCTCCGCCTCGTCCTGCGGCGGCGGGCCGAATTCCCCGCGCAGGTCCTGCAGGCGCATGATCTCGAGCACGGAGACGCCCGGATAGGCCATCTCCGGCGGGAACTCGCCGACGCGCAGCGTCTCCTTGTTGAAGAACTGCACGCGGAAATCGGCGTCCCACATCACCACGCCGTCGGTCATGTGGTCGAGCACGGTCTGCAGCCGGTGGCGCGCCTCGGCCAGATCCTTCTCCTGGCGCTTGAAGTCGGTGATCTCGGCGGCCGTCAGCACCCAGCCATGGTCCATCCGGCGGAGATGGACGCGGAACCAGCGGCCCTGCTCGGTGCGCCAGTCGCGGGCGCGCTCGGTCGCCTCGCCGATCGGCAGCCAGTAGGCCGGCTCCTCCGGCGTCTCGAGATAGGCGCCCGCATTGGCCGCGGACGCCGCCGCCCCGATCGCCGCCAGCACGCCTTCGAGCGTCGCGCCCGGGCCGAGCGCGGGGTCGTCGAGCGGCAGCAGCAGGCCGAGCTGCCGGTTGGCCGAGACGAGCCGCGCCCCGGCGTCGAACAGCGCGAAGGGCCCGGCCAGGTGCGCCAGCGCCTCGGCCTGCAACGCGGCGCGCGCCGCGTCGGTGAGGCCGGGGTCGGAAAGCGGGAGCATGCCCGCATCATGCCCGAGCCGTTTCGCGGGCGTGTTTCGCGCGGCCGTGATCCTGTTTCGCGTGTTTCGCCCGCCGGATTTGACGTGCTGCCCCGCCGCTGCGAATCTGCCCCCGGCAGGGGAGTGCGTGATGGCGGGCGGGACGACGACGCTGCTGGTGGTGGAGGACGACCCGTTCCAGCGGGAAGCCGTCTCCGCCTATCTGACCGGTCAGGGCTTCCAGGTGGAGGCGGTGGAGGACGGCGTCGGCTTCCGCGCCGCCGTCGCGCAGGGCATGCCCGATGCGGCGCTCGTGGATATCGGCCTGCCGGGGGAGGACGGGTTCGCGCTGGCGCGCTGGCTGCGCGGCCTCTCGCCCACCGTCGGCATCATCATGCTGACCGCCGCGGGGGACCTGGTGGACCGGGTGGTCGGCCTGGAATCGGGCGCCGACGACTACATCACGAAGCCCTTCGAGCCGCGCGAGCTGCTCGCCCGCATCCGCGCCGTGATGCGCCGCGTCGGCATCGAGGGCGGCGCGCGCCCGGCCGTCGGCGGCCCGGCCGAGCCGCTCGGCCCGCACAAGGCGCGCTTCGGCGCCGCGGTGCTCGATCTCCGCTCCGGCGTGCTCCGCACCGCGGAGGGCAGGGACGACCAGCTCACCGAGAGCGAGTTCACGCTGCTCAAGATCTTCCTCGAGAACCCGAACCGCGCGCTGCACCGCGACTGGCTGCTCGAGCGCTGCGCCGGGGACGAGGAGCCCGAGGCCTTCGACCGCGCGATGGACCTCAGGATCATGCGGCTGCGCCGCAAGGTGGAACGCTACCCCGCCCGCCCCATGGCGCTGCGGACCGTGCGCGGCGTCGGCTACCTGTTCGACCCGGACGCGAGCTGAACCGGCCCCGGCGGCGCGGCGATCAGTCCGCGCCCATCGGCGCCGGCACCGCCCGCGCCCGGCGGCGGCGGCGCAGCACCACGATGGTGATGACCGTCACCGCCGTCAGCCCCAGCACGATCAGCAGGTTGGTCGGGCCCAGCAGGGCGCCGAGGAACCAGCCGGCGGCCACGAAGCTGCTCGCCCAGATGCCGGCCGCGATGAAGTTCAGGATGGCGAAGCGCTTGTGGTCCATCCCGGCGATCCCGCAGGCCGCCGAGGCGACGTTGCGGATGCCGTAGAGGAAACGGAAGGTCAGCACGAAGAGCGACCCGTAGCGGTCGAGCAGCCCCTTCGCCCGCGCCACCCGCGCCTCCGCCGCCGGAAAGCGTCTGAGCGCCCGTGGCCCGTAGCGCTTGCCGAGGAAGAACCAGGTCTGGTCCCCGAGATAGGACCCGAACCAGACCGAGAACATCAGGATCCAGGGATCGACCAGCCCGGTCGTCGCGCCGAGCGCGGCGGCGACAAGGACGAAGGTTTCACCCTCGAAGAATGCCCAGAGTGCCGCGGCGCCATAGGCAAGCAGGCCCCAATCGGCCCAGAACTCCTCCAAACGCGACCCCCCTGAGCGGTATCCGCCAGTATCCGACTCACGGCGCCGTTATCAAGCGGAATCGGAATCCCGCCCCGCCCAGCCGATCGCCGCGCGGGCGAGCGCATCGAGCGTGTCGCAGACGGGGAAGGGCGGCGGCGGGCCGGCCGCGATGCCGAGCGGGATCTCCGTGCAACCCAGCACCACCGCCTGCGCCCCGCGCGACATGAGCCTGCGCGCCGCCTCGACAAGCGGCGCATGCGCGGCCGCGAGGCGGTTGGCCTTCACCTCCGCGATGGCGGGGCTGACGAGCTCCTCCATCTCGGCTTCCGTCGGCACCAGGCATGCATGGCCGCGGCGCGCCAGCCGATCCTGGTAGAGCCGCATCGCCAGCGTGCCCGCCGTGCCCATCACGCCGATCGTCCCCCCGGCGATCCCCTGGCGGGCGAGGTCGTCGGCGGCGGCGTCCACGATGTGCAGGATGGGCAGCCGCGTCGCCGCCTGCATCGCCTCGAACCAGCCATGGGCGGTGTTGCAGGGGATGGCGATCGCGCCGCACCCGGCCGCCTCCAGGCCCCTGATCCCGCGCAGCAGGGCGGGCAGCGGGTCCTCTCCGCCGCCGAGCCGCGCGGCGGTGCGGTCGGGCACGCGCGGGTCGGACCAGAGCACGGCCGGGATGTGGTCCTGGTCGCGGTCCGCCGGCGTCAGCAGCGTCAGGCGGCGCATGAACTCCGCCGAGGCCAGCGGCCCCATGCCGCCCAGCACGCCGAGCATCCCCGTCACAGCCCGATCCCGTCCCATACGAGCTTCACCCCGCTCACCCCCAGCATCACGTAGACCACCCGGTAGAACCAGGTGTCGCTCATCCGCTTCGCCAGCCACACGCCCATCCGCACCCCGATCGGCGCCAGCGGCAGCAGCAGCAGCGAGGTCAGCAGGTTCTGCGCGGTCAGCTGGCCGAGGAAGAAGTAGGGCACCAGCTTCACGTAGTTCATCACCCCGAAGAACACGACCGTCGTCGCCGCCAGCGCCTGGCGGTCCAGCCGGAGCGGATAGAGATAGACCGCGAGCGGCGGCCCGCCCGCATGGGCGATGGTGGAGGTGAGCCCCGACAGCATCCCCCAGAAGCCGCCCCGCACCCGGCTCGACCGCGCCGGCGGCGGCGCGACGCGCCCGGGCCGCGCCTGCCAGAGGCTGCGGGCGAGGAAGACCAGCGCGATCAGCCCGACCATGAGCTTCACGGCGGCATCGCTCATCAGCCCGAAGACCGCGGTGCCGACGCCGATCCCGAACAGCCCGCCGGGCAGGATCGCGCGGAGCTCCCGCGCGTTCCACTTCCCCCACCAGGCCCTGAGGCCGGAGATGTCCATCGCGCAGAGCACCGGCAGCGCTATGCCCGCCGCCTGGGGTGCGGGGATCGCGAGCGCCGTCAGCGGCACCGCGAGGTTCCCCGCGCCCGAGGCGAAGCCGCCCTTGCTGATGCCGCTCATCAGGAAGGCCGGGACCGCGAGGGCCCAGAACAGCGGGTCGGTTATGATGGACACGCGGGGTGACGTCCCTGGAGGCGGCGTTTATGTCGCATGCCCTGACCTTTCCGGCCAAGCCGCCCCGGCACGCCCCACTCCCTCCCCCCTTGCGGGGGAGGGCCGGGGTGGGGGGGCATCCGGCCAGGTCGGGACCTCGGCCCCCCACCCCAGCCCTCCCCCGCAAGGGGGGAGGGAGATCAGGCATGCACGATCCTCTCTGGCTCCTCTCCCTGGCGCTCGCCATGGCCGCGACCGGGCTCTTTTCCGGCCTGCTCGCGGGGCTGCTCGGCGTCGGCGGCGGCATCGTCATCGTGCCCGTGCTGTTCTCGATCTTTCCCTTCTTCGGGATCGACGAGAGCATCCAGATGAAGCTCGCGGTTGGCACGAGCCTCGCGACCATCATCCCGACCTCGATCCAGTCGGCCCGGAAGCACTTCGCCAAGGGCACGATGGACGTGCCGCTGCTGCGCAGCCTGATCCCCTCGATCGGCTTCGGCGTGCTGCTCGGCACGCTGCTCGGCGTGGTGGTGGTGGGCGATGTCCATACCGCGGTGTTCGCGGTGATCGCGGCCGCGGTCGCCGTCAACATGGCCTTCACCGGCGTGGACTGGCGCCTGCGCGAGAGCTTCCCGACGGGCAAGCGGCGCCATTCCATCGGCACCTTCATCGGCGGGGTGAGTGCGATGATGGGGATCGGCGGCGGGACGGTCGGCGTGCCGATCCTCTCGATGTTCGGCGCGCCGATCCGCTCGGCGGTCGCCACCGCGAGCGCCTTCGGCGTGGTGATCTCGATCCCGGCGACGCTCGGCTTCCTCTATGGCGGCTGGGGCAACCCGCACCTGCCGCCGCTTTCGCTCGGCTACGTGAACCTCATCGGCTTCGCGCTGATCGTGCCGACGAGCCTCATCGCGGCGCCCTGGGGCGTGCAGCTCGCGCACTCCATCCCGCCGCTGCTGCTGAAGCGGCTCTTCGCGGTGTTCCTCGGGCTCACGGTGCTGCGCATGTTCTGGCGGCTGGCGACCTGATCACGGCCGCCAGGGCAGCGTCCCCGCCGGCAGCCTGCGCGCCGCGAGCGTCGCCAGCGCCATGAGCGCGGCCATCAGCGCCAGCGCCAGGCAGGAGACGGCGGCGGCGAGCGGCGACTGCCCGCTTTCCTGCAACCCGAACACCAGCACGCCGAGCGTCTGCGTCCCCGGCCCGTAGAGCAGCGAGGAGACGGTGACCTCGTTCACCGCGGTCAGCGCCACCAGGATCCCCCCCGCCGCCAGCGCCGGCGCCAGCGGCGGCAGGTGCACGCGGAACAGCCGGCGGAGCAGCCCGGCGCCCATGCCCCGCGCGGCCTCGTCGAGCGTGGGATCGAGCCTCGCCGCCGCCGCCGCCGCCGGCCGCAGCGCCAGCGCCTGGAAGCGGGTGAGATAGGCGAACAGGATCAGCCCGAGCGTGCCGTACACCGCGCCGCCCCCCGGCAGCGAGAGCACCACCAGGATCGCCGCGACGCCGGTGCAGGCACCGGGCAGCGCATAGGGCAGGTCGGTCGCCGCACTTGCCGCGCGGACCTGGCGCGCGCGCAGCGCGAGCGCGATCGGCAGCGCCGCCAGCGCCAGCACCGACGCGGCGCCGAGCGAGAGCAGCAGCGAATTGCCGAAGGCGGCCGCGGTGTGCGCGCCGGGCGCGACCGCGGCGGCGAAGTGGCGCGCCGTGACGGTCGCCGCCGACAACTCCATCCCCATCGCCGGCACCAGCGCCGCGGCGAGCAGCGCGGCGAGCGGCACCAGCAGCACGCCGGCGAGGTAGAGCCCGACCACAGCCACCCCCGCCACGCGCCCCGGCCCCGGCAGCGCCACCGGCGCGAAGGGCAGCCGCCCGGCCGCCGGCGCGCGCCGCATCGCCAGCGCCTGGAGGAGCAGCGCCGGTGCCGCGAGCAGCGCGAGCAGCACGGCCAGCGCCGCCGCCTCGCCGAGTGCGGCCGCGCCGCCGGTGGACAGGCGCTGCCAGATCAGCACCGGCAGCAGCGTGTAGCGCGCCGGGATGCCGAGCAGCGCGGCGACGCCGAAATTGCCGAGTGCGGCGACATAGGCGAGCCCCGCCCCGGCCAGCAGCCCCGGCGCGATCAGGGGCCAGACCGCGCGGCGCAGCGCGCCCTCCGGGCTCGCGCCGAGCCCCCGCGCCGCGAGCACCACCTCCCCCGGCACGCGCCGCAGCAGCGCGGCGAGGGCCAGCAGCACCAGCGGCGTCGCCTGCACCGCGAGCAGCACCGTCATCCCCGCCGGCCCGTAGATCGGGTTCGGCGTGCCGATCGGCGGCGCGAGGCCGAGCAGCAGCAGCAGCGGGGAGGCCGGGCCGCTGGCCTGGATCCAGCCGAGCGCCATCACCTGCGCCGGCACCAGCGCCGGCAGCACGGCCAGGAACAGCAGCACGCCCTGCCCGGGCAGCCCGCGGAGCAGCAAGGCCCAGGCCAGCGCCGCGCCGAGCAGCGTGGCGAGCGCCGCCGCCGCGCCCGACACGGCGAGCGAGCGCCAGGTGGCGCGCCAGACGGCCGGATCGGCGAAGGTCGCGGCGAGCACGCTGCCATGCAGCGCCTCCGCGAGCAGCCGCAGCAGCGGCACCGCGCCGATCAGCAGCAGCCAGGCCGTGGCAGCGAGGACGAAGGGGCGGGAAGCGGTCAGCGGCGACGTCTCTCCCTCCCCCGCCATGCGGGGGAGGGTCGGGGTGGGGGTGCGGAAGATAGCTGCGCCCGCGCCACGGCGCCTACCCGGTGACGCCAAGCGGCGCGGCGAAAGAGGCGAGGGGCGCAGCCGGCGCGGCAGGCCGCCGCCTCATCCCCCCGTGAGCTGCGCGAAGCGCCGCAGCGTCTCCGCCTGCTCGGCGGCGGCGCGCGCCGCGTCCATCGGCATCACCCGGATGGAGCGCGGATCGGGGAAGCCGGCCGGCGGGTTCACCTCCGGGTCGGCCGGCAGGAAGCCCTGCCGCGCCGCGAGCTCCTGCCCTTCCCGCGACAGCAGGAATGTCATGAAGGCCACCGCCGCCGGCACGTTGCGCGCGGTCGAGAGGATCGCCGCCGGCTCGGTGATGGCGGAGACGCCGTCCTCGGGGAAGACGAAGCGCACCGGCGCGCCTCGCTGCGCCTCGCGGATCGGCAGGTAGTCGATGGCGATGCCGAAGGCGCGCTCGGCGCCGGCCACCGCCTGCATCACCGGCCCGTTGCCGCCGCGCGCCTGCACGCCGTTCTGCACCAGGCGCTCGATGTAGGACCAGCCGAGCGCCGGGTTCTGCGCCAGCGCCAGCAGATGGATCGCCGCCGCGCCGGAGACGGCGGGCGAGGGCATCGCCACCTGGTTGCGCGCCCGCGCCTCCAGCAGGTCCGTCCAGGCGCGCGGCGCGAAGGGCGCGCGCTGATGGTGCACGATGCCGGTGGTGATGAGCTTGGTGCCGAAATAGGCGCGGCCCGCATCGAGATGCGCGGCCGGGATGCCCGCGACCTCGACCTCCGGGCTCGGGCGGAGCCGCCCCTCGGCCTTGAGCCCCTCGAAGGTGAGGCTGTCGGCGAGGAGGAGGATGTCGGGGCGCGGCGCGCCGGCGGCGATCTCGGCGCGCAGCCGGGTCATGATCTGGCCGGTGCCGCCGCGGATCCATTCGACCGTCACGCCGGGATGACGCCGGCGGAAGGCCTCGACGGTGCCGGCGGCGTCGGGTTCGAGCTGCGAGGTGTAGAGCACCAGCGGACCCGAAATGCCCTGCGCCGCCGCCGGCCGGATCGCCGGCATCGCCAGGCCCGCCAGGGCCGCCCCGAACATGCGCCGCCGCATCCGCATCACGCCCACTCCCGTTCCCGTGCGGGCGCCGGTCTAGCCGGCCGCGCGGCGCCCGGGCAGGGGGGAAGTGTGAAGAACTTTTGACAGCCGGCGGATCGGGCCGGGCGGCGGCGCGTGGCGGTCAGGCCGGCACCATGAAGTTCGCCGCCGCCGAGGCCCGTCCGATCAGCGCCGAGAGCGCCGGGTCCAGCTCCGGCCCGTCGGCGGTCAGCGCCTCGATCGGGCAGAAATACTCGTGCGGGTGCGGCACCTGGCCGCGCGCGACGGAGGCGTAGTGGCGCGGCTTCAGCGCATAGAGCACGCGGATGTCGCGGATGGGCAGGACGAGCTGCTCGCGCGGCTCGTCGCGCAGCAGCCGGATCAGGTGCCAGCGGGGCGTCGGGTCGTTCGGCTCGGCGCGCGCCATCAGCCAGGGCAGCGGGCAGACCACGAGCAGCGAGGAGGTGGAGGGCGCGAAGCGGGCGCGCTTGTCCTGCAGGTTCTGCACCGTGCCGCAGGCCTCGATGCAGAGGATGTCGGCCCAGCGATCGTCGGGGTCCGGGCTGAAATGCAGCCAGAGCCCGTCGGGGATGGTGCGGAAGGTGCTGGAGCCGGGCAGCTTCAGGAAGGGCTGGAGGGCGATGTTCGGCTCGCCGGGGCGGGCGCGGAGCCAGGTGCCGGCCTGGCGCTGGGTGCGCGGCGCGCCGGGGGGGCGCTGCGGCCATTGGCGAAGGCGGCGGCGGACGAGTTCATCGAGCGGGCGCGTGGTGTGCACCGGGGTAGTGGTGGTGAGCAAATTCGCTCGCATGGCATCATGCCTTCCTGTGTATATCAACTGCAAGTAGAATAATTCCAGTCTTTAGCCATTCCGGCAAGGGCAAATTTACGCATCGTTAAGGAAATCTGCACCATAGGTTGATGTGCCGCCTTCAAATACGCGCGATACGACAATGTCTGGGACTCGTCGCCCCGCAGGAGGCGGACTCATCCCGTGGGATTCCCGATTGTTTTCAATGCGATAGAGAGTCGGTAGGGAGGCGCAGCGCGGCGCTCGCCCCCCTGCCCGCCGCCGGGCAGCCTGCAATGTGCGCCGGCCGCGCCGGCCCCGCGCGGCGGGCCGCCAAGCAGCCATTTCGCCCCGTCATGGCGGCCGCGCCACCGCCCGGGCTGCGCCCCAAGCGGCGCTCCCCCGCAGCCCGGGCCCGCCCCGTCGCTTGGGACGGGCGGTGAGCCTCGCGCCTAGCGGTTGTCGAGCGGCACGTAGGCGCGCAGGCCGGGGCCCGTGTAGACCTGCCGCGGCCGGCCGATGCGCTGGCTCGGGTCCTCGACCATCTCCTTCCACTGGCTGACCCAGCCCACCGTGCGCGCCACCGCGAAGATCACGGTGAACATGCTCGTCGGGATGCCCATCGCCTTGAGGATGATGCCCGAGTAGAAATCCACGTTCGGATAGAGCTTGCGGCTGACGAAATACTCGTCCTCCAGCGCCACCTTCTCCAGCGCGATCGCCATGTCGAGAAGCGGCTCGTCCTTGATGCCGAGCTCGGCCAGGACCTCGTGGCAGGATTGCTGCATGATCTTCGCCCGCGGGTCGAAGTTCTTGTACACGCGGTGCCCGAAGCCCATCAGCTTCACGTTGCTGTTCTTGTCCTTCACCTTCTCGATGAAGGCGGGGATGTTCTTCGCGTCGCCGATCTCGGCGAGCATCTTCAGCACCGCCTCGTTGGCGCCGCCATGCGCCGGCCCCCACAGCGCCGCGATGCCGGCGGCGATGCAGGCGAAGGGGTTGGCGCCGGTGGAGCCGGCAAGCCGCACCGTGGAGGTGGAGGCGTTCTGCTCATGGTCCGCATGCAGGATCAGGATGCGGTCCATCGCCTTCGCGAGCGTCGGCGAGACATGGTAGGGCTCGGCCGGCACCGCGTTCAGCATGTGCAGGAAGTTCGCCGCGTAGCCGAGGTCGTTGCGCGGATAGACGAAGGGCTGGCCGAGCGAATACTTGTAGGCCATCGCCGCGATGGTCGGCACCTTGGCGATCAGGCGGAAGGCGGCGATGCGGCGCTGCTCGGCGTCGGCGATGTCGAGGTTGTCGTGGTAGAAGGCGGCGAGCGCGCCGACCACGCCGCACATCACCGCCATCGGGTGCGCGTCGCGGCGGAAGCCGTCGAAGAAGCGGCGGATCTGCTCGTGCACCATGGTGTGGTAGGTGACGCCGCGCTTGAACTCCTTGAGCTGCGCGGCGTTCGGCAGATCCCCGTTCATCAGCAGGTAGCAGACCTCGATGAAGTCGGAATGCTCGGCGAGCTGCTCGATCGGGTAGCCGCGGTAGAGCAGCACGCCCTCGTCGCCGTCGATGTAGGTGATCTGGCTCTCGCAGCTCGCCGTCTCGCCATAGCCCGGGTCGAAGGTGAAGACGCCGAGATCGGCGTAGAGCTTGCGGATGTCCACCACGTCCGGCCCGAGCGCGCCCTTCAGCACCGGCAGCCGGGTGCTTCGGTTGGACCCGTCGAGCGTGAAGGTGACGGAGCCGTTCGGGGTCGTGGCCATTGCTTGCTTCCTCGGTGCTTCAGGCCGCGCCAAGTGATCAAGGGCGCGTTATGGTGCAGCGCAAGATAGGTCGGGGGCGCCGTGATTGGCAACGTGACCCCGGCCGGTCCCCAGGATGCGCGCCGTGCATGAAAGAAGTCCCATTTCGGCGCGCGTCGCCGCGGGAGGGCCGCATGGCCGCGACCGCGCGGGCTATTGCCGCCGGCGCCAGGGTTCGGGGCGGGTGTAGCCGGCGGCCCAGAGGCCGCGCGCGGCCTGCCGCGCCGCCGCTTCCTGGTCCAGCAGTTCGCGCGCATCGTCATAGGCCAGCGCCCAGCCGGAGGCGACGAGCGCCGCGTTCAGCTCCACCCCGCCGGCGGTGCAGGTGCCGACGCCACGCCCGAAGCGGTCGCGGCCGGTGACCAGGCAGAGGACCGATCGGTTGTTCACGAGGCGGAACAGCGCCTCCGCTGCCGCCGCGCCGCAATCGAAGGCGCGCCCCGCGGGATCGGCGCAGGCCTGGCCGCGCTCCGGCGCATCCACCCGCGCGAGCCGCACCGTCCGCTCGCCCAGCAGCAGCGTGTCGCCATCCACCACGCGCACCTCGGCCGCGAGCGCCGACCAGTCCTGCTGGCGCGGCGCATCGCCCATCAGCGCCGGCGGCAGGCCGAGGCCGGACAGCAGCACGGCGAAGGCCGTGCCGAGCACCACCAGGATCGGGGTGCGCCAGCGGCGCGGGCTCGGGGCGGGGCGGAAGATGCGGCGGGGACGCTGCACGGAAGCGGCCTGGATGGTGGCTCGGGGGTGGGCCAAGGCCTACCGCGGGCGGTCCCGCGAGGCAATCCCCAGCACAACTTATACGGGAATTGAACTACGCGTCCTCTAGTCTTGATTCCAATGGATTCCCTCGCCGAGCAGGGTCTCCCAGGCGCGTTGGGCACGCCGCCGGACGCGGCTGGCGCGGGCCAGCGCCCAGCCTTCCGCCGCCCCGGCCGCCCAGCCGAACGCCGGCCGCCCGGCGAGCAGCGCCGCCATCAGGCCGCGCGCCACCACGGCATCGTTGGCCAAGCCGAACTCCTCCTGCACATCCGCCAGCCGGGCGAGGAAGCGCTTCGCGCGCCGCCGGCCCCAGAGCGGCGCGAAGAGCTCGGCGGCATAGCGCAGCCGCTTGGCCTCGATGCGCAGCGCGTGGAACTCGGCATCCGGCAGCCCGGCGATCTCCGCCCCCGCGCCGACGAGCCGGCGCCAGCGCCGGTCGAGGACCTCGGCCGCGAATTCGGTGAGCGGGCCTTCGCGGCGCGCCGCGGCCGCCTCGTCCCCCTCGTCGCGCCAGGGGCGGGTCTCGACCAGCGCCACCGCTTGCCAGGCCAGCCGCCGGAGCGGCGGGCCGGCGAGCGCCGGGCGCAGCGCCGCATAGGCCGCCTCGCGCATGCGGCCGCCGGCGGCGAGCAGCGGGGCGAAGCGGCGATCCGCCTCGCCGAGCGCCGCGGCAAGTTCGGCCCCCTGGCCGCCGAGCCAGACATCCCAGTCCCGCGCCGGGCCGAGCAGGCTCGCCAGCGCCTTGAGTCCGGCATCGAATTCGCGCAGTGCCGGCCCGTCGCAGGCCGGGCGGAACACCCGGAGCAGCGAGCGCAGCCGCCGCATCGCCACCCGCATCTGGTGCACGCCCTCCGGCGTGGCGCCGGCGAGCGCGGCCGGTGCGTGCCAGAGCAACACCTCGGCAAGGTGGCCGAGGGCGAGCGTCAGCGCCTGCTCGATATCGAGATCGGGGTCGAGCCGCGGCGGCCCGAGGCGGCGCGGCCGCGGTGCCTCCCCGCGCGCGAGCGCGCGGGCCTGCTCGGCGAGTGCCGCGCGCGGCGGCAGCAGCGGCGCCTCCTCGGCAAGCGCCCGCATCGCGGCGAGCGTCGCGGCGGCCGGGCCGGCGAGGGTGAGCCGCGCAACCGGCGCCTCGGCCGCCACGGCGCGGAGCCGGCCGCGCAGCAGGCTCGCCTGCACCCCTTCCGCGAGGGGCAGCCGCGCCAGGCTGCCCTCGAAGGCGGCGAGCGGCATGGCGCCCTCGGGCATCGCGGCCCGTCCCGGCATCTCCTCCGCCGGGGTGGCGGGGCGCCAGGGCGCGCCCTCGGGCGGGAGGGTGAGGAGCAGCCGCGCGGGGCCCCGCGGCGGCACCTCGAGCGCCAGCCCCTCGGCGGCGAGCGTGCCTTCCGCGGTGTCGAGCCAGGTGAGCGCGAGCGGCGCGCTCCGGCTCCGCCCGGCGCGCAGCGCGGACAGGGCCGGGCTGCGGAACAGGGCGGCGGCGGCCTCGGCGGGCAGATCCGCCTCCAGGACGAGATCGCCGCTCAGGCGGTGGCCTCCGTGATGTCCGGCGCGCCGGAGGCGGGCAGCTCGGCTGGTGTGACGAAGCGGATCAGCCGCCCGCCGCCGGGCTCCAGCAGCCGCCAGGGCAGGGCGACCGCGAGCTCGGTGAGCGTCCCCGTCGGGTAGGATTGCGCGAGGCGCTGCGCCATCGCCCCGCCGCCGGCCATGCCCGCCGGGCCGACCAGCGCCATGGCGAGATCGTGCAACCCCGGGTTGTGGCCGATCAGCAGCACGCTCCGCGCCGTCTCCCGCATGCCCCGCAGCACGTCCAGCAGCCCCTGCCAGGGCGCGAGATAGAGCGCGTCCATCGGCTCGGTGAGCGGCGAGCCCTCGATCGGCTGGATCGCCTCCAGCGTCTGGAGGGTCCGGCGGGCGGAGGAGACGAGGACGACATCGGGGGCGAGGCCGAGCTCGCGCATCGCTTCCCCCATCGCGACCGCGTTGCGCCGGCCGCGCGCGTTGATCGGCCGCGCATGGTCGGGCAGGCGCGGATCGTCCCAGGAGGATTTGGCGTGCCGCAGCAGCAGCAATTGTCGCATGGCCGCGCATCCTAAGCACGGCGGCGCGCGGCTGTCTGCCTCGGCCGGGCGCCCTGGCGGGATGGCGGGGCGGCCCCATTTCCGCCGCGCGAAGATGACAGAGGGTCTGTATGGCGGGACATGTTCTGGTGTTCGGCGCGACGGGGGGCATCGGCGGGGCGCTGGCGCGGCGGCTCGCCGCGCGCGGCGCGGCGCCCTTCCTGGTGGCGCGGGAGGCCGGGCGGCTCGCGGCGCTCGGGGCGGAGATCGGCGCGCCCTGGCAGGCAGCGGACGTGACAGACGCCGCGGCGCTGCGCGCGGCGGTGGCGGCCGCGGGCACGCCGCTCGCCGGGCTCGCCTTCTGCGTCGGCTCCATCCTGCTCAAGCCGCTGGCGCGGCTGACCGAGGCGGAGATGCTCGAGACCTTCCGGCTGAACGCGCTGGCGCCGGCGATGGCGGTGCAGGCGGCGCTGCCGGCGCTCCTCGCCGGCCAGGGGAAGGGACCGGGGAGCGTGGTGCTGTTCTCCTCCGTCGCGGCGCGGCGCGGCTTCCCGAACCATGCGGCGATCGGCGCGGCCAAGGCCGCGGTGGAGGGGCTCGCGGTCTCGCTCGCGGCGGAACTCGCGCCCTCGGTGCGGGTGAACGTGGTGGCGCCGAGCCTGACGCGCACGGCGCTCGCCGAGCCGCTGACCCGGAGCGCCCAGATGGCCGAGGCGATCGCGAAGCAGCACCCGATCCCCCGCCTCGGCGAGGCCGCGGATGCGGCGGCGCTGGCCGATTTCCTGCTCTCGCCCGAAGCCGGCTGGATCACCGGCCAGGTGATCGGCGTGGATGGCGGGCGCGGCGCGATCGCGGCGAAGGGCTGAGGCGATGATGCGGCGCGCGATCCTGGCCGCCGGGCTCTGGCCGCTGGCCGCCGCGGCAGCCGCGGCCGACCTCGCCTTCCGCGTGCTGCGCGAGGGGCGGGAGGTGGGCACGCATCGCGTCCGCTTCCGCGAGGCGGGCGGCCTGCTGGAGGTGACGAGCGAGCTTCGCATCCAGGTCCGGCTCGCGGGCTTCACCGTCTTCCGCTTCACGCAGGACACGGAGGAAAGCTGGCGCGGGCGGCTGCTGGTCGCGCTGACCAGCCGCAGCGAGCGCAACGGCCGCACCGGCTTCTGCGAGGCACGGGAGACGCAGGGCGGGCTGCTGCTGCGCGGCGCCGAGGGCGAGACGCGGCTGCCGCGCGCGGCCTGCCCGCTGACCTGGTGGCGGGCCGAGAGCCTGGCGGCGGATGTGCCGCTGTTCGAGGTGCGCGAGGGCCGCGCCGTCGCGCCGCGCATCGAACGCGCGCGGGAGGGCGGCGGGCTGCTCGTGCGGGTGATCGGCGCCGAGACGAACGAGGTGCGCTACGACGCGGCCGGCACCTGGACCGGCTTCGCCACCACCGGCGAGGATGGCAGCCGCGCGGTGTACGAACGCGCATGACCATCCTCCGGGTCGTGCTGGGCGACCAGTGCTCGGCCGCGCTCTCCGCGCTCGACGGGCTCGATCCGGCGCGCGACGTGGCGCTGATGGCGGAGGTGCGGGCCGAATGCACCTATGTGCGCCACCACAAGCAGAAGATCGCGCTGGTGCTCTCCGCGATGCGCCACTTCGCGGCGGAACTGCGCGCGCGCGGCGTGCGGGTGGACTACGTCGCGCTCGACGATCCGGCGAACACGCACACCCTGGCCGGCGAGGTGGCGCGCGCGGCCGCACGCCTCGGGCCCGCGCGGATCGTGGCCACGCATCCCGGCGAATGGCGCGTGCTCGAGGACATGCGCGGGTGGGACGCGGCGACCGGCGTGCCCGTGGAGATCCGTGAGGACACGCGCTTCCTCTGCACGCTGGAGCGCTTCCGCCGCTGGGCGGCCGGGCGGACGCAGCTTCGCATGGAGTATTTCTACCGCGAGATGCGGCGCGCGACCGGCCTGCTGATGGAAGGCCCCGACGAGCCGGCCGGCGGCCAGTGGAACTTCGACCATGAGAACCGCGCGAGCCTGCCGCGCGATGTGCGCCCGCCGCCGCCGCGCCGCTTCCCGCCCGACGCGGTGACGCGCGAGGTGATGGCGCTGGTCGCGCGCGAATTCCCTGACCATTTCGGCGGCCTCGATGCCTTCGCCTGGCCGGTGACGGCGGCGGAGGCGGACCAGGCGCTGGCGGACTTCATCGCCCATCGCCTGCCGCGCTTCGGCGACTACCAGGACGCGATGGCCGAGGGCGAGCCGATGCTGTTCCACGCGGTGATCGCGGCGGCGATGAATTGCGGCCTGCTCGATGCGCGCCACTGCTGCGAGGCGGCGGTGCGCGCCTGGCGCGAGGGGCATGCGCCGCTCAACGCCGTCGAGGGTTTCGTGCGGCAGATCCTCGGCTGGCGCGAATACGTGCGCGGCCTCTACTGGGCGCGCATGCCCGCCTACAGGGAGACGAACGCGCTGGAGGCCGCGCGCCCGCTGCCGGAGTTCTACTGGACCGGCGAGACCTCGATGGCGTGCCTGCGCGCGGCGATCGGGCAGACGCGCGACCTCGCCTACGCGCATCACATCCAGCGGCTGATGGTCACGGGGAACTTCGCCCTCCTCGCGGGGCTCCATCCCGATGCGGTCAACGAATGGTACATGATCGTCTATGCCGATGCCTATGAATGGGTGGAACTGCCCAACACGCATGGCATGGCGATCTTCGCCGATGGCGGGGTGATGGCGTCGAAGCCCTATGCGGCGAGTGGCGCCTACATCAACCGCATGTCGGACCATTGCCGCGGCTGCGCGCATGACGTGAAGGCCGCGACGGGCCCGCGCGCCTGCCCCTTCAACTTCCTCTACTGGGACTTCATCGCCCGCCACGCCGCACGCTTCGCGCGCAACCCGCGCATGGCGATGCCGCTGCGGACGCTCGCGAAGATGGAAGCGGGAAAGGTGGCGGCGATGCGGGCGGAGGCGGCGCGGTTCCTGGAAGGGCTGTAGCGCGTGCTCACGCCCAGGCCGGCAGGTCCAGCCAGGCCAGATGCCCACCCTTGCCCGCGCCGCAATCGAGGAAGATGCAGCGGCCGCCGAGCAGGCCTTCGGCCACGAAGGGCCGGCCATCGGTGCTGCGGCGGTCATGGCCGCAGACCACCAGCATCCCCTCCGGGATGCGGTCCACCCAGTCATGCACGCGGTCGGGATAGCCATCTGCGCGCATCCGCCCGGTCACCTGGCCGAACAGCGCGCGGGTGACGAGGCCGCTGGCCTTCGCGGTCGCCGCGTCGGGCGGCGACGCGGCGTGCAGCATGCCGGGATGGAAGCCGCCATGGACGAAGACGCGGCCGCCATCGCGGATCCAGGCCGGCGCGCGGGCGATCTCGCGCACCGCGCGCGCCGCCAGATCGGGCCCATCCGGCGCGGCCTCGAGCTGCGCCAGCGTGCGGCCGAGGCCCTCGGGCTGGGCGCGCACCGCCTGGCCGAGCAGCGCGCGGCGCAGCTTGTGATCGTGGTTGCCGAGCAGGAACATCCCCCGCCCCGAATCGAGCAGGCCGAACATCAGCCGCAGCACCTCGGGGCTGTCCGGGCCGTGATCCGTCAGGTCGCCGAGCTGGAGGACGAACTTGTCCTCGGCCAGCGCGCCCTCGATGGCGGCGCGGAAGGCGCCGGCCTCGCCATGAACGTCGGCGACCACGCGCAGCCCGGCGAAGCCGCGCCAGAGATCGCCCGGATGCGTCACGCCGCGGTCTTGAGCGCGGCGAAGGCCGCGAGCGCGCGGGCGCGGCCCTCGGCGGGGTCCACCAGCGGGCGCGGATAGCCGACGCCGAGCGTCACGCCGGCGGCGCGGAGCAGCTCCGGCGGCGCCTCCCAGGGCTTGTGCAGGAAGGCCGCCGGCAGCTTCGCGAGCTCCGGCACCCAGCGCCGCACATAGTCGCCCGCAGCGTCGAACTTCTCGCCCTGGAGCACGGGGTTGAACACGCGGAAATAGGGCGCGGCATCGGTGCCGCAGCCCGCCACCCATTGCCAGGAGGCGCTGTTGGAGGCGAGGTCGTGGTCCACCAGCGTGTCGCGGAACCAGGCCTCGCCGTCCTGCCAGGGCTGGAGCAGGTGCTTCACCAGCAGGCTGCCGACGATCATCCGCACGCGGTTGTGCATCCACCCCGTCCGCCAGAGCTGGCGCATGCCGGCATCCACGATCGGATAGCCGGTGCGGCCCCGCTGCCAGGCGGCGAGGATCGCCGCATCGGCGCGCCAGGGGAAGGCATCGAATTCGCGGCGCAGGTTGCGCTCCGGCAGTTCGGGGCGGTGCCAGAGCAGGTGGTAGGAGAATTCCCGCCAGAGCAGCTCCTTGAGCCAGGTCTCGACGCCCGCTCCCTTGCCCTGCCGCGCCGCGTGCCAGCATTGCCGCACGCTGATCTCGCCGAAGCGCAGATGCGGCGAGAGGCCGGAGGTGCCCGGGGTCCCCGGCAGGTTCCGCGCCGCGTCGTAGCCGGCGAGCGCGCCGGCGGCGAAGCGCGCGAGCCGCGCCCCGGCGCCCGCCTCGCCGGGCTGCCAGTGATCGGCGAAGCCGGCGGCCCAGTCGGGCTCGCCGGGCACCGGATAGAGGCCGAGCGCATCGAGCGATTCGCCGCCCGCAGGCGGCTCGGCGCCCGGGATCGCGGCCGGCGCGGGCAGCGGCGGATCGGGCTCGCCGGCGGCGAACATCGCCTTCGCGAAGGGCGTATAGACCTGGTAGGGGCGGCCGGTGCCGGCGGCGAAGCCATGCGGCTCCCGCAGCGTCACGGTGGTGTGGAGCACGAGCTTCCGGCCGGCATCGTGCAGCGCCTCATGCACGCGGCGCGACTGCTCGCGCGCCCAGGGATCGAGCGCGCGGCCGGCATGGACCGTGGTGGCGCCGATCGCGGCGGCCAGCGCCGGCAGGATCGTCTCGGCCCGTCCCTTCGCCAGCAGCAGCTTCGCGCCGCGCGCGGCGAGGTCGGCGCCGAGCGCGGCGAGGCTCCGCTTCAGCCACCAGCGGCTGGCCGCGCCGTGGCGCCAGGCGCCGGCCGCCGCGTCGTCCAGCACGAAGACCGGCAGCACCTTCCCGCCCGCGGTGAGCGCGGCGGCAAGGGCGGGGTGATCGGCAAGGCGGAGATCGTGGCGGAACCAGAGCAGCGTTGCGGTCATGCCCCCCAGATAGCGTGTCCGCGTGCCGCTGCGAGCCTCCGCCGGGCAACCCGCGCGGCGATGCGGCGTTGAAGGGGCAACGGCGGGCCATGCCTTCGCGGCGCGGCCGTCGCCGGGACGCAACCCGCAAGGAGACCCTCCATGACCCGCACCCGACGCCATGCCCTGCTCTCGCTCGGCACGCTCGCCGGCGCCGCGCTGTTCGCGCCGGCGCTGCGCGCGCAGACGCCGCCCGTCGGCGCCCGCACGATCGCGGACACGCTCGCCGCCAATCCCGCCTTCGCCCGCTTCCTCGATCTCGTGACCCGCGCGGGCGCCATCGAGGATCTGCGCCAGCCCGACCAGCGCACGCTCTTCGCGCCGACCGAGGAGGGCATCGCCACCCTCGCGCCGAGCGTGCTCGGCGACCTGACGGCGAGCCCCGAGAACGCGCGCTCCCGCGTGCGGCCCTTCGTGCTGAACCACCTCGTGGCGGGCAGCCTGGACGGGCTCGCGCCGCGCCGGCTGCGCAACCTGAACGGCGGCGAGATCGAGCTGGTGAGCGAGGGCGGGCTGATCGGCCTGCGGAACCTCGCCCCGCCCGCGCCGACCTTCCGCAGCACCTCCTCGCCCGCCGGGCTGCACGTGCCCGCGGCGCCGATCCAGGTGACCGGCGCGTCGATCCCGGCGAGCAACGGGATGATCTATCCGATCAACGGCGTGATCGTCTGATCGCTCGGCCGCTGCGCCCGGCGCAGCGGCCCCGTGGGGAAGGAGTAGAGCCGCTCCGCCCCGATCAGGAAGGCCCGGCCGCCGCGCGGGAACAGCCGCGCGATGGCCGGGTCGGCGATGTCGAGCCCGCCGGTATAGGCGCCGAAGGCGGGCAGCAGCACGCGCCGCCCGTCCGAGAGGAAGCAGGGCCGCGTGACGCCGCCGGCCCGCGTCGGCATCGTCGCCTTCGGGTGGAAATGGCCCGAGAGCTCCGCCACCGCGCCCGGCGTGCCGATGTGGCGGAAGGCGAAGGGGCCGAGCTTCCATTCCGCCACCGCCTCGCCCGGCAGATCGCGCGGCGGCGCGGGATCGTGGTTGCCGAGCACCCAGACCACCTCGATCCCGGCGAGGAGGCGGCGCAGCAGCGCCGCATCGGCGGGCGCAAGGCGCGCGGAGCCGCCGGCATCGTGGAAGCTGTCGCCGAGCAGCACGAGCCGCTTCGGCGCCCAGTGGCGCAGCACGCGCGCCAGGCGATCGAGCGTCTCCGCGGTGTCGTAGGGCGGCAGCATCCGCCCGCGCGCGGCGAAGGCGCTGCCCTTCTCGAGATGCAGGTCGGCGATCGCGAGCAGCCGCTGCGCCGGCCAGGCGACGGCGCCGCGCGGGTCGAGCATCAGGCGCTCGGTGCCGATGTGCAGCGGCGCGGCGACGGTCATCGCATAAGGCCCTTCGGCGCGCGCATCGGAAAGCGCGTGGCGCCGGCGCGGCGGCGCGGTTCGCGGCGCTGGCGCGGACGGTCGCGGTCGCCGCGGGCCGGGATGTGGTCGGTCAGCTCCGCCAGGGTCTCGCTGAACAGCTCCGCGCCCCCGGTCGCCTCCTCCACCAGCGCGGCTGCCTCGGCGAGCAGCGCATCCTCGGCGCCGCCGGCCACCCATTCGCGGCCCTTCTCGATCAGCGAGGGCACGGCCAGCGGCGAGACGCGATCGAGCGCGCGATGCAGGATGCCGCCGCGCTGCGCGCGGTCCAGGATCAGCCCGATGCGCGCCACGTCGGTCAGCCCGCCGGCGGCCTCGCGGCGCGTCGCGCGCAGCAGGATGTGGTCGGGCTCATGCTTGCGCAGCACGTCGTAGATGAGGTCGGCGGACATGGTCATCTGGCGGCGCGACTTCTCCTGGTTCGGGTGGTGCTTCTCGATCAGGCCGGCGATCATCGCGATGTTGCGGAAGCTGCGGCGGAGCATGGAGGATTCGGCCATCCACGCCTCCAGCTCCTCGCCGAGCAGGTCGGGCTCGAACAGGCGCTCGACGCCGGTGGGCTCGAAGGCGGCCCAGCAGGCCAGGACATAGTCGGTGGCGAGATAGCCGAGGGGGGCCATCCCCAGGCGCTCCATCCGCTTCGTCACCAGCATGCCGAGCGTCTGGTGCGCGAGCTGGCCTTCGAACCCGTAGGCGAGGAGGAACCACTTGCCGCCCCGCGGGAAGGTCTCGACCAGCAGGCCGTCCTTCGGCGGGATGGCGGAGACGTGGCGCTGCAATCGCAGCCATTCCTGCACCGGCGCGGGCAGGCCAGGCCAGGCGCCCGGCTCGGCGAGGATCGCGCGGACCCGGGCGGCGAGATGCGTCGAGAGCGGCAGGCGGCTGCCGCCATAGACCGGCACGCGGGGTTCGAGCCCGCTCGCGCGGGTGACGAGGGCGACCAGGCCGTCGAGCCCCTCGAAGCGCAGCAATTGCCCGGCGAAGATGAAGGCATCGCCGGGCACGAGGGAGGAGACGAACCATTCCTCCACCTCGCCCAGCACCGCACCGCCGCGCAGCCGCACCTTCATCATCGGCAGGTCGATGATCGTGCCGAGATTCATCCGGAGCTGCCGCGCGACCGCGTTGGAGCGGACATGCACGCGCCCCTCCGCGTCGCGGAACAGCTTGCGGAAGCGGTCATAGGTGCGGAGCGCATAGCCGCCATCCTCGACGAAGCGGAGCGCGTCGTCGAAGTCGCGGCGTTCGAGCGCGGTATAGGGCGCGGCGCGCGTCACCTCGGCGTAGAGCTCATCGGGCAGGAAGGGCCCGGCGACGGCGCAGGCGAGGATGTGCTGGCAGAGCACGTCGAGCCCGCCCTGCCGCGGCGCTTCGCCATCGAGCTGGCCGGCCGCGATCGCCTGGCGTGCCGCGAGGCATTCCACCACCTCGAAGCGGTTGGCGGGGACGAGCACGGCGCGGGAGGGTTCGTCCATGCGGTGGTTGGCGCGGCCGATGCGCTGCAGCAGGCGCGCGACACCCTTCGGCGCGCCGACCTGCACCACCTGGTCCACCGCGCCCCAGTCGATGCCGAGATCGAGCGAGGCCGTGGCGACCACGGCGCGGAGCTTCCCCGCGGCCATCGCCGCTTCCACCTTGCGCCGCTGCTCGACGGTGAGGCTGCCGTGATGCAGGCCGATCGGCAGGTTGTCGTCGTTCAGCTTCCACAGCGCCTGGAACACGAGCTCGGCCTGGGCGCGGGTGTTGACGAAGACGATGGTGACCGCCGCCTCGCGGATGCGGCGATGGACCTCCGGCATGGTGGCGAGCCCCATCTCCCCGCCCCAGGGCAGGCGGCCTTCGGGGAGCAGGAGGTCGAGCATCGGCTCGGCGCCGCCCTCGCCAAGCACGAGGCGGACATCCTCGGGGCGCGCGGTCGGCGAGAGGAAGGCGCGGAGCGCGTCCGGATGCGCGACGGTGGCCGAAAGCCCGACGCGCCGGCATTGCGGGGCGAGCCGCGCGAGCCGCGCCAGGCCGAGCGCGAGCTGGTCGCCCCGCTTGGTGCCGGCGAGCGCATGGATCTCGTCCACCACCACCGCGCCGAGGCCCGCGAAAAGCCCTGGCGCATCGGGCAGGGTCAGCAGCAGGGCGAGCGATTCGGGCGTGGTGAGCAGCAGATGCGGCGGCGCCTCGCGCTGCCGCGCGCGACGGTTGGCCGGCGTGTCGCCGGTGCGGGTCTCGATGCGGATGGGCAGCGCCATGTCCTGCACCGGCGCGGTGAGGTTGCGCGCGATGTCCACCGCGAGCGCCTTGAGCGGCGAGATGTAGAGCGTGTGCAGCCCCTCGCGCGGGCGCTGGTGCAGGTCCACGAGGGAGGGCAGGAAGCCTGCCAGCGTCTTGCCGCCGCCGGTCGGCGCGACGAGCAGCGCATGCGCGCTGTGCTCCGCGGCGTCCAGCATCGCGCGCTGATGCGCACGCGGCGCCCAGCCGCGGGCGGCGAACCAGCGGGCGAAAGGTTCGGGGAATGTTCCCATGACTGGCGCCGTATATGCGCCGATCTCCCTCCCCCGCAATGCGGGGGAGGGCCGGGGTGGGGGTGCCGAGGATCAGGGCGCGCTTGACGGCGCACCCCCACCCCAGCCCTCCCCCGCAGGCGGGGGAGGGAGGAAAAGGGCGAGGTCGCGCTAGCCCTGCCTGCTGCGCACGAACGCGACCAGCGCGCCGAAATTCGGCTGCTCGGCGAGCATCTGCGAATCCACCGCCGCCTCGGCCCGCGCCTCGATCTCCACGCTGATCAGCGTGTGGTTCAGGCTGTCCCAGCCCGGCACGTCTGGCGCCGATTGCTCGGCGCGCAGCACCAGCTCGCGGTCGCCGATGATCTCGCGGGCGATGGCCTGGAGGTGGTCCAGCGTGAACGGCTTCATGCGGCGCCTCCTGCGCGGAAATGCTCCAGATACCGCTTGCGGTTCTCGTCGCGGCTGATCTTGCCGGAGGTGCTCTTGACCAGCCAGCGTTCCGCCACGATCCGCACGTCCCGCGGCTTGACCAGGAAGGCCTCGCTCACAGCGCGGCTGACGGCGCTGCGCAGCTCGGCTTCCGGCACGCCGGCCGCCTCGTCCTGCTCGGCGACGACGATCAGCTCCTCGCTGCCGGTCATGTCGCTGTCCACGCCGAACACCACGGCGCGGCCCTTCTTCACGCCATGGATCAGGCCGAGCGCGGCCTCCACGTCGCCGGCGAAGATGTTCTTGCCGTTGACGATGATGATCTCCTTGAGGCGGCCGAACACGTACACGTGCCCGTCCAGGATCACGCCGAGATCGCCGGTGCGGAAATGTCCGTCCGTGATGTTGGACTCGTCGGGCGTGCGGCCGCGATAGGCGGGAAAGAGGAAGTCGCCCGCGATCCCGATCTCGCCATAGACGCCCTCCGGCAGGCGCTGGCCTTCGTGATACGTCGCCACATCCAGCCCCGGCAGCACCCGGCCCGAGGAGAGCACGCCCTTGTGGTCCTTCGGCGGATCTCCGGGCGCGTCATCCGTCAGCAGCAGCGCGCCGGTCTGCCCGATCGGCGTGCCGGGCGGCACGGCGGGCGGGACCGAGAGCGCGCGGCGCTCGCCCGTCCGGCATTGGCTGACGGCGAAGACCGTCTCGGCCATGGCGTAGCAGCCGACCACGCTGCGCGGCCGCACGCCCCATTCGGCGAAGCTCGCCTCGAAGCCGCGCGCATCGGGCCAGCGGCAGGGCTCGGAGCAATCCACCCAGAGCTTCACGCCATCGAGCCGCGCCGGCTTCAGGGTCCGTTTCAGCCGGACGAAATGCCGGAAGGCGAAGTTCGGCATCCAGGTCACGTCGCATCCATCCGCCTCGATCATCCGGAAGAAGGCGCCCGGATCGGCGATCCATTCGAAGGGATCGAGCGTCGAGACCGTGTCGCCGCCCAGCACCGGCAGCAGGAAGGAGGCGATGAGCCCCATGTCGTGATAGAGCGGCAGCCAGGTGGCGACGTTCAGCCGCTCGGCGCCCGCCTCGGCACGGATCAGCGGCCAATAGGCGCGGAACTGGCCCGCCAGCATCCGCCCGCTGATCGCCACCGCCTTCTTGATCCCCGTGGTGCCGGAGGAATGCTGCACGAAGAGCGGTTCCTCGCTGTCGAGCCGCGCCCGGAAGGCCTCGAGCGCGCGGAGATCGCCGGGCTCCCCTGCCGGCACATCCAGCACGCGATGCGCGAAGCCCGGGGCGATGCGCCGCACCGTCTCCGCCACATGCGGGTCCATGGCCAGCAGCGCGGCGGGGTTGATGGCGGTGAGCGCGTGGCGCTGCTGTTCGTAGTAGTGCCGCTCATCCTGGATCGGCGAGGCGGGCGGGAAATAGGCGCCGAGCCGGCCGGCGGCGGCGATGGCGAGGAAGGCGGCCATCATCGCGGGCGAGGTATGCCCGATGACGAGCACGAAATCGCCGGGCCTCGTGCGGGTTTCGAGCCAGTCCGAGAGCCGCGTCACATGCCCCCAGAAGTCGCGCCCGGTCATCTCCTGCCGCGCGCCCTTCTGCCAGTGGCGGAGGGTCACGCGGTCGAGGAGATCGGGCGGCAGCAGCGCCATCGGGTTCGCCTCGTCACCGCCTTGCCCATGCGTTGCGCCCCCCCCACCCCAACCCTCCCCCGCGAGGGGGGAGGGGGTTGTCCGCTCCCTCCCCCCTCGCGGGGGAGGGTTGGGGTGGGGGGGCGCGACCGGGCCGGAGAAGATCCCGCTCACGATGCTAGGCCGCGTCCGGCAGGCCGTCGCCGCCGGCTTCGCCCGCGCGGCGCTGCATGAGGCCCCAGTTCACCAGCGCGCGGAGCAGGAAGGACATGAAGGTGCGCTCGAAGATCAGCCCCTCCCGCGCATCCGCCGCCTCGTCGTCGTGCCAGACATATTCCTTCGACGGGTAGGGGCAGGTGACGAAGGCGGTGGTGTCGTCCACGCGGCGGAAGGCAGGCTTCGCGCGATAGGCGGTCTGGTTGCTGATCAGGATGCGGTTGCGCTCCGTCCCCGTGAAGCGCGCGAGGGCGGCCTGCAGGCGGGGAAGGAAATCGAGCGGCTCGGCCGGGTACTCCACCGGGCAGGTGCCGAGCAGGAACACCGTGTCGGGCCGCTGGCAGGCGGCGCGGAAACTCGCCGCCTTGCGCGCGCAGTCCTCGCGTAGCGCGGCCAGGTCGTCCTTCAGCCAGTAGGTGCCGCGGTTGTGGTTCCAGAAGGCGCCGCGGTCCTTCCGCATGGCGAATTCGTGCCCGCGCTGGGAGGTGACGGCGCGCACCGTCTCGGGCGTGCAGTAGGTGGCGAAATCGTCCTCCAGCGCGCCGATCATGCCGTCGATCGTGTGGCCGGCGAGAGAGAAAGGCACGAACAGGTGCACGAAATCCGCCTCCCGCCGCAGGCCCCAGCGGCCCGGCAGGTGCCAGGGCAGGCAGTTCAGCCCGAGGGAGAGGATGCTGGCGCCGCCCTCGTAGCGCTCCGCGAGCGTGCGGCGGAAGCGCTGGCGGTGGCTCACCGCGCGCCAGGCGGTCATCGTCGCCTCGTCCTTGCGCGCGGCGGCGAGCGTCGCATCGAGCGCGCCGCCGATCGCCGCGGGCGGCAGGCAGCAGCGCTCGGCGTAGCGGAGCAGCGTGGTGAGGTCCTCGGCGCCGAGCGCCGGGTCCGGCCGCAGCGCGGCGATCGCCCGGCGTGTTTCCGCCTGGAGCGTGGCGTAGTCCTGGAAGCCGAACAGCAGGCGGAGATAGGTCGCGTGGACGCCGGTCTCGGCGGGCTCCACGCGCCCCTTGAGAAGCGCCATGGCGCCCGCGAGGTCGCCTTCCTCGCGCAGGCGCATCGCGTCCCGCAGCAGCGGGTTTTCCCGGCTCGACATGGTCAGCCGAGGCGCGCGGTCAGCCTTCCGCGTCCTTCGCCGGCTTCTCGGTCTTCACCACCGCGAAGCCCATCTTGCCGAGCTGGCGCACCACCATGGAGCCGAGCTTGGTGTATTCGCGCCGCGCGCCGCCCCACTGCGTCTTGAACTGCTCGCGGATCTGCTCCTTCGTCATGTCCGGATTGGCCTGGATCTGGAGCTGGCGCCAATAGGCCTGGCCGAGCGCCTTCGCGACCTCCTTCTCCTCGTCGGACATCTTCGGCATGGGGAGCTCCTCTTCGGTATCCGGCGCGTCGGCCGTGGAAAGGGTGGGGATCGGCAGGCCGATGCTGATATGCGGGCGGAAGGGGGAAGCGGCCTCCGGCCGCGCGAGCCGCGCCACGACGAACAGGTCCCGGCCATCCGGCGCGCCGGTCGCGGGATCCCAGTGCGAGCACTCGACGATGTCGAAGCCGAGCGCGCCGAGCAGGCCCTTCACCAGCGACGGGCTCTGCCACTCGAACCGGGTGCAGGCCTGGCCCTGGTACGGGAAGTAGGTGCGGATGTCGCCCAGCAGCTTGGCGAAGCCCTTGGGGCTCGTGGCATCCGCGACGTTGAACACCAGCCAGCCGCCCGGCTTGAGGACCAGCGCGGCATTGGCGAACCAGGCGAACTGGTACTGGCTGTCGAGATGCAGCAGCGTATCCAGGCTGATCACGGCATCGAGCGTGCCGTGCAGCTTCTCCCGCTCGAAGCGCTTGTAGATGAAGTCCGGATGCACGGGATCGAAGGGCAGCAGCTCGAGCCGGCCCGCGGCGAGTTCCTCCGGGAACTTCGCCGCCGCCGCGCCGCGCAGCCCGCCCGACATCTGGAAGGCGGTGAGCCGGAGCGAGGGATTGCCGTTCAGCAGCGCCCGCGTCAGCCGCGTGTCGCCGAGCGAAAGCTCCGCCGCGCGCTGCCAGCGCGAGACGCCGGCGATCTCCGCCAGGCGGAACAGCACGGCTTCAGGCTTGGCGCGGTCCGGCCGGTCGGCGGTGGCGAAGCCGGCCATGCGGTCCCAGAGCGCGGCGTAGGTCTCGGCCTCCGCGGCCATCGGGCGCTGGGCGTTGGGGTCCTGCCGCAGCGCGTCGCGGAGGCTCTCGGCCTTCGCCACGTCCACGAGCTTCGCGATCAGATAGAGGTCGCGCGCAGGGCGGCCATCCCAGTAGGACCAGGCATCGAGCGATTCGATCTCGAAGCCGAGCTCGCCGAGCGTGTGGCGGACGATCTCCTCCGAGAGATACTCGAACTTCGGGCAGATGCGGCCCTGGAACTTGTAGAACTTGCGGATGTCGCGGGTGATCTTCTGCAGGCCCGATTCCGTGGTGGGATCGGCCAGCGTCATCAGGATCCGCCCGCCGGGCTTCAACACCTGCGCGGCGTTCACCCAGTAGGTGAAGAGGTATTGCAGGTCCACATGGACCATCGCGTCGATGCTGAACATCGCATCGACCTTGCGCTTGAGCCCCGCCTTCTCGATCAGCGTCATCATCGCGTCGGGCGCGACGGAATCGATCTCGGTCAGCGTCAGGCGGTCGGCCGTCACATAGTCGGACAGCCGCGACGCGGTGGCGTCGAGGAAGTTCTTCGAGACGTCGAAGCCGAAGACGCGCACCTTGTCGTTCGCGCGCAGCACGCGTTCGGTGTATTTGCCGCCGCCGCCGCCGATCTCGATCGCCGCATCCCAGTTGGCGACGCCGGACGGCGTGAACAGCTTGTCGAAGATGCGCTGCCAGGACTGCTCGTTGCCCCATTCCTCGCCGGGGTAGGTCAGGCGGCTGTCGCTTTCCTGGAGCTTGGGGAAGGACTCGGCGACATAGCGGTCCCAGAGTTCGCCGTAGGTCTGCTTCTTCATCCGTCTCGCTCTGTCCCGCCCGGGCGCGCCAAGCCCGGAGTTGCGCCGCTGCCTCGGCGCCCCCCCGACCGCCGCGTGTCCACGCCGGTCCCGGCCGGCGCGATCAGGCACCCGGGCAGGTAGCAGATCGCCCCCCGAGGGGGAAGCCGGCCGGCCCCTGGCTGCGCCGGCGCACGACACAATATGTCGAGCGATGGTCGGCGACCTTTCCCCGCATCCCGAGACCTGGCTGCGCGTCACGCCGCGCGGACTCTACTGCGAGCCTGGTGACTTCTTCGTTGACGCCGCGCGGCCCGTCCCGCGGACCGTCGTCACGCATGGCCATTCCGACCACGCACGGCCCGACCATGAGGCCGTATTGGCCACGCCCGAGACCCTCGCGATCATGCGCGCGCGGCTCGGCGAGGGGCGCGCGGGGCGCACGCAGCAGGCGCTGCCGCCGGGCGAGTCGCTCATGGTGAACGGCGTCGGGGTGCGGCTGCTCCCGGCGGGGCATGTGCTGGGCTCGGCGCAGGTGGTGCTGGACTGGCGCGGCAGCCGCGCGATCGTCTCGGGCGACTACAAGCGCCGCGCCGACCCGACCTGCGCGGGGTTCGAGCCGCTGCGCTGCGACGTCTTCGTGACGGAAGCGACCTTCGCGCTGCCGGTCTTCCGCCATCCGCCCGCCGAGGCCGAGATCGCGCGGCTGCTGGCGAGCCTCAGGATGTTCCCCGACCGCGCGCATCTGATCGGCGCCTATGCGCTCGGCAAGGCGCAGCGGCTGATCGCGCTGCTGCGCGCGGCGGGGTGGGAGCGGCCGATCTTCGTCCATGGCGCGCTGGCCGGCCTGTGCGCGCTCTACGAATCGCTCGGCGTGCGCCTCGGTGAACTCCGCCCGGTGCCGCTCGACCGCAAGGGCGGGCAGCTCGCCGGCGAGATCGTGCTCGCGCCGCCCGGGGTGGAGGCGACGAGCTGGGTGCGGCGGCTGGCCGATCCCGTGGTCGCCGCGGCCTCGGGCTGGATGCGGGTGCGCCAGCGCGCCAAGGCCAAGGGCGTGGAGCTGCCGCTGATCGTCTCCGACCACGCCGACTGGGAGGAGCTGCTCGCCACCTGCGCCGAGGTGGAGGCGCCGGAGATCTGGGTCACGCATGGGCGGGAGGATGCGCTGGTGCATGCCCTGGCCCAGCGCGGCCAGCGCGGCCGCGCGCTGCACCTGGTCGGCCGCGGCGAGGAGGAAGAGGAGGTGGTGGCGTGAGCCTGCCGGCCTTCGCCGCGCTGCTCGAAAGGCTGGTCCATACGCCGGGGCGCAACGCCAAGCTCGCCCTGCTGCGCGACTGGTTCGCGACCCAGCCCGATCCCGACCGCGGCATCGGGCTCGCGGCGCTGACCGGCGAATTGTCGCTCGGCGTGGCGAAGCCGGGGATGGTGCGGGAACTGGCGGCGGCGCGGACGGACCCGGTGCTGTTCGGGCTGAGCTACGACTATGTCGGCGACCTGGCGGAGACGGTCGCGCTGATCTGGCCGGCCCCCGTCCGATCGCGAAGTGCCGCAGGCACGCAGCGTGAATCGGCCGGGCAGGGCGATGACGGCGGGAATGAGCCGGCGCCCACGCTCACGGAGGTCGTCGCGGCCCTCGAAACCACGCCGAAGGCCGGGCTGCCCGCGCTGCTCGCGGGTTGGCTCGACGCGCTGGCGCCGGAGGCGCGCTTCGCGCTCATCAAGCTCGTCACCGGCGGGCTGCGCGTCGGCGTCTCGGCCCGGCTCGCCAAGACGGCGCTGGCGGAATGGGCGGGGCAGGACGTGGATGCGATCGAGGAGGTCTGGCACGGGCTCGCCCCACCCTACCTGCCGCTCTTTGCCTGGCTGGAAGGGCAGGGGCCGCGCCCCGATCCGCGCGACGCGCCGGTGTTCCGCCCGCTGATGCTGGCCCATCCGCTGGAGGCGGCGGACCTCGCCGCGCTCGACCCGGCGGCGCATCGCGCGGAGTGGAAATGGGACGGCATCCGCGTGCAGCTGTCCGCGACGCCGGGTGGCCGGCGGCTCTGGTCGCGCGGGGCGGAGGACATCTCGGGCAGCTTCCCCGAGATCGTCGCCGCGATGGAGTTCCAGGGGGTGCTGGACGGCGAGCTGCTGGTGATGCGGGACGGCCCCAAGGGGCAGGAGGTCGCGCCCTTCGCCGATCTCCAGCAGCGGCTGAACCGCAAGGTGGTCTCGGCGCGGATGCAGGCGCAGTTCCCCGTCGGCGTCCGGCTCTACGACCTGCTGTTCGACGGCGCGGAGGATCTGCGCGCGCGGCCCTTCGTCGAACGCCGCGCGCGGCTGGAGGCCTGGTTCGCCCGCACGCGGCCGGCGCGGATGGACCTCTCGGAACTCGTGCCCTTCGACAGCCTCGAGGCGCTCGAGGCCATCCGCGCCGGCGCGCGGGAGGCGGCGATCGAGGGCCTCATGCTCAAGCGCGCCGACAGCCCCTACCTCCCCGGGCGCGTGAAGGGCCATTGGTGGAAGTGGAAGCGCGCGCCGCTCAGCGTGGATGCCGTGCTGATGTACGCGCAGCGCGGGCACGGGAAGCGCAGCAGCTATTATTCCGACTACACCTTCGGCCTGTGGCGCCCGGACGGCGCCGGCGGGCGGGACCTGGTGCCGATCGGCAAGGCCTATAGCGGCTACACCGATGCCGAGCTGCTCTGGCTCGACCGCTGGATCCGCAACAACACCGTCGCCCGCTTCGGCCCGGTGCGGGAGGTGGAGAAGGCGCTGGTGCTGGAGGTGGAGTTCGACGCCGCGCAGCGTAGCGGCCGCCACCGCAGCGGCGTCGCGCTCCGCTTCCCGCGCATCGCCCGGCTGCGCCGCGACAAGCCGGCCGAGGAGGCGGACGAGCTCGGCGCCGTGGAGCGGTTGATCGGGTGAACCTCTCCCTCCCCCGCCTGCGGGGGAGGGTCGGGGTGGGGGGCAAGGATCAGCCCCGCGCCCGACGCCCGCACCCCCACCCCAGCCCTCCCCCGCAGGCGGGGGAGGGGGTGGGAAGCGCCCGCTACTCCATCCCCGCGATCATCTCCTGCGCGGTCTTCGCCCACTGGTCCCACGCCGCCTGCGCCGTCGCCGTCGCCCGCTCGGCGGCGAGGCTCGCGGCGTTCAGGCGGCGGCGGGCTTCCTCGCGCTCCGGTCCCGTCCGATCCTCCACGGCCGCGCGGGCGCCGCGCAGCGTGACCTCGGCATTGCGCGATTCGCGGATCGCCGTGCGCGCGGCATCCAGCAGCCGCCGCACCTCCGCCATGCGCGCGACCAGCGCGGCGAGCCTTTCGCGCCCCGGCGCCTCCGGCGCGAGGCGATCGAGCAGCGTGCGGAGAGTCTCGAGCGTCGCCGGGCCACCGGGCAGGCGGCGGAGGCTCTGCTCCACGTCGATCTCGGTCCAGCGCAGCAGGACCGGGTCGCCGAGGCCGGCATCCCAGACCGGCAGGTCGCTCCGCGTCTCGCGCTCGAAGGGAAAGCGCAGCGTCTCGCTGCCGCCGGCCAGCCGCGCCTCGTGCCGCAGGCCGAAATCGCCCTCGGCCGCGACGCGGAAGCGTGGCGTGAAGCCCTGGCGGCGCGGCAGGTCCACCACCACCAGCGCGCCGCGTCCGGCCCGGGCGGCGCCGGAGGCGTCCACCGTCAGCGCCTGCTCCTGGATCTGGAGCACGCTCACCATCACCACGCCGCGGCGGAAGACGGCGCCGGTGGGGCGTTCGGAATTGCCCGCGGCAGTGCTCATCCGCACGTCGCGGTCGCGCGCGAAGGCGAGGAGCCGCGTCTCGTCGGGCGCGATCGCGCGCAGTTCCGCATCGCCGAGATAGCCCCCCGCCTCCGCGCCCTCGTTCCCGTACAGCGTGGCAAGGCCGTCGGGCAGCGTGTGGCCGGAGGTGTTGCGGATGCGCACCGCCGAAAGCGGGTTGCGCGCCGCGAGATCCTGCACCCACCAGGCCCGCTCGGCCGGCAGCGTGGCATCCAGGAAGGGCAGGTTGGCGGTGTCGCCGCCGCGCAGCGTCACGGGCGCGGGCAGGGTGAAGGCGACGCGGCCGGCGGCGCTCGCGGCCTCGGCCTGGGGCGCGGCGGCGACGCTCTCGGCGAGCCGCGGCGCCACGGGCGCGATGCCGCGCGCGAGCGCCTGCGGCACCGGCGCGGCGGCGATGACGGGTGGCGGCGGGCGGGCGCCGGTATCGGCGCGCGGCTGCACCTGCTCGGCGCCGCGCACCGGCAATTCGGGCCGCGCCAGGCGGATCGGCGTGTAGAGCGGCTGGCGGAAGGCGGCGGGGTTGCCGGAGACGAGGGCGAGCCGCACCCCCTCCCAATCCGCGCCGGTGCGGTTCTCCACCACCGCCCAGCCCTGCAGCCGCGCCTCGCCATCCCCCGCCGGCACGATCAGCCGCCAATTCGGCTTCCAGAGCGGCGCGCCGGCGACATAGGCGAGCCCCACCTCGCGCGGCGCCGCGGCCCCCGAAAGCCGCAGCTCGACCTCGCGCGTGTCGGCGGTGCTGGCGGCGGCGACCGCCTCGGCGGCACGGCGGATGCGCGCGGCGAGCGCGGCGTCCGCCCAGGTGACGCTGTCCGCCTCGCGCAGGATCACGCTGGCGAGCCCCTGCGCCGTGACGAGCGTGACGCGCAGCGCCGGCGTCCGGCGGCCGCCCGCATCGGCCTCCACGTCCTCGGCGTCCACGAGCCGGCCGCTGACGCCGCCGGCCGTCACCTCGTGGCCGCGCAGCGCGCGCAGCAGCGGCAGGCGGCCGGCGAGGTCCTCGGGGCGCAGCGGCAGCCCCCGGAAGGCCTCGGCGGCGAGGTCCTGGGCGGGCAGGCGCACGCCCTCCACCTGGCCGCCCGGGTCGCGGACGAGCAGGCTCTTGAGCACGTCGTCCACATCCTCGAGCGGGACGCGGAAGCGCACCGCGGCACCCGGGGCCAGCAGGCCGGCGCGCTCCACCTGGATCAGCCCGGCATTGGAGAGGGTGACGGCGCGGACCGGCATCTCCTGGGCGAAGGCAGGCCCGAGGGACATCGCGGCGAGGAGCAGGGCAGGCAGCAGCGGGCGCATGGCGGTGATCCTCCGGTACGGGGAGGCTGCACGCGCGCGGCGCGGCGGGGAAGGGCGGTTGACCGGGGCGGGCGGGCAAGAGAGCGTGCGGGGCATTTTCCCCCCCCCGACCCTCCCCCGTGAACGGGGGAGGGGGAGACCGAGCCATGCCCATCGCCCCGAACCCGCTCCGCCAGCGCCTCGCCTCGGGCGGGCTCGCGCTCGGCTTCGGGGTGCATCACCTCCGCGGCAGCGCGGTCGGCATGATCGCCGCGGCCTCCGGCTTCGACTGGCTGTTCATCGACATGGAGCACGGCGCGATGAGCGTGGACGACGCGACGCGCATCTCCATCGCCGCGCTGAGCCAGGGCGTGACGCCGGTGGTGCGGATCTGCAAGGACGCGCTGAATGAGGGCACGCGCTGCCTCGACAACGGTGCGATGGGCGTCGTCGTGCCGCATGTGGACACGGCGGAGGAGGCGGCCGAGGTCGCCCGCGCCTACCGCTTCCCGCCGCAGGGCATGCGGAGCTGGGGCGGGCCGCCCTTCGCCTACGGCCTCGGCGCGGTGAACCCCGCCGAGGCGCAGGCGGAGCTGAACCGGGAGATCCTGATCGCCTGCATGATCGAGACGCCAGAGGCGGTGGCCAATGCGGAGGCGATCGCCGCGGTGGAGGGGGTGGACGTGCTGATGTTCGGCACCTCCGACCTGACGGCGACCATGGGCATCCCCGGCCAGATCGGCCACCCGGATGTGCGCCGCGCCTATGAGGCGGTGGGCGCCGCCTGCGCGAAGCATGGCAAGGTGATGGGCATGGGCGGCGTCTATGACGAGAAGGTCGCGCCCGACTACGTGAAGCTCGGCGCGCGCTTCATCCTCTCGGGCTCCGATCACGCCTTCCTGATGGCCGGGGCGGCGCAGCGGGCGAAGTTCCTCCGCGGGCTCGGCTGAACGGACGTAGGGTGGCGCAGATGAGAATCGCTCGCAAGGCACTTGCGACTGGTTCGCAATTGCGATAGACCCGCGCCATCCCCCTGGAGCCTGCCATGCTGCGCCGCACCCTGTTCTCCGGCCTCACCGCCCTGTCCCTCGCACTCTCGGGCCCCGCGCAGGCGCAGCCCGGCGAGATCGCGATCTATTCCTCCCGCCACTACGACACCGACCGCGAGCTCTACGATGCCTTCACGCGCGAGACCGGCATCCGCATCCGCCTGATCGAGGGCGATGCGGACCAGCTCATCCAGCGCATCCGCACCGAAGGCGCGAACAGCCCGGCCGACGTGCTGATCACCGTGGACGCCGCGCGGCTGCACCGCGCGAAGGAGGCCGGCATCCTCGCCCCCGTGCGCAGCCCCGTGCTGGAGGCCCGCATCCCCGCCAGCCTGCGCGACCCGGAGGGCCATTGGTTCGGCGTCTCCAAGCGCGCCCGGGTCGTGATGTACGACCGCCAGGCCGGGCCGCCCGCCGGGCTCGCCCGCGTCGAGGACCTGGCCGATCCGCGCTTCCGCGGGCAGATCTGCGTCCGCTCCTCCTCGCATGCCTACAACACCTCGCTCACCGGCTCGGTGCTCGCGGCGAACGGCCCGGAGGCGACGGAGGCCTGGGCGCGCGGCGTGGTGGCGAACATGGCCCGCCCGCCCCAGGGCGGCGACCGCGACCAGTTCCGCGCCATCCCGGCCGGGCAGTGCCGGATCGCCATCGCCAACACCTACTACCTCGGCCAGATGGCGATCTCGCCGCGCGCCGAGGAACGCGCGGTGGCGGAGCGGATCGGCGTGCTGTTCCTCAACCAGGGCGCCGGCGACCGCGGCCAGCATGTGAACATCTCGGGCGCCGGCGTGGTGCGGACCGCGCGCAACCCGGAAGGCGCGCGCCGCTTCATCGAATACCTCACCAGCCCGCGCGCGCAGGAGCTTTTCGCGGTCGGCAACATGGAATATCCGGTCGTGGCCGATGCGCCGCTGCATCCGGCGCTCGCCGCCTTCGGCAGCTTCCGCGAGGATTCGCTGAACGCCGCGGCCTATGGCGCGAACGTGCCGGAGGCGCTGCGCATCATGCAGCGCGCCGGCTGGCGCTGAACGCCGGGCGCGGCGCGGGCCGAGGCGATCAGCCCCGCCGCATCGCCCGCAGAAGCACCACCACGGGCAGCAGGCCGACGGCCACGATCAGCAGCGCCGCGGTGGACGCTTCGGCGAGCCGCTCGTCGGAGGCGAGGTTGTGGACACGCACCGCCAGCGTGTCGAAATCGAAGGGGCGGACGATCAGCGTCGCCGGCAGCTCCTTCATCGTGTCCACGAAGACCAGCACCGCGGCCGACAGCAGCGCGCCGCGCGCCAGCGGCAGCTCCACCTTGCGCACCGCCTCCATCGGCGCATGCCCGAGCACGCGCGCGGCGGCGAAGAGGCTCGGCCGGATGCGCGCGAGCCCGCTTTCCACCGTCGAGAGCGCGACGGCGAGGAAGCGGACGAGATAGGCGAAGACCAGCGCCGCGACGGTGCCCGACAGCAGCAGCCCGGTGGAGACGCCGAAGCGCGCCCGCATCCAGGCATCGAGCGCGTTGTCGAACAGCGCGAAGGGCACCAGCGCGCCGACCGCGATCACGGAGCCCGGCACCGCGTAGCCGAGCGAGGCCACGCGGTTGGCCGCCGCCCGCCAGCGCGCCGGATGCAGCCGCTGCGCCCAGGCGAGCAGCGCCGCGATCAGCACCGCAAGCCCGGCCGTCAGCGCCGCGAGCGTCAGGCTGTTCGCCGCGAAGGGCATGGTCGCGGCGAGGCCGCGCGGATCGCCCGTCTCGATCGCGAGCGCGAGCAGCGTGCCGCCGGGGATGACGAAGCCGAGCAGGACCGGCATCGAACAGGCCAGGATCGCCAGCGCCTGCTTCCACCCGCGCAGCACGACGGGGCGCAGCGGCGGGCTCTTCGTCGTCGTCGCATGGAAGCGCCTTCCGCCGCGCGAGACGCGCTCCAGCAGCAGCAGCAGCGCGATCACGCCCATCAGGCAGGCGGCGAGCTGCGCCGCGGCCGGGCGGCTGCCCAGCCCGAACCAGGCGTCGTAGATGCCGGTCGTGAAGGTCGGCACCGCGAAATGGTGCACCGTGCCGAAATCGGCCAGCGTCTCCATCAGCACGAGCGCGATGCCGGCGGCCAGCGCCGGCCGGGCCATCGGCAGCGCGACATGGAGGAAGCTGCGCGGCAGGCCATGCCCGAGCGTGCGGCTGGCTTCCAGCAGGCAGACCGATTGCGTCAGGAAGGCCTGCCGGCAGAGCAGGTAGACATAGGGGTAGAGCACGCTGGCGAGCATCAGCGCCGCCCCGGGCAGGCTGCGGATCTCGGGGAACCAGTACTCGCCCCAGCGCAGCCCAGTCGCCGCGCGCAGCGTGGACTGCACGGGCCCCGCCACGTCGAGCAGCCACACATAGGCATAGCCGCAGACATAGGCCGGCATGGCGAGCGGCAGCAGCAGCGCCACCTCGATCACGCCGCGGCCGCGGAACTGGCAGGCGGCGACGAGCCAGGCGCTGACCGCGCCCATGCTGGCCGCCATCAGCCCGACGAGCAGCGCGAGCAGCAGCGAATTGCCGAGCAGTTCCGGCAGGACGGTGCGCGCGAGATGCAGCCAGGCCTCGCCGCCCGGCGTCAGCGCGGTGGCGAGCGCGGAGACGATCGGCGCTGCGATCAGCAGCGCGGCGAGCGCGGAGGCGGCGGCCCAGACCGGGGCGGCGCGGCGCCGCGGCGGGGCGGCCTCGCGCCCGGGCGGCGCGGCGCGGGGCGCGGCGGAGGCGGACATGGCGCGCTTCTACACCGGCCCCGCCGCGCCTTCACCCCTGGCGACGCGGCGGCACCCTGGCGTTCAGCTCCGCCTCCACCACGAGTTCCGCCGCCTCGGCCAGCGAGGCGGTGAGCGGGAGGCCGAGCGCGCGGGCCTGGTCGGCCAGCGCATGCAGCTGCGCGCGGATGTCGTCGGACCCGATCGCGGGCTCGCGCTCCGGCCGGCCGAGTGCGTGGCCGGGCTCGGCGAGATCGAAGACAAGGGTGCGGCTGCCATCCGGGTTGCGGGTGACGAGCGGCACCTGGCGCATCAGCGCATCGAGGACCTGGTGATCGGGGTAGGTGTCGAGCTTGCCGTTCCGGTCCTGCACGAACAGCGTGATCCGCGCAGCCTGTCGCATCCGAATCGCATTCCCGTCCCGGCGCCTTTCCGCTGGCGCGCAGGGGGATGCATCCTCCATGGGGTATACATCGTCAAGTTGAGAGCCGTCACACTTTGCAATCTTTGGTAATGCTGCGTCGCGTCATGTCACGCGATGCGGCGCGTCACCGCCGCGCAGCAGCACCGCATCGAGGTTGTCGAGCGCCCGATGGCCCATCGCGTCCCGCGTCTCCTCCGTCGCGCTCCCGAGATGCGGCAGCAGGGCGACATTCTCGAGTCCGATGTAACCAGGAAAGATGCGCGGTTCGCCGTCATACACGTCGAGCCCCGCGGCCCGGATATGGCCGGAGGCGAGTGCGGCGACCAGCGCCGCATCGTCCACGCTGCCGCCGCGGCCGGTGTTGATCACGATGCTGCCGCGCTTCATCCGCGCGAGCCGCTCCGCGTTCAGCCACCGCCGCGTCGCCTCGCCGCCCGGCATGTGCATCGAGAGGATGTCCACCGCGGCGAGGAAGCTTTCGTCATTGTCGTGGAAGGTCGCCCCCTGTTCGAGTTCCGGCGGGGCGCGGCGGAGATCGCGGTAGTGGATCGCCATCCGGAAGCCGCGCGCCATCGCGGCGAGTTCCCGCCCGATGCGGCCGAAGCCGGCGATGCCGAGCGCCTTGCCTTCCAGCGTCACGCCCATCAACTGCGTCGGCGCCCAGCCCTCCCAGCGTCCGGCGCGCACCATCCGCTCCCCCTCCCCGGCGCGGCGCGCGGCCATGAGCATCAGGGTGAAGGCGCATTCGGCGGTCGCGAAGCTCAGCACCTCCGGCGTGTTCGCCACCACGATGCCGCGCGCCTTCGCCGCCGCGATGTCGATATGGTCGTAGCCGACCGAAAAGGTCGCGACCATGCGCAGCCCCGCGGGCAGCGCGGCGAAGGTCGTTCCGTTCATCGGATCGCCGGCGGCGCAGAGGATGCCGGCCGCGCCCGCCTCCGTCGCGCGGCGGGCGATCTCGGCGCCGTCGCGGAACCAGGGCGCGTCGTCGCTGTTGAGCCTGGCGTCGTAGTCGCGCGCGGCGCGCGCCTCGATCGCGGGCGGCAGCCTGCGGGTGATGAGCAGCACGGGCTTCGGCATGGTCGGTCTCCTCGGCGGCGCCGGGTGGTAGCAGGAAGCGGCCGCCTTGCCAGCCGGGGCGCGCAAGGGCAGGTATCGGGCTTTCCGCGACGGGGAATGGAACGATGGATCTCGGCCTGGCTGGCAAGCGCGCGCTGGTGATGGGGGCGTCCAAGGGGCTCGGGCGGGCGATCGCGGATGCGCTCGCGGCCGAAGGGGCGGCGGTGGTGGTGAGCGGGCGCGACCAGGCGAGCCTCGACAAGGTGGCCGCCGCGCTGAAGGCGCTCGGCGCGCCGGCGGCGCATGGCGTGGTCGCCGATGTCGCCAAGGGCGAGCAGATGGATACGCTGGCGGATGCGGCCGTGCGGCTGCTCGGCGGGGTGGACATCCTGGTGCTGAACCATGGCGGGCCCACGCCCTGCTACGCCGCCGAGATCACCGATGCCGCGCTGCGCACTTGGTTCGAGCAGATCGTCGCCTCGCCGCTGCGCATCGCCAACCGCCTGATCCCGGCCATGCGGGAGCGCAAATGGGGCCGCGTGATCGTGGTGGGCAGCACGGGCATGCAGCACCCGATCCCGAACCTCGCGCTCTCCAACGTGCTGCGCGCCTCGGTCTGGGCCTGGGTCAAGACCTATTCGGGCGATGTCGCGAAGGATGGGGTCACGATGAACGTGATCGCGCCGGGCAGCATCATGACGGGCCGCATCGTGCAGAATGCCGAAAGCCGCGCCACCCGCGCCGGCAGCACGAAGGAACGCGAGCTCGAGAAGATGGCCGAGGAGATCCCCGCCGGCCGCATCGGCGCACCGGAGGAGTTCGGCCCCACCGCCGCCTTCCTGGCCAGCGAGCAGGCCGGCTACATCACCGGCAGCATGATCCGCGTGGATGGCGGCCGCGTGCGCGGCATGGTGTGACTTCGCCTCCCCCTCCCCCGCAGGGCGGGGGCTTCGGCGCCAAGGGCGCCGGAGGCCGGAGTTGCGGCGGCTTGCCGCCGTTACGTAGGCTGGTCGGGGTGGGGGCATCGCCTTCGCCGACCTTTCGACAGGGACGCCCATGCTCCCCAACCTCACCCCCGACACCGCGCTCGCCGAGCGCCTCTTCGACGAGCTCCGCGCCGCGACGCATGACGGCGTCGGCATCACGCGGGAGGCCTATGGCCCCGGCGAGGCGAAGGCGCATGCCATCGTCGGCGCCGCCGCGGCGCAGCTCGGCCTCGAGGCGCGGCACGACCCGATCGGCAACCTGGTGATGACGCTGCCCGGCAGCGACCGCGCGGCGAAGCGGGTCCTGCTCGGCAGCCATCTGGACAGCGTCAAGACCGGCGGGAACTACGACGGCGCGGCCGGCGTGCTCGCCGGCCTCGCCGCTATCGCCGGCATGAAACGCGCAGGCTTCGTGCCCGCGCGCGACGTGGCCGTGGTCGCGGTGCGGGCGGAGGAAGCGGGAAGCTGGTTCCCGGTGAGCTATCCCGGCAGCCGCGGCGCGCTCGGCCTGCTCAAGCCCGAGGAACTCGCGCTCCGGCGGCAGGACAGCGGCCGCACGCTCGCCGAGCACATGCGCGAGGAAGGCTTCGATCCCGGCTTCGTCGAGCGCGGCGGCCGCACCTTCTCGGCCGAGGACACCGCGGCCTTCCTGGAACTCCATATCGAGCAGGGGCCGGTGCTGGATGCGGAGGGGATCGCCGTCGGCATCGTCACCGGCATCCCCGGCAGCCGGCGGCTGCGCAAGGCGCGCGTGATCGGCGAATACAACCATTCCGGCGCGACGCCGCGGAAATACCGCCGCGACGCCGCGATCGCGCTGGCCGAACTCGCGCATCGCGTGGACGAGCGCTGGGCGCGGCTGGAGGCGATGGGCCACGCGCTGGTCTGCACCTTCTGCGTGCTGGAGACGACGGAGGAGGCCGGCTTCACCAAGATCGCCGGCGAGGCGCGCTTCCAGCTCGATGTCCGCAGCGTGAACCCGCGCAGCGTGGATGCGCTGATGGAGACGCTGTATGAGATCGTGCCGGAGATCGAGGCGCGCCGCGGCGTGCGCTTCGAATTGGGCGCCGAGACGAGCAGCCGCGCCGCGCCGATGGATGCGGCGATCCAGCAGGGGCTCACCCGCGCGGCGGCTTCGCTCGGCGTTTCGCACCGGGCGATGGCGAGCGGCGGCGGGCATGACGCCGCGGCCTTCGTGCAGGCGGGGATTCCCGCCGGCATGCTCTTCGTGCGCAACCAGAACGGCAGCCACAACCCGAACGAGGCGATGCGGATGGAGGACTTTCGAAGCGCCTGCGCGGTGGTGACGCGCTGGGCGGCGGAGATGGCGCAGTGAGCGCGGGCCTCGCGGTCGCGCCGCAGGCGCGCCTCGCAGTCGATATCGGCGGCACCTTCACCGACCTCGCCATCGAGCGGGACGGCGAACGCTGGACCGCCAAGGTCCTCACCACCCCCGCCGCGCCGGAGCTCGGCGTGCTCGAAGGCGTCGGCGTGGTGCTCGGCCGCGCCGGGCTCACGCCCGCCGACATCGCGCTCGTCATCCACGGCACCACGCTCGCCACCAACGCCATCATCGAGCGCAAGGGCGCGCGGACCGCGCTGCTGACCACCGAAGGCTTCCGCGACGTCCTCGCCCTCGGCAACGAGTCCCGCTACGACCAGTACGACCTCAACATCGAACTGCCGCAGCCGCTGGTGCCGCGGCGCTGGCGCGTCGCGGTGCGCGAGCGGCTCGACAACGAAGGCCATGTGCTGCGCCCGCTGGACGAGGATGCCGTCCGCCGCCAGGTGGCCTTCCTGCGCGGCGAAGGCATCGAGAGCCTGGCGATCGGCTTCCTCCACAGCTTCGTCAACCCGGCGCATGAGCAGCGCGCGGCCGCGATCGTGCGCCAGGCCTGGCCCGATCTTCCGGTCTCGCTCTCCTCCGAGGTCTCGCCGGAGATGCGCGAATGGGAACGCTTCTCCACAACCGTCGCCAACGCCTATGTCCAGCCCCGCATGGCGAGCTACCTGCATCGCCTCGAAGCCGGCCTCCGTGAATCCGGCCTGACCTGCCCGCTGTTCCTCATGCTGTCGGGCGGCGGGCTGACGACGCTCGAGACCGCGGCGCGCTTCCCGATCCGGCTGGTCGAATCCGGCCCCGCAGGTGGTGCGATCTTCGCAGCCCACGTCGCGCGCCAGAAGGGGTGGGGCAGCGTGCTCAGCTTCGACATGGGCGGCACCACGGCGAAGGTCTGCCTTGTGGATTCCTACGCGCCGCAGCAGGCGCGCAGCTTCGAGGTCGCGCGCGTCGGCCGCTTCAAGAAGGGCTCGGGCCTGCCGCTGCGGATTCCGGTGATCGAGATGGTGGAGATCGGCGCCGGCGGCGGCTCCATCGCCCATCTCGACAGCCTGGGCCGCATCCAGGTCGGGCCCGAGAGCGCCGGCGCCGATCCGGGGCCGGCCTGCTATGGCCGCGGCGGCACGCTGCCCGCGGTGACGGACGCTAACTTGCTGCTCGGCCGCTACGAGCCCGAGCTCTTCGCCGGCGGCGCGCTCAAGCTGCATCCGGCGGCCGCGCAGGCGGCGATGGAGGCCGAGGTCGGCGCGAGGCTCGGCCTTTCGCCGGAGATGGCCGCACTCGGCGTGGTCGAGATGGTGGACGAGAACATGGCGAACGCCGCGCGCGTCCATGCGATCGAATCCGGCAAGGGGTATGAGGGCCGCGCGATCATCGCCTTCGGCGGCGGCGGCCCCGTGCATGGCTACCGCGTGGCGGAGAAGATCGGCGTGGACCGGCTGCTCGTGCCCTCCGGCGCCGGCGTCGGCTCCGCCATCGGCTTCCTGCGCGCGCCGGTGGCCTATGAGGTGGTGAAGTCGCTCTACCAGCGCTTCGCGCATTTCGACCTGGCGGCGGTGAACGCGCTGCTCGCCGCGATGTCGGCCGAAGCCTCCGAGGTGGTCGCCCACGGCGCCTTCGGTGCGCCGAGCGCCGAGCATCGCCTCGCCTTCATGCGCTATGTCGGACAGGGCCACGAGATCGCCGTGGCGCTGCCCGCGCGCGAGCTGACGAAGGACGACGTCGCCGCGATCCGCGCGGCCTATGATGTCGAATACACCCGCTTCTATGACCGCCCTGTGCCGGGCAGCGACGTGGAGATCCTCGCCTTCGCCGTCACCGTCGCGACGGTGGTGGAGGAGGTGGAGCCGATCGCCGCGGTGCAGGATTCGCCCCCACCGAAGCCCGTTCGCGTCCAGTCCGTGCGCGACACCGCGACCGGCGAGGTCGCGGAATGGGCGGTGTACGACCGCGACACGCTGCGCCCCGGCGCCGGCGTCGCCGGCCCCTGCATCGTGGCGGAGGCGGAGACGAGCACGCTGGTCGGACCGGGCTGGCGCTGTCGGATGGATGGGCTCGGCTACCTGGAACTGATGCGGGAGAGCGTGTGATGGCCAACGAAGCGCTCGCGAAAATCCAGCGCCAGATCCAATGGAACCGCCTGATCGCGGTGGTCGAGGAACAGGCGCAGATCATGATCCGCACCGCCTTCTCCACCACGGTGCGGGAAGCGGGCGATCTTTCCGCCGGCATCTTCGACCTCGAAGGCCGCATGCTGGCGCAGGCCGTCACCGGCACGCCAGGCCATGTGAACTCCATGGCGGAATCGGTCGGCCACTTCCTCGCGAAGTTCCCGGCGCAGACGATGAAGCCGGGCGATCACTACATCACCAACGATCCCTGGCTCGCCACCGGCCACCTGCACGACCTCACCGTCGTGACCCCCGCCTTCCGCAACGGGCGCATCGTCGGCCTGCTTGCCAACACCGCCCATGTGATCGATGTCGGCGGGCTCGGCATGGGCGCCGAGGGCCGCTCCGTCTTCGAGGAAGGCATCTACATCCCGATCGTGAAGTGCTTCGACCAGGGACGGCCGAACGAGACCTTCTTCGATTTCCTCCGCGCCGGCTCCCGCACGCCGGTCGAGCTCGAGGGCGATGTCTATTCCCTCTGCGCCTGCAACGACGCCGGCGCGAAGCGGCTCGTCGAGATGATGGACGAGTTCGCGATGGACAGCCTCGACGACCTCGCCGCCTACATCTTCGACAGCTCGCTGAAGGCGACGATGGAGGAGATCCGCCGCATCCCGCCCGGCACCTACCGCGCCGAGATGTTCTCCGACGGCTTCGACCAGCCCGTGCGCCTCAAGGCCGCGATGACGGTGACGGCCGAGGGGATCGCCGTGGACTATGCCGGCACCTCCGGCATCTCGGGCCGCGGCATCAACGTCCCCGCGCCCTATTGCCGCGCCTATTCCTGCTTCGGCATCAAGGTCGTCGTCGCGCCGGAGATCCCGAACAACTGGGCCAGCCTGATGCCCTTCCGCATGGAGATCCCCGAAGGCTGCATCCTGAACGCGCCGCGGCCCTTCCCGGTCAGCGCGCGGCACGTGATCGGGCAATTGCTGCCGGACCTGATGATGGGCTGCCTGCACCAGGCGGTGCCCGACCGCGTGGCGGCGGAAGGCTCCTCCGCGCTCTGGAACCCCCCTTTGCGCGGCGGCGGCCAGGTGAGCGGAGGTGCCGCGGAACTGCCGGATTTCGAGATCATCACCTTCAACTCCGGCGGCACCGGCGCGCGGCCGACGCGCGATGGGCTGGACGGCACCGCCTTCCCCTCCGGCGTGCGCACCATGCCGGTGGAAGCCACCGAGAATGTCGCGCCGGTGATCTTCTGGCAGAACCAGATCCGCCCTGGCTCCGCCGGCGCCGGCCGCACCCGCGGCGGCTTCGGCAAGGTGATGGAGATCGGCGCGAAGGGCGATGCGGAATTCGCGGTGAACGCGATGTTCGACCGCATCGCCCATGCCCCGCGCGGCCGTGACGGCGGGCAGGATGGCGCCGCGGGCTGGGTCGGCCTCGATGACGGCACGGTGCTGCGGCCGAAGGGCTTCCAGATGATTCCGAAGGGCCGCCGCCTGCTGCTGAAGCTGCCGGGCGGCGGCGGCATGGGCGATGCGCGCGAGCGGGACCGCGCCCTGGTCGCGCGCGACGTGGCCGATGGCCTGGTCAGCGAGGCCGAGGCCCGGGTGCTCTACGGCGGCTGAGCGATGCGCCGCCGCGCGCTTCTCGCCCTGCCGCTGCTCGCGCTGCCCGCGGCGGCGCGCGGCGCGACGCCCTTCGACGCGGCGCTCGGGATGGCCGCGTCGCTGCCCAACCTCCGCACGCTGATCGTCGCGCGGGAGGGGCGCGTCCTGCTGGAACGCGCGCTGCGCGGGCCGGGGCCCGACCGGCCCGCCAACATCAAGTCGGCCTCGAAGAGCCTCGTCGCCACCCTCGCCGGCATCGCGCTCGGCCGCGGCGTGCTGCCCTCGCTCGACCAGCCGATCGGGCCGATCCTCCGCGGCGACATCCCCGCGGAGGCCGATCCGCGCGTGCGCGCGATCAGCATCGAGGACCTGCTCAGCATGCGCGCGGGGCTGGAACGCACCTCGGGCGCCAATTACGGCCCCTGGGTCGCCTCGCGCGACTGGCTCCGCTTCGCGCTGACCAGGCCGATGGCGGACGAACCCGGCGGCCGCATGCTCTATTCCACCGGCAGCACGCATATCCTGGGCGCGGTGCTGGCGCGCGCCACGGGGCGCAGCCTGCATGCGCTGGCGCAGGCCTGGCTCGGCGATCCGCTCGGCATCGCGATCCCGCCCTGGACCCGCGCGCCGGAGGGCCTCTTCTTCGGCGGCAACGAGATGCTGTTGAGCCCGCGCGCGCTGCTTGCCTTCGCCGAATGCTGGCGGAACGAGGGGCGGCATGCGGGCCGCCAGGTGGTGCCGCCCGAGTTCCACCGCGAGGCCTGGACGCCGCGCGCGCGTTCCGCCTGGAGCGGGCAGCCCTATGGCCTCGGCTGGTGGATCGGCCAGGTGCGCGGCGAGGCCGTGTATTTCGCCTGGGGCTATGGCGGGCAGATGGCCTATGTGCTGCCGGGGCTCGGGCTTTCCGTGGTGATGACCTCGAACCCCGATGTGCCGCGCGTCAGCGGCCAGGTGCGCACCCTGCACGCGCTGCTGGAGGAGGGCATCCTGCCGGCGGTGGAAGCCGAGGGCTGATACCCACGGCCAGATTGATTGACCTGCGGCCGGCGCAGCCGGCCGAGGCCGCGAATGCGGCCCGCCGGCAGTCCGGCGAGCCAAGGCGGCGGAGCCGCCGCCCGGCGCCTGAGGGCAACAAAAGGGATACCAACGAGTCGCTGAAAGCGGCCGTTGGTATGACGCCGCGTTGACAGCCGGCGCGGGATGGCCGACCTCGGCGGCCGAAAGGCCGCGCGATGCTCCGGGACTTCCTTGCCCACTACCGCCCGCACAAGCGGCTGCTGCTGCTGGATTTCGGCTGCGCGGCGCTCTCGGGCGTGCTCGAGCTGCTGTTCCCCATGGCGGTGCGCGCCTTCGTGGACCACCTGCTGCCGGGCCAGGACCTGCCGCTGATCCTGCTCGCCATCGCCGGGCTGCTCGCGGTCTATCTGGTGAACGGGCTGCTGATGGCGACCGTGACCTATTGGGGCCATGTGCTCGGCATCGCGATCGAGACGGAGCTCCGCCGCCGCGCCTTCGACCACCTGATGAAGCTCTCCTTCCGCTTCTACGACCGGGAGAAGACCGGGCATCTGGTCGGGCGGCTGACCAAGGACCTTGAGGAGATCGGGGAGGTCGCGCATCACGGGCCGGAGGATCTGCTGATCGCGGTGCTCACCTTCCTCGGCGCCTTCGCGCTGATGCTCTACGTGGATTCGCAGCTTGCGCTGATCACGCTGATGGTGGTGCCGGCGGTCGCCTGGGTCATCACGCATTACGGCGGGCGGATGACGGCGAACTGGCAGCAGCAGTTCGGCCGCGTCGGCGCCTTCAATGCCCGGATCGAGGAGGCGGTGGGCGGCATCCGCGTGGTCAAGGCCTTCGCCAACGAGGATCACGAGCGCCGGCTCTTCGCCGCCGACAACGATGCCTATCGCCGCGTCAAGCTCGGCGCCTACCGGCTGATGGCCACCGGGATCACGCTGAACTATCTCGGCCTGCGGCTGGTGCAGGTGATCGTGATGCTGGCCGGCGCGATCCTCATCGTGCGCGGGCGGATGAGCGTCGGCGATTTCGTCGCCTTCCTGCTGCTCGTCGGCGTCTTCTACCGCCCGATGGACAAGATCGCCGCGGTGATCGAGACCTACCCGAAGGGCATCGCCGGCTTCCGGCGCTATCGCGAACTGCTCGCCATCGCGCCCGACATCGAGGACCGGCCCGACGCGCGCCCCGCCCCGCCGCTCCGCGGCGCGGTGCGGTTCGAGGGCGTGCGCTTCGGCTACGGCCCGGACCGCCCGGTGCTGCGCGGCGTGGACATCGCCATCGCGCCCGGCGAGACGGTGGCGCTCGTCGGTCCCTCCGGCGCGGGCAAGACCACGCTCTGCTCCCTGCTGCCGCGCTTCTACGAGGTGGAGGCCGGGCGCATCACCATCGACGGCATCGACATCCGCGACATGACGCTCGGCTCGCTGCGCGGCTGCATCGGCATCGTGCAGCAGGACGTGTTCCTGTTTGCCGGCACTTTGCGCGAGAACATCGCCTATGGCCGGCTCGGCGCGTCCGAGGCGGAGATCCTCGAGGCGGCGCGGCGCGCGCGGCTGGATGCGATGATCGCCGAGCTGCCCGACGGCCTCGACACGATCGTCGGCGAACGCGGCGTGCGGCTTTCGGGCGGGCAGAAGCAGCGGCTCGCCATCGCGCGCATCTTCCTCAAGAACCCGCCGATCCTGATCCTGGACGAAGCCACGAGCGCGCTGGACACCGAGACGGAGCGCGCCATCCAGGCCGCGCTCGCCGAGCTCGCGCGCGGGCGCACCACGCTCATCATCGCGCACCGCCTGGCGACGATCCGCGATGCCGACCGCATCCTGGTGGTGGCGGAGGGACGCATCGCCGAGCAGGGCACCCATGCCGAGCTGCTCGCCGCCGGCGGGCTCTATCGCGGCCTGCACGCGGCGCAATTCGGCGGGGCGGCGGCCGGGCAGCAGGCTTCACCGGCCGAGGCACGCTTGCCATGATGCGCCCGAACCACAGGCAAGGAACCCGACCATGGCCCTGCGCTGCGATCTCATCATCCGCGACGCCACCCTGTTCGACGGCACCGGCGCGCCGCGCCGCGTCGGCGATCTCGGCGTCACCGGCAACCGGATCGCGGCCATCGGGGATCTCGGCGGCGCCAGCGCCGACCGGGAGGTGATCGCCACCGGCAAGGCGCTGGCGCCGGGCTTCATCGACGCGCACACCCATGACGATCGCGCCGTGCTGATGGGCGCGGAGGGGACGCTCTGCAAGACCAGCCAGGGCGTGACCACGGTGGTCTGCGGCTGCTGCGGCGTCAGCCTCGCGCCGGCCCGCTTCAAGGCGCCCCCGCCGCCGCCGCTCGATCTCGTCGGCGCGGAGGGCTGGTGGCGCTTCGGCGACTTCGGCGACTACGCGCATGCCATCAACACGCGCGGGTCGGAGGTGAATGTCTACGCCCTCGTCGGCAACCAGACGCTGCGCGTGGAAGCGATGGAGGGCGATGTCTATCGCGCCGCGAAGGACCGCGAGATCGCCCACATGCACAACCGGGTGAAGCAGGCGATGGCCGAGGGCGCCTCCGGGTTCTCGACCGGCCTCTACTACAAGCCCAACATGCACGCGACGACCGACGAGGTCGTGGCCATCACGGCCGCGCTCAAGCCCTATGACGGGCTCTACTCCACGCATATGCGCGACGAGGCGAACCACATCCTCGCCGCCATCGAGGAGACGATGGAGATCGGCAAGCGCGCCGGCGTGCAGGTGCAGATCAGCCACCACAAATGCTCGCAGCCGGAGAACTACGGCCGCAGCATCCAGACCCTGCCGGTGATCGAGGCCTATGCCCGCACCCAGCAGGTCGCCTACGACGTCTATCCCTATCCCGCCGGCTCCACCGTGCTGATGCCGGACCGCCTGCGGGAGGATGTGAAGGTGATGATCACCTGGTCCATCCCCCACCCGGAGATGGCGGGCCGCTACCTGCATGAGATCGCGCGCGGCTGGAACACCGACATCAGGGCCGCCGCCGAGCAGCTTCTGCCTGCCGGGCAGATCAGCTTCCAGATGGACGAGGACGACGTGCAGCGCATCATGGCCCATCCGATGGCGATGATCGGCAGCGACGGCATCCCGCACGACGCGCATCCGCATCCCCGCCTCTGGGGCACCTTCCCGCGCGTGCTGGGCCATTACGCGCGGGGCCTCGGCCTGTTCAGCATGGAGGTCGCGATCCACAAGATGACCGGCCGCTGCGCCGAGGCCTATGGCATCGTGGACCGCGGCGTGCTGCGCGAAGGCGCCTATGCCGACCTCGTGCTGTTCGACCCCGCGACGGTGATCGACGCCGCGACCTTCGAGAACCCGAAGCAGCCCTCGATCGGGATCGAGGAGGTCTGGCTGAACGGCGTGCCCACCTTCCGCGCCGGCCAGGGGGCCACCGGCGAGCGTCCGGGCCGGCTGGTCACGCGCCACAAGGCCTGAGGCCAAGGTTGCGCGGGGCGGCGGCGGGGCCTAATCGCGGGGCAAGGAGCGCCCCATGGACCACCACACCCCGGCCGAGGCCGACCCGCATGCCGAGATCCGCGCGGAAGTCCGCAAGCTCTGCGCGAAGTTCCCCGGCGAATACTGGCGCGAGCTGGATGCGCGCCGCGGCTATCCCACCGAGTTCGTCAAGGCGCTGACGGAGGCCGGCTGGCTCGCCGCGCTGATCCCGGAGGAGTTCGGCGGCGCCGGCCTGCCGCTCTCGGGGGCGGCGGCGATCCTCGAGGAGATCCAGGCCACAGGCTGCAACGGCGCGGCCTGCCACGCGCAGATGTACATCATGGGCACGATCCTGCGGCATGGCTCGGCCGAGCAGAAGGCGAAGTACCTCCCCGCCATCGCCGCCGGCGAGCTCCGCCTCCAGGCCTTCGGCGTGACCGAGCCCACCAGCGGCACCGACACCACCGCGCTGCGGACCACCGCGCGCCGCGAGGGGGACCGCTACATCGTCAACGGCCAGAAGATCTGGACCAGCCGCGCGGAACACAGCGACCTGATGCTGCTGCTGGCCCGCACCACGCCGCGCGACCAGGTGCACCGCAAGACCGAGGGGCTTTCGACCTTCATCGTGGACATGCGGACGGTGCTGGGGAAGGGGCTCACCATCCGCCCCATCCGCACCATGATGAACCACAATTCCTGCGAGGTGTTCTTCGACAACATGGAGGTGCCGGCGGAGAATCTCGTCGGCGTCGAAGGCAAGGGCTTCCGCTACATCCTCGATGGCATGAACGCCGAGCGGCTGCTGATCGCCGCCGAGTGCATCGGCGATGCGAAGTGGTTCATCGAGAAGGCGCGCAACTACGCGAAGGACCGTGTGCTGTTCGGCCGCCCGATCGGCGCCAACCAGGGCGTGCAGTTCCCGATCGCCCGCGCCTACGCCCAGATGCGCGCCGCCGAGGCCATCGTGAAGCAGGGCCTGCAGAAATTCGAGCGCGGCGAGGCCTGCGGCGAGGAGGCGAACATGGGCAAGATGCTCGCCGCCGAGGCGAGCTGGGCCGCCGGCGAGGCCTGCGTGAACACCCATGGCGGCTTCGGCTTCGCCGAGGAATACGACATCGAGCGCAAGTTCCGCGAGACGCGGCTCTATCAGGTGGCGCCGATCAGCACGAACCTGATCCTGAGCTATCTCGGCGAGCATGTGCTGGGGATGCCGCGGAGCTATTGAGCGCATGCAGGCGCTGCTCGCCGCCATCGCGGAAAAGCGGGAGGCGCTCGATCGGCTCCGGCCGCTCGGCGCGCATGCGCTGCGGGCGCTCGACCGCCTGTTCGACCTGGAGCTGACCTGGTCCTCCAACGCCATCGAGGGCAATACGCTGACGGCGGCGGAGACGCAGCTTGTCGTCGAGAAGGGCATCACCATCGCGGGCAAGCCGCTGCGCGATCATCTCGAGGCGCTCGATCATTTCGACGCGCTGCGCTGGGTGCGCGAGGTCGCGGCGCAGCCGGCCCGCGTGATCGCCGAGGCCGATCTGCGGGACCTCCATCGCCTTGTCATGCAACGCTCGCAGCCGGAGATCGCGGGGCGCTATGCGGATCAGGGGCGCTTCGTCCTGACCGATGCGGGTCGCCATGGCTTTCCGCCGCCGGCGCTGGTGCCGGGGCTGATGGGCGATTTCGCCGCCTGGCTCGCCGCTGCGCCGGCCGCGCCGATGGTCGCGCCGATGGTCGCCATCGAGGCGCATCGGCGGCTGGTGGACATCCATCCCTTCAACGACGGCAATGGCCGCACGGCGCGGCTGCTGATGAACCTTCTGCTGCTGCGCGGCGGCTGGCCGCCCGTCGCGGTGCGGCCGCAGCACCGCCCCGACTATGTCGCCGCCCTGCAGGCGCATCAGGCCGGAGGCGGCAGCGAGACCTTCGATGCGCTGCTGCTGCGGCGTCTCGATGCAACCCTGGCCGAGTATCTCGAAGCCCTCCGCCAGGCCGGACCCGCCGCATGATCCAGCCCCTCTCCGGCCTGCTCGTCGTCGCCATGGAACAGGCCGTCGCCGCGCCGACCTGCACCCAGAAGCTCGCGGAAGCCGGCGCGCGCGTGATCAAGATCGAGCGGCGCGAGGGCGACTTCGCGCGCGGCTACGACACCGCGGCCGCCGGCCAGTCCAGCTATTTCGTCTGGCTGAACCGCGGCAAGGAAAGCATCGCGCTCGACATCAAGGACCCGGCCGACAAGGCGCTGCTCGCGCGGATGATCGGCCGCGCCGACGTCTTCGTGCAGAACCTCGCCCCCGGCGCGCTGGCCCGCGCGGGCTTCGGCAGCGCCGATCTGCGCGCGCGGCATCCGCGCCTCATCACCGTGGACATCAGCGGCTATGGCGAAAGCGGCGACTATGCGCGGATGAAGGCCTATGACCTGCTCGTGCAGGCGGAATCCGGCCTCGCCTCCATCACCGGCCATCCGGCCGGGCCGGGTCGCGTCGGCGTCTCGGTGGTGGACATCGCGACGGGGATGAACGCCCACGCCGCCGTGCTGGAGGCGCTGATCGCACGCGGCATCACGGGGCAGGGCACCGCCATCGCCGTCAGCCTGTTCGACGCCATGGCGGATTGGATGAACGTGCCGCTGCTCTTCTTCGAAGGCACCGGCCGCGCGCCGGCACGCGTCGGCCTCGCGCATCCCTCCATCTGCCCCTATGGCGCCTTCACGCTGGCCGATGGGGCGGAGGTGCTGATCTCGATCCAGAACGAGCGCGAATGGGCCGGCTTCTGCACCGGCGTGCTGGGGGAGCCCGGCCTGCCGCAGCGCGCGGGCTGGCGCAGCAACACCGAGCGCGTCGCCAACCGCGCCGCGGTCGATTCCCACATCGGCCAGGTCTTCGCCGGCCTGACCCGGGCCGAGGCAGCCGCGCGGCTCGACGCGGCGGGCACCGCCCATGGCTTCGTCAACGGCGTCGCTGACCTCGCGCGCCATCCGGCGCTCCGGCGGATCACGGCGCCGACGCCGCATGGCGAGGTCCGCCTGGCGGCGCCGGCCGTGCTGATGGATGGCCAGGGCCGCGGGGAGGGTCGGGTGCCGGCGCTCGACGAGCACGGCGCGGCGATCCGGGCCGAATTCGCCGCCTGATTTCAAGGCAATGCGGCGGGCAGACGGCTCGCTCGTATGGCATGCGAGAAGCGCATGCCAGCTTTCTGCTGCACCGCAAAAAAACCCTTGCGGAGCCCGCCGGGCCTCCCTATCTTTTGCGGTGCAGCAAGAACGGCTTTGCCGCCTTGCTGTCTTTCTTGGACGTTTCCTCCCTAAACTCGGCGGTGCCGCAAGGCACCGCCGCATTTTTTTGGGGATCGGGAGAAATTCTCCTACGGCGCGAGGAAGCCCCACTCGGTTCGCGCCAGCGTCGTGACCAGCACCCCGAGGTCCCGCTGCAGCCGGGTCATGCCGGCCGCCCGCTGCACCCGCGTCTCATCCATGTAGAGCCGCCGCGCCACCTCGATCTGCAGGGCATGCACCCCCTCGCGCGGGGCGCCGTAATGGCGCGTCACATAGCCGCCGGCATAGGGATCGTTGCGCCGCACCCGGTAGCCGAGGTCGCTCAGCACCTCCTCCACCAGCCGCGTCGCCCGCGGCGCGCAGGAGGTCCCATGCGCATCCCCCAGCACCATGTCGGCCGGCGGCGAGCCCTGGATCGGGTGGGTCGGCATGGAATGGCAATCGAGCAGCAGGCAGGCGCCGAAGCGGGCCTTGGTCTCGGCGATCAACTCCGCCAGGGCCGCGTGATAGGGCTCCCAGCAGCCCCGCACCCGGGCCTCGGCCTCCGCGAAGGGCAGCTTCTGCCGATAGACCGGCTCGCCGGTCGCCACCACGCGGGCGATGGTCCCGAGCCCCGCGCCGACCCGCGGGCTCGCGCTGTTCACCCAGGCCGGCAGCGGCCCGTCGAACATCGCGGGGTCCAGCTCCCAGGGCTCGCGGTTGGCGTCGCAGAAGACGCGGGGGAAGGTCGCGGCGAGCAGCGGCGCGCCCATCTCCGGCGCGGCGGCGAAGAGCTCGTCCACGAAACTGTCCTCGCTGCGCCGCAGCGCAACCGGATCGAGCCGCGCTTCGGCCAGGAAATCAGCGCTGTAATGCGCGCCGCTGTGCGGCGAGGCGAAGACCAGCGGCATGCTCTGCCGGGCCGGCCGGAACACCTGGAAGGGCGGCGGCGCCGGCTTGAGGGGCGGTTCGGGGGGAAAGATGTCCATGCGCTGCCCGATCAAGCCATAGGCGAAGGCGCCTTGTCATCCCCGCCCGCGCCCGGCGCGCCGGCGAAGGCCAGCCGGTCCCGCCCGGCGCGCTTGGCGGCGTAGAGCGCCTGGTCGGCCGCGGCCAGGGCCGCGTTCAGCGCCAGGGCCGGCGGCCCCTCGCCGAGCAAGGCCAGCCCCGCCGAGAGGGTCACCCGCGCGCCCGGGTCCGGGTGGCGCACCCCCTCCCGCACCGCGAGGCGCAGCCTTTCGCCGAGCGCCGCGGCCGCGTCCTTCCCTGCCCGCGGCACCAGCACGGCGAATTCCTCGCCCCCGAGGCGGCCCAGCACGTCCTCGGACCGGACGGTGCGGGCCAGGGTCTCCGCCGTGGCGCGCAGCACGGCATCGCCGATCGGATGGCCGAAGCCGTCATTGATCGCCTTGAAGCGGTCGAGGTCCAGCAGCAGCACGGCCGCGCCTTGGCCGGCCCGGTGCGCGGCGGCGATGGCGGCGAGCGCGCGGGCCTCGAAGCCGCGGCGGTTGCCGATCCCGGTCAGCGGATCGGTCTCCGACATGGCGGCAAGCTGCGCCAGCGCCGCATCCCGCTCCCGCACCACGCCGAGGACCACGAGCGCGAGCAGCGGCACGCCAAGGTCGAAGACGAGCCACACCCAGCTTCCGGCATCCAGCGGCACGTCGCCCAGGATCACCAGGTTGCGCCAGGCGTCGTGCAGCGCCAGCGCCGCACCGGCGGCGAGCAGCGCCGCGCCGAGCGGCAGCATCACGCGCATCCGCCCGCCCGGCGCCGGCGACTGCCCGCGCCGGCGCAGCGCGAGCCCGGCGCCGAGCAGGCAGAGCCCCGCCATCAGCAGCCGCAAGGCCAGGAACAGCGCTTCGGTCCAGCCCAGCGTCACGCCCCCATCCGCGATCGCGGCACCCGCCGCTTGCGCCCCCCAAATGGCGAGGCTAATCAGGCCTTCCCGGCGGGCGGGCGCTTAGCTCAGCGGGAGAGCACCACCTTGACACGGTGGGGGTCACAGGTTCAATCCCTGTAGCGCCCATACCCTTGTTTCCCCACATCTTTTCGGAACCGTTGACCGCCGGCCGCGCGGCCGCGATGGTGCGCGGAACGCGATCCCCGGGAGGACGAGCCATGCATCGCCGCCAGCTTCTTGCCGCCACCGCCGCCGGCCTTGCCGTGCCCGGGCTCGCCCGCGCCCAGGCGCAGGTCACGATGCGGCTCTCCCACCAGTTCCCGCCCTCGCACCACAATGCCCGCGTCGTCGCCGCCTTCGCCGAGGATGTCGCCGCACGCTCGGGCGGCCAGGTGCAGGTGCAGGTCTTCCCCGCCGAGCAGCTCGCCCGCGCCGGCGAGAACTTCCCCGGCGTCGCGCGCGGCGCCTTCGAGGCCGCGGCGGCGGTGAACTTCCAGTGGGGCACCACCATCCCCGAGATGAACGTGGTGACGATCCCCTACCTGTTCACCGACATCGCCCGCATCCGCCGCTTCCCCGGCAGCGAGCCGGCGCGCTTCCTGGAGGGCCTGCTGGAGCGGCGCGCGGTGCGGAACCTGATGTGGCTCTACACCACGCGGATGAGCATCTTCACCTCGAACCGCCGCCCGATCGTCAACCTCGAGGATTTCCGCGGCCTCAAGATCCGCGGCCTGAATGCGCTGACCGACCATGCGCTGACCGCCGTCGGCGCCGCGCCTTCCGCGATGCCGGGGCCGGAGGTGCCGCAGGCGCTGCAATCGGGCGTGCTCGATGCCGGCCTCACCGATGTCTCGGCCGCCGTCTCGCGCCGCTTCTACGAGATCCAGCGCTTCGGCACCGTCGCGCCCTACTTCTCCGTCATCAGCCATGTCTATGTGAACCCGCGCTGGTGGAACGGCCTCTCGGCCACGCATCGCGGCTTCATCGAGGCGGCGGCGCGCAAGGCGGAGCAGGACCAGATGCAGGTCACCGAGGACACCGCCGCCTCCGCGGTCGGCGAGCTCCGCGCCCGCGGCATGACCATCCATGAGCAGACGCCCGCCGAGACCGAGACCTGGCGCGCGGCGATGCAGCAGCCGGTGATCGACGCCTTCCTCCGCATCGCGCCGGAAGGCGGCCCGCGCTCGATCGAGCTGCTGCGCGGCATTCCGACTTCGTGACCGCGCTGGAGCGTCCGGTCGCGGCCGTCGCCCGGCTGGCGGGCGCGATCGGCTCCCTCGCGACGCTCTGCTGTCTGGCGCTGATCGGCTACGCGGTGCTGATGCGCTACCTGCTCGGCCAGCCGCAGCCCTGGACGGACAAGGTCGCGGGCTGGCTGGTGGTGGCGCTCGTCATGTTCGCCGCCCCCGAGGCGCAGCGGCGCTTCGAGCATATCGGCGTGGACATCGCGGTGAGCCGGCTCGGCCCGCGGCTCGCGCGCATCGCGCATCTCATCGGCGTGCTCTCGGTCGCCCTCGTCGCCGCGCTGCTGGTGGCGGCGGGGTGGGAGATGGTCGCCTTCAGCCGCATGGTCGGCATGATGAGCGACCTCGAAGGCGTGCCGATCTGGTGGGTGCAGGCGCTGCTGCCGGCGGGTGCGGCGCTGCTGCTGCTGGTGGCACTCTGCCAGGCGCTGCTGCTGCTGACGGGCCGGGAGCCCGCGCATCTGCCGAAGCCCGGCGACGACCCGCTGGGACGCGAGACGCTCGCGCGCGTCGAGTAGGTCCGCGGTGACCTTCCTCCTCCTCCTCATCGGCCTGATCGCGCTGCTCTATGTCGGCATGCCGATGTTCGCGGCGCTGTTCCTGCTGCCGCTCGGCGTGCTGCTCTGGGTCGAGGGCGGGGTGCCGGCGCTCGGCGAGATGGTGATCGGCAAGCTCGACGGCTACCTGCTCATCGCCATCCCGCTCTTCATGCTGATGGCGCACATCATGGTGCGCGGCCGCGTCGTCAACGACCTCTACGGCGCAGCCTTCGCCGTCTTCCGCCGCGTGCGCGGCGGCGTCGGCATCGCGACCGTGGTGGCTTGCACCATCTTCGCCGCGATCAGCGGCAGCTCGGTCGCCACCGCGCTCACCATCGGCAAGATCGCGATCCCGCAGATGCTGCGCTACGGCATGTCCCGCCGCGGCGCCTTCGGCGTGGTCGCCGGGGGCGGCACGCTCGGCATCCTGGTGCCGCCCTCGGCGCCGATGGTGCTCTATGCCTATGTCACCGACAGCTCCGTCGCCGCGCTGTTCCTCGCCGGGCTGATCCCCGGGCTGATGATGGCGACGATCTTCGCGCTCTATGTCTTCGTCACCGAGGGCAAGGCCGTGGTGCCGGCCGACGAGCCACCGCCCGAGGCCGCGGGCGCGGCGCTGCTGCGCGCCGGCTGGTCGCTCAGCCTGCCGGTCTTCGTCCTCGGCGGCATCTATCTCGGAATCTTTACCGCGACCGAGGCGGCCGGGACGGGGACGATCTTCGCCCTCATCGTCGCCGGCCTGATCTACCGCGCACTGACCTGGCGGGACCTGGTGCATGGCGTGCAGGAAGCCACCCGCACCTCGGCGATGCTGCTCATGATCATCGCCGGCGCCGCGATCTACGGCTACATGCTGACGAAACTCCGCATCCCGCAGGAACTGACGCAGCTCGTCGCCGATCTCGGCCTCTCGCGCACCGGCTTCCTGATCGCGATGATGGTGCTGCTGTTCCTGCTCGGCCTCGTGCTGGAAAGCTTCTCGATCATCCTGCTGACGATGCCGGCGGTACTGCCGCTGCTCGACACGCTCGCGATCGACAAGGTCTGGTACGGCGTGCTGCTGACGCTGAGCCTCGAGATGGCGCTGATCTCGCCGCCCGTCGCGCTGAACCTCGTCGTCATCAAGGCCATCACCGGCGCCTCCCTGAAGGAGGCGAACCGCAGCATCTACCCCTACATGCTGATGCTGGCCTTCGGCACGGCCCTGCTGATCGCCTTCCCCGACATCGCGCTGTGGCTGCCACGGCAGGCGGGATACGGCGGGTGAGGGGTGTTTCGGGGAGGGCGCTGCCCTCCCCGGACCCCACCCGCCAGGGGCCGGCGGGCCCCTGGACCCCGGGTGTTTTCATGGCTGGGATGGGGAGGGGGCCTCACGGGCATGCCCGTGAGGCCCCCTCCCCATCCCAGCCATCAACTCATGGGTTCCAAGGGGCCGCTGCCCCTTGGTGGGGAGGGTCCGGGAGGGGCAACGCCCCTCCCGAAAACCCCATCACCGCGTGATCGCGCCCACCGCCGCGCCGCCCGCGCCGCCGATCAGGGCGCCGGTCACGGCCGAGCCGCCGGTGAGGGCGCCGATGGCGGCGCCGCCGGCCGCGCCGATCGCGCCGCCCGAGAGGGCGCGCTGCTGGGTGCGGTTCATGCCGGAGCAGGCGGCGAGCGGCAGGATGAGCGCGAGGGCGAGGGCCGTGCGGGTCAGGATGCGAATCGGGGACAAGCGAACCTCCTCGGGTTGGGTCGACGCGGGGACTACACCGGCCGCGTGTGGCGCGGAAAGGGCAGCACCGTGGCGTCCACGACCTTCAACGTCACAGCCGCGCGAGTCGTTGCAGGCCATTCCGCTAGCGGCGTGATTTTTTCGCGCCCCGCCCCTTCTTCGGCTCGTAGCCGCCGCCGCCGGGCCCGAGCGGCTTCGGCGCCCAGTCGCCCTTCCTGCGCGGTGTGCTGGCCTGGAGCGGCCGGCCGGCGAGGTTGGGCTGCAGGCCGAGTTCCAGCGATTCCAGCCGCTTGATCTCGTCGCGCAGCCGGGCCGCGTCCTCGAATTCCAGGTCGGCGGCGGCCGCGCGCATCTTCTTCTCGAGCTCCGCGATGGCGGCGCCGATGTCCTTGCCGACGAAGTTCGCCGTCTCGTCGCCCTCGACGGCCTCCACCGTGACGTAATCCTGCTCGTAGATGGATTGCAGCACTTCGGAGATGTCGCGGCGGATGGTCTGCGGGGTGATGCCGTGGGCCTCGTTCCAGGCGGTCTGCTTCGCGCGGCGGCGGGCCGTCTCCTCCAGCGCGCGGCGCAGGCTCTCGGTCATCACGTCGGCGTAGAGCACCACGCGGCCTTCGGCGTTGCGCGCGGCGCGGCCGATGGTCTGGATCAGTGAGGTGGTGGAGCGCAGGAAGCCTTCCTTGTCGGCATCGAGGATGGCGACGAGCGCGCATTCGGGAATGTCGAGCCCCTCGCGCAGCAGGTTGATCCCCACCAGCACGTCGAACACGCCCTTGCGCAGGTCGCGGATGATCTCGATGCGCTCCAGCGTGTCCACGTCCGAATGCAGATAGCGCACGCGGATGCCGGCTTCCGTCATGTACTCCGTCAGGTCCTCGGCCATCCGCTTGGTCAGCGTGGTGACAAGCACGCGCCCGCCCTGCTGCGCGACGGCGCGGCATTCCGCGAGCAGGTCGTCCACCTGGCCCTCGACGGGGCGGATTTCGGTGACGGGGTCCACGAGCCCGGTCGGGCGGATCACCTGCTCGGCGAAGCTGCCGCCGGTGCGTTCCATCTCCCATGGGCCGGGTGTCGCGCTGACGAAGACGGTGTTGGGGCGGTAGGCGTCCCATTCCTCGAATTTCAGCGGCCGGTTGTCGGTGCAGGAGGGCAGGCGGAAGCCGAACTCCGAGAGGATGGACTTCCGGGCGAAGTCGCCGCGGTACATGCCGCCGATCTGGGGAACGGTGACGTGGCTCTCGTCCACCACCAGCAGCGCGTTGTCGGGCAGATATTCGAACAGCGTCGGCGGCGGCTCGCCCGGCTTCCGGCCGGTGAGGTAGCGCGAATAGTTCTCGATGCCCTTGCAGGAGCCGGTCGTCTCCAGCATCTCGATGTCGAAGGTGGTGCGCTGCTCGAGCCGCTGCGCCTCCAGCAGCTTGCCCGCCGCGGTGAGCTTCGCCAGCTCCTCCTTCAGCTCCGCCTTGATGTCCCGGATCGCCTGCTGGAGCGTCGGGCGCGGCGTGATGTAGTGGCTGTTGGCGTAGATGGCGATGCGGTCCATCTCGCCCGCGATCTCCCCGGTCAGCGGGTCGAATTCGCGCAAGCCGTCCACCTCGTCCCCGAACAGCGAGATGCGCCAGGCGCGGTCCTCGAGGTGGGAGGGCCAGACATCCACCGTCTCGCCGCGGATGCGGAAGGTGCCGCGCTGGAAGGCGCTGTCATTGCGGCGGTACTGCTGCTCGACCAGGCCCTTGATGAGCGTCTCCCGCTCGATCCGCCCGCCGCGTTCCAGCTTGACCACCATGCGCGAATAGTTCTCGACCGAGCCGATGCCGTAGATGCAGGAGACGGAGGCGACGATGATCACGTCCGACCGCTCCAGCAGCATCTGCGTCGCCGAATGGCGCATCCGGTCGATCTGTTCGTTGATCTGCGCGTCCTTCTCGATATAGGTGTCGGTGCGCGGCACATAGGCCTCGGGCTGGTAGTAGTCGTAGTAGCTGACGAAGTATTCCACCGCGTTGTCGGGGAAGAAGCTCTTCATCTCGCCGTAGAGCTGCGCGGCCAGCGTCTTGTTGGGCGCGAGGATCAGCGTCGGGCGCTGCACATGCTCGATCACCTTGGCCATGGTGAAGGTCTTGCCCGAGCCGGTGACGCCAAGCAGCACCTGGTCGCGCTCGCCCTTCTCGAGCCCGCCGACGAGCTGGGCGATCGCGGCCGGCTGGTCGCCATTCGGCTCGAAGGGCGAGACGACCTTGAGCCGGCGTTCGGAGGGCGGCGCCGGGCGCTTCTGCGGCCAGAACAGGACGGGGGTGGGCAGCAGGACGTTCATGGCGGGCAATGTGGTGCGGCGCTCGCGGGACGTGAAGCGAGTCGCTACATCGCCCCGCATGGGCATCGAGATCGAGCGGAAATTCCTGGTCGCCGGCGGGGGCTGGCGGGGCGCGGCGGCGGGGCCGGGGGTGCGGATGCGCCAGGGCTACCTCGCCGCCGGCGGGCCCGACCAGCCCAGCGTGCGCATCCGCATCGCCGGGGACCGCGCCTGGCTCACCGTGAAAGGCCCGGGCGGCAAGGTGCGGGCCGAGTTCGAATACCCGGTCCCGGTCGCCGATGCCGAGGCGATGCTGGCGCTCTCGCCGCTCGCGGTGCTGGCCAAGACCCGCTTCGAGGTGCCGCATGCCGGCCGGGCCTGGACCGTGGATGTCTTTGAGGCGCCGGCGCCACTCGCCGGCCTCATCCTGGCCGAGATCGAGCTGGAGGATGAGGGGGTGGAGCCGGTCCTGCCGGATTGGCTCGGCGCCGAGGTCACCGGGGAAGCGCGCTACAGCAACGCGGCGCTCGCGGCGGCGCTTTCCCGCGATGTCAAGGATTAACAGTCATTTAGCCGCGGTTTCGCTTACCATTCCTCACAATGTCAGCAATGTAGGCGTTGCAGTCGCGCCCCATCTTCAGGGTGTCGCCGGACTTCCCCGGCAACTTCGGAGATGTTCATGACACCCTCCCGCATCGCCCTTCTGGCCGGCGCCGCGCTGATCGTGACCGGCGCGGCCGCGCTGCCCGCCCTCGCGCAGCCCGGCCCGCGGCATGGCGGCGGCGGCTTCGCCATGGGCGAGGCCTTCGCCCGCGCCGATGCCAACAACGATGGCCGCGTCACCCGCGACGAGGGCTGGGCCTGGCTGCAGACCCGCTTCGCCGAGGTGGACACCAACCGCGATGGCGGCGTGAGCCTCGAGGAGCTGCGCGCCTACGCCCAGTCCCGCATGGGCAACCGCCAGCCGCGCCCCGAGATGCGCGAGCGCGCCGAGCAGCGCGGCGCCGCGATGTTCCGGGCGCTCGACGTGAACGGCGATGGCCGCGTCACGCTCGAGGAGCTGCGCCCCTTCGCCGAGGCGATGTTCCGCGCCCGCGACACGAACGCCGATGGCGCGCTGACCCGCGAGGAGGTGAATGTCCGCCGCGGTGGCGGCCATCACGGCAGCGGCCATTACCGCGGCCATGGCCAGCATGACGGGCGCGGCCCGGGCATGGGGCCGGCCGGCGAGCGCCGCGGCCCGCCGCCCGCCTCCCAGCCGCCCGCGACCCAGCCGAACTGACCTGCCACTCCCTCCCCCGCAATGCGGGGGAGGGTCGGGGTGGGGGTGCGAAGGTCAGCGCGGGTCCGACAATCGACGCCCCCCCCTACCGCGTCACCTCCGGCGCCCGCTTCACCAGCCGCGCATCCAGTTCCGCCCGCCGCGCCCAGAGGCTCCGGAACCAGGCGAGCCGGTCCTCCACCTGCCGCGCCATCATCCGGTTCGCCGCGACCCAGCCCCGCGCCGCCGCGCCCATCGCGCGCGCCGTCTCCGGCGCGGCGAGCAGCGCGCGGAGCGCCGCGCCCACCTCCTCCGGCGCCCGCACGATCATCCCCGTCCGCCCTTCCTCCACCGTCGCGCCATAGACCACCGGGCTCGCCAGGCAGCAGAGCCCATGCGCGGCGGCTTCCACGAATTTCAGGTCCGACTTGAAGTTGTTGAAGCGCGTATCCGCGAGCGGCAGGAAGGCGATCTCGCAGCCGGCCATCAGCGCGCGGTACTCGGCATAGGGCAGGATCGGGTGGAAGCGCTTGTGCGGCGTCGCCAGCGCCTCGAAGCCGGCGCGGTCGAAGATCACCTCCACGGCCAGCCGATCGCCCGCCTCGCGCAGCACCTGGTTCAGCACGGGCAGGAAGGGCGCCGTGTCCTCCTCCCGCCGCAGCGCGCCGAGGAACAGCGTCAGGCGTGACGGATCGCGGAAATTCGCTGTCTCCGGCAGCTCGGCCACCGTGTTCGGGAAGACCATCACCTCGTCGTTGAACTGCCTGAACAGCGCCTCGAGCCGCGGCGTCGAGGTCTGCACCGCATGCACGCCGCGGAAGGCGAAGTGGTCCGAGCCCGCGATCACCGGCCAATGCGCGGGATCGTCGTCGAACTCCTGCACCACCACCCAGCCGCGCTGGCGGAAATGATTGACGAAGGCCGGCGCCTGCGGGCTGTCCAGCAGGCGGCGCTGCAGCAGCAGGATGCGCGGCGTCTCCTCCGGCAGCGAAGGCGTCTCCGGCTGCTGCGCGATCCGCAGCCCGATGCCCGGCCGCGTCGCGACCATCCCGAGCGGCAGATCCACCCGCACGTCGTTGACCCCGCCCACCGGCTTCAGCACATGCGCGACGATCGCCAGCGGCTCGGCCGCACGCCGCGCCGCGCGCAGCAGCCAGCGGGACGGCAGCGCGCGGCGCAGCAGCGCCTCGGCCGTGATGCCGAGCGCGGGCGCGAGCTTCGCCGCGAAGGCCTCCGCCGCCGGATCGCGCGCCGGCGGCGGCACGTCGAGCGGCACGAGGCCCGCAGCCGCGATCGCCGCGAGCACCCCCTCCCGCGTCATCGCCTGCGGCGGGAGGCGCGGCGGCGTGGCGGTGCCCTCCGCGAGGTCGGCCAGGATGCGCCAATGCCCGGCATTCGGCAGGTCGAGCAGCAGCACGCCATCCTCGGCGAGCAGCCGGGCCGCCGCCGCGATGGCCGCCGCCGGCTCCGTTGGCGCGCCATGCAGCACGACGAGCCGCGCCGCGCCGGCCTCGGGATCGGCGAGCACCTCGATCGCCGGATCGCGCCGGCGGAGCCAGGCGGCGACGCCCGTGCCGCCAAGCTCCGCCACTGGCCCGAGGCCGAGCGGGATCCGCGCCAGCAGCGCGGCGTCGGGAATATCCGTCATGCGGCGTCGTTCCTGCCTTGGGCCCGCCGCCGCATCAAGCGGTCGTCCCCGGAACAGGGGCGCGGCCGCCTTGCCTTGCCGGTGCCGCGCGCCCCGTGATACCGCCGAGACGATCCAGCCCCGGGAGTGACATGCCGCCGCCGCGTCCCGCCCCCCGCCCCGCCCCGCGTCCCGCCGCCCCGCGCGAGGGCGACCTGGCGCGGATGGAAGCGATGCTGCGGGAACGGCTGGCCGCGCAGCCCGACAGCGCCATGCATTGGCAGCAGCTCGGCGCGCTGCTCGTGCAGACCGGCCGCCACGCCGAGGCGGCGGAGGCCTTCGGCAAGGCGGTGGCGCATGGCGGCTCGGCGCAGGCGCTGGCGATGCCCTGGGCGCTCGCGCTCAGCAGCGCCGGGCGGCATGCCGAGGCGGCCGAGGTGCTCCGTCCCGCCCAGGCGCGGAAGCCCAAGGATTTCGCGCTCGCCAACACCCTCGGCGTGATGCTGAAGCGCGCCGGCCGCGCCGATGAGGCGGTGCCGATGCTGGAACTCGCGGCGAAGCTCGATCCGCGCATCGCCTCGCCCTGGCAGAACCTCGGCAATGCGCAGGAGGTGCGGGGCGATTTCGCCGCCGCCGCCGCCGCCTTCGCCGGCGGCCTGAAGCGCGAGCCGCGCAACGCCGAGCTATGGCGCCTGCATGGCCGCGCGCTGCGCGCCGCCGGCGACGCGGACGGCGCCATGACGAGCTTCGAGAAGGCCTTCAACCTCGACCCCCGCAACCGCGAGATCGGCATGATGCTGATCGGCCTGCTGCTCGACCGCGGCGAGCATGACCGGGCGCTGGACGCCACCCGGAAGCTCACCGCCGCGCTGCCGGGCGACCCGATCGGCGAGATCATGCAGGGCCGCCTCCTGCTCCGCCGCGGCCGCGTCGCGGAGGCGCGCGCGGTGCTGGAGGCGGTGATCGCGCGCGATCCCGGCGAGCGCAACGCCAACCTCCTGCTCGCGCGGCTGCATGGCGACGGCGACCGGCGGCTGGCGAACGAGGCGCTGGAGCGCGCCTATGCTGCCGATCCCGACAGCGCCGAGATCATGGACGCGCTGGTCGAGAGCCTCTCGCGCAGCCGCTACGACGATGAGGCGGCGCATCTGGAACGCGCCTATGTCATCGCGATCCGGCTGATGGAGAAGCACCCCGACCGCGTCACGCGCTTCGCGCGCTCGCTGCGGACCGTGTTCCAGCGCGTGATGGACCTCGACCGCCTCGGCCGCACCGGCACGATGGAGCAGCTCGCGCCGATCTGGCTCGCCGACAACCGCATCGCCGCGCTGCATTACGAGCTCGGCCAGGTGGGCAGCCTCGAGGACCGCCTCAGGATCGTCGAATGGCACCGCCAATGGGGCCGGCGGGAGGAGGCGGCGATCCGGCCGGTGGCGCGCCCCGCGCGGCCGGCGATCCATGCCGACCGCAAGCTGCGCGTCGGCTTCATGTCCTCCGACCTCCGCAACCACCCGGTCACCTATTTCGCGCTGCCGCTGCTCGAACTCCATGACCGCGACCGGGTGCAGGTGTTCTGCTACTCCTTCTACGAGGGCGAGCGCGACAGCGTGCAGCAGCACATCGAATCCAAGGTGGACGCCTTCCGCTGGTGGCCCCGCAAGCCCTCCGCCGAGGTGGCGGAGGGCATCGCGGAAGACGAGCTCGACATCCTCTTCGAGCTCGGCGGCTCGACCGCGATGAACAAGCTCGACGTCATGGCCTATCGCCCCGCGCGGATCGGCGCGAGCTGGCTCGGCTATCCCCATTCGGCCGGGCTCGAGCGCATCGACTACATCCTGACCGATCCCTTCATCCGCCCCTCCGATCCGCGCCTGCTGATCGAAAAGCCTTTCGAGATGCCGGAGAGCTGGGTCTGCCTCTCCCGCCTCGGCTTCAACGACCGTGTGCCGATCGAGGACGGCCTGCCGGAGGAACGGCGCGGCGCGCTCACCTTCGGCACCATGAACAACCCGTACAAGTACACGCTGCCCTGCATCGAGGCCTGGGCGGCCGTGCTGCGCGCGGTGCCGGGCAGCCGCTTCCTCTTCGTCCGGCCCGAGGCGGCCGGGGCGAGCTTCGTCGCCAATGCCCGCGCCACCTTCGCCGCGCGCGACGTGGATCCCGACCGGATCGAGTTCGTCGGCGTGCGCGGCAAGCACCTGCCGCACTACAACTCCATCGACATCGCGCTCGACACCTTCCCCCATGTCGGCGGCACCACGACCTGCGAGACGCTGTGGATGGGCGTGCCGACCATCACGCTGGTCGGCATGGGTTTTCCCGAGAGGCTGTCCTACTCGAACCTGTCCAATGCGGGCCTCGGCGAATGCTGCGCCTTCAGCGTGGAGGAGTACGTGCAGAAGGCCGTGGCATTGGCCGGGGACCGCGCGAAGCGGCGCGAATGGCGCCACGGCCTGCGCGCGATGATCGCGACGCGCCCGCTCGGCGACCAGGCGCGCTTCGTCCGCGGCTTCTACGCCAAGGCGGCCGAGGTCTGCGCGTGATGGGCGCGACCTCCCCCGCCCTTCCTCTCCCTCCCCCGCCATGCGGGGGAGGGTCGGGGTGGGGGTGCCGTCGTCGTCGCGCCCTGATCCCCGCACCCCCACCCCGTCCCTCCCCCGCATTGCGGGGGAGGGTGCAACTGCTGCGGCGGAGGTCGCGATGAAAGCCGTGATCCTCGCCGGCGGCCGCGGCACCCGCCTCGCCGAGGAAACCTCCCTCCGCCCCAAGCCGATGGTCGAGATCGGCGGCCGCCCGATCCTCTGGCACATCATGAAGCTCTACGCCGCGCATGGCGTGACGGAGTTCGTCGTCTGCCTCGGCTACAAGGGCTGGATGATCAAGGAATTCTTCCTGAACTACCGCGCCCACGCCTCCGACCTCACCGTCGATCTCGCCACCGGCGCGGTGGAGGTGACGCGCCCCGCCGCCGAGCCCTGGCGCGTCACGCTCGTGGACACCGGCGAGGACAGCATGACCGGCGGCCGCCTCAGGCGCATCGCCGGGCACGTCGCGCACGACGACGCCTTCTGCATGACCTATGGCGACGGTGTCGGCGATGTGGACATCGCGCGCCTCATCGCCTTCCACCGCGCGCATGGCAGGCAGGCGACCGTGACGGCCGTGACGCCGCCCGGCCGCTTCGGCGCGCTGGCGCGGGACGGCGCGCGGGTGGACGCCTTCATGGAGAAGCCGCCCGGCGATGGCGGCACCATCAATGGCGGCTTCTTCGTCCTCTCGCCCCGCGTGCTGGAGCGCATCGAGGGCGACGCCACCACCTGGGAGAACGAGCCGCTCACCGGCCTCGCCCGCGACGGCGAGCTGATGGCCTTCGACCATCGCGGCTTCTGGCAGCCCATGGACACCCTGCGCGACCGCGAGCAGCTGGAACGCATGTGGGCCACCGGCAAGGCGCCATGGCGGGTGTGGTGAGCGCGACGCCCTCGGCACGCTACGCCCCCCGCACCCCAACCCTGCCCCGCGAGCGGGTGGGGCGTCCGGCCCGCTCCCTCCCCCCTCGCGGGGGAGGGCCGGGGTGGGGGGCCGAGGCCGCCCGCTTCGCCGCATGACCCAGCCCGATCCCGGCTTCTGGCGCGGCCGGCGCGTGCTCGTCACCGGCCATACCGGCTTCAAGGGAAGCTGGCTCTGCCGCCTGCTCGCCCTGCTCGGCGCGGAGGTGCAGGGCATCGCGCTCGACCCCGAGCCCGGGCCTTCCGCCTTCGCCGCGCTGCGCGTGGCCGCCCTCCTCGCCGCAGATCATCGCGCCGACATCCGCGACGCCGCGCGCCTCGCGCGGCTGCTGCGGGAGTCGCGGCCGGAGATCGTGCTCCATCTCGCCGCCCAGGCGCTGGTCGGGCGCGGCCATCGCGATCCGTTGGGCACCTTCGCCACCAACGTCATGGGCACCGCGCATCTGCTGGAAGCGCTGCGCGGCGTCCCGGTCGAAGCCGTGCTCGTCGTCACCTCGGACAAGGTCTATCGCAACGACGGCCAGGGCCGCGCCTTCGTCGAATCCGATCCGCTCGGCGGCGCCGATCCCTACAGCGCGTCGAAGGCCGCCTGCGAGATCGTCGCGGCCTCCTGGCGTGCGAGCTTCGGCCTGCCGCTCGCCACCGCGCGCGCGGGCAACGTCATCGGCGGCGGCGATTTCGCCGAGGACCGCATCATCCCCGATCTCGTCCGCGCGCAGTCCGACGGCGTCGCGCTGCGCGTCCGCCATCCCGATGCGACGCGGCCCTTCCAGCATGTGCGGGACGTGCTGCGCGGCTACCTGATGTTCGTCGAGAAGCTCGCCGCCGGCGCCGCACCGCCGGCGCTGAACTTCGGCCCGCGCGACGGCGAGGTGAAGGTGCGCGACCTGCTCGGCCTCTGGGGCGATGTGCGTTGGGAACGCGTGCCCGGCGAAACCTACGGCGAGGCACCGCGGCTCGCGCTGGACTCCGCGCTGGCCGGCGCCGCGCTCGGCTGGGCGCCCGGCCTCGACACGCCGCGCGCCATCGCCGTGACGGCCGCCTGGTATGCGCGCTGGCGCAAGGGCGAGGACATGGCCGCCGCGACGGATGCGGAGATTCGGGAATGCCTGGCATGAGCGGCGCCGTCCCCGTCACCGCCTGCCGCGCCTGTGGCGGCGCGCTCGGCGCCACCTTCTGCGATCTCGGCATCCAGCCCGTCGCCAATTCCTACATCCCGCCCGAAGCCGCCGCCGCGCCGGAGCCGCGCTTTCCGCTGCGCTGCGTGGTCTGCCGCGATTGCCGGCTGGTGCAGCTCGACACCGTCGTGGATGCCGAGGGCATCTTTTCCGACTACGCCTATTTCTCCTCCGCCTCCGCCTCCTGGCTCGATCACGCCGCGCGCTTCGCCCGCGACATGGCGGCGCGCTTCGCGCTGAACACTGACAGCTTCGTCGTCGAGGTCGCGAGCAACGACGGCTACCTGCTGCGGAACTTCGTCGCCGCCGGCATCCCCTGCCTCGGCGTCGAGCCCGCCGCGAATGTCGCGGACGTGGCGCGGCAGAACGGCGTGCCGACCGAGACGCGCTTCTTCGGCGAGGCCTATGCGCGCGATCTCGTCGCCCGGCGCGGACATGCCGACCTCATCGCGGCGAACAACGTGCTGGCGCATGTCCCGGCGGTGCAGGATTTCGTCGCCGGCCTCGCCATCCTCGCCGGCCCGCGCGGCGTCGTCTCGATCGAGGCGCCGCATCTGGTGCGCCTCGTGGACGGCGTGCAGTTCGACACGATCTATCACGAGCACTACGCCTACTGGTCGCTGCTGGCGATGGACCTTCTCCTGTCGCGCCACGGGCTGAAGGTGTTCGAAGTGGAACGTCTCGCGACGCATGGCGGCTCGCTGCGCGTACTCGCCAGCGCGGCCGATCGCGGCGAATCCGAGGGGCTCCGCGCCGTGCGCGCGGAGGAAGCGGCGCGCGGCCTGGCCGGCGATGCCTTCTACCAGGGCTTCGAGGCGCGCGTGCAGGCAACGCTGGCCGGCTTCCGCGCCTGGCTCGCGGGGGCGAAGGGCCGTCGCCTGGGCGCCTATGGCGCGGCGGCCAAGGGCAACACCTTCCTCAACGCCGCCGGGGTGACGGCATCCGACATCCGCGCGGTCGCGGACCGCAGCCCGGCCAAGCAGGGCCGCCTCCTGCCCGGCAGCCGCATCCCGGTGGTGACGCCGGAGGCGCTTCTGGCCATGCCGCTCGACGACATCCTGATCCTGCCCTGGAACATCGGCGCCGAGATCGCCGCGCAATGCCGCGCCGGCGGCTTCCGCGGCCGCATCTGGACCGCCGTGCCCGCCATGCGCGAGCTCGCCTGATGATCTTCCGCCCCACGCCGCTCGCGGGGCTGCTGGAAATCCTCCCCGAACGCGCGCGGGACGAGCGCGGCGCCTTCTTCCGCACCTTCTGCGAGGCGGCGTTCGCGCATCTGGCCTTCCGCCCCGTGCAGGTCAGCGTGAGCGAGAACACCCGCCGCCACACGCTGCGCGGCCTGCATTGGCAGGCGCCGCCCCAGGCCGAGCGCAAGCTCGTGCGCTGCCTGCGCGGCGCGGTGCATGACGTGGCGGTGGAGCTCGCGACCGGCGCGCATCACGCCGTCACGCTCTCGGCCGAGGCCGGCAATGCGCTGTTCATCCCCGCCGGCTTCGCGCATGGCTTCCTGACGCTGACCGACGATGCCGCGCTGGAATACATGATGGACGCGCCCTTCGCGCCCGGCTTCGGCCGTGGCGCCCGCTGGAACGATCCGCGCTTCGCCATCCCCTGGCCGGCCGCGCCCGCGGTGATCTCCACGCGCGACGCCACCTGGCCCGATCTCGATGCCCCCGGCGTCCATGGCTGAGCGCCTGCTGCTCACTGGCGCGACCGGCTTCCTCGGCCGCCAGATCGCCCCCCCGCTCCGCACGCTCGGCTTCGAGGTGCATGCCCTCTCCCGCCGCGGCACCTCTCCCTCCCCCGCATCGCGGGGGAGGGCCGGGGTGGGGGTGCGGGGATCAGAGGCGCCCGTCTCCGCCCACCCTGCCCCACCCCCGCAACCGGGGGCGGGCGTGGTCCTTCACGCCGCCGACCTGCTCGACGAGGCCCAGCAGGCCGCGCTGCTGCGCGACATCCGCCCGACCGTGCTGGTCCACGCCGCCTGGGATGTCGAGCACGGGAAGTTCTGGACCGCGCCCGAGAACACGCTCTGGCGCGACGCCTCGTTGGCGCTGGCGCGCCGCTTCGCCGAACAGGGCGGCCGTCGGTTCCTCGGCCTCGGCAGCTGCGCCGAATACGCCGACACCGACCGGGACGACGCCGCCCCCTGGCCCGAGACGCGCCGCATCGCCCCCGCCACGCCCTATGGCGCGGCCAAGGCGGCGCTCGCGGCGGCGCTCGCAAGCCTGCCCATCGCCACCGCCTGGGCGCGCCTTTTTCTCATGTTCGGCCCCGGCGAGCCGCCGGCCCGGCTGGTGCCCTCGATCCTCGCCGCGCTGGCGGCGGGACGCCCCGCCGAGACCGCCTCCGGCCGGCCCATCCGCGACTTCGCCTCGACGCGCTTCCTCGGCCGCGCGCTGGCCGCGCTCGCCGCAAGCGGGGTGACGGGCGCCGTCAACGTCGCCTCCGGCGAGGCCCGCGCGATCGCCGATGTGGCGCGCTTCCTCGGCGCCGCGGCCGGGCGCCCGGACCTGATCCGCCTCGGCGCCCTGCCGGACCGCCCGGGCGAGGCGCCCTTCATGGTCGCGGACGTCGCGCGCCTGCGCCGCGAGGTCGGCTTCGCCGAACCGCCCGATGTCGAGGAAGACCTGAGGTGGATGGTGGGCGCGACAGGGATTGAACCTGTGACCCTTCGCGTGTGAAGCGAATGCTCTCCCGCTGAGCTACGCGCCCATCCGTCGGGACAGCGTGGATAGGAGGGGGCGGGCGGCGGTGTCAAGCCGGCCGTCAGGGCGCGTTGCCCGCCTCGGCCAGCCGCCATTCCAGCGCGCGGTTCGCCGCCACCGGATCGCCCGGGACCGGCTCCGCATGGCCCCGTGCCGGGGCCGAGATGATCCTCCCATCGCCCCATTCCTGCACCCGGTAGCCCTGCCGCTCGGCCGGCACGCCGAGCCGGGCGGCCAGCGCCAGCGCCAGCCCTTCCGCCGCCGCGCGGGCCGAGGGCGGGTCGCCGCGCGCCGGGAACTCCGCCAGGCGCAGATGCAGCATCCCTTCGAGCCAGACCTCGTGCCAGCCATGGATCTGGTCGCCCGCCAGCGTGCCGTCGCTCGCGCTGTGCTTCGGCTTGTGGATTGCGAAGCGGACCGCGACCCGCCCCACCTGGTGCAGCGGCCAGCGCCGCGCCCAGCGCAGGCGCCAGAGCCGGCGGATCAGCGCCACCTCGCCCCGCCCGAGGTCCACCGCCACCCGCCGCGTCGTGGCGCAGAACAGCGCCAGCGCCAGCAGGATGGGCCCCACCGCCAGCAGCACCTCCGGCGCGCCGACCGAGAGCATCGCCGCGCCGATCACCCCGAAGGCCGCCCCGGCGATGCCGATGCCGATCCAGCCGGCCCGGATCCGGTCCGAGCCCATCGCCTCGGGAAACCCGGCATCGGCCCTCGGTGCGGCTCGCTTCGCCATGCGCCTGTCCCGCCGTGCCCTGCCAGCCTGACGAGTCGGACGGCGCGCTGTCCATCCTCCGATGGCCGCATGCGCCCGGGCGTTCCGCGCCCGACGGCCGCACCGCCTCCACCCTGCCCCATGAGGCGACGGGCGCGCTCCACCGCTCATCCGCCGAACAGCGCCTTCAGCGCGATGGCGACGTACGCGCCTGCCTTCACCAGCTTTGCGCGGTAGGGCTTGCGGCTTCTGATGGCGGCTCGCAGTTCGTTCGTGCAGAGGCCGGCGAGCAGCACGTAACCCACCAGGCCGCCGATCTTCAGGGCGAGCAGGCCCGCGCCGATCAGGGTGTCGAGGTCGATCATGGTCGGCCCCTCCTCGCGGGCCGACCGCCAACCACCATGACGGAACAGGCGCGGTCCGATAGGCTTGCGGCACATCCCGGATCAGTGCGGAAGGGGAATTCCGTGCCGGAACAGGAAAATCTGTTCCACCACCTGCTGGCCGAGCACCTGAAGGCCGGCACCGCGCCCAAAGCCGCCGCCAGCGGTGGCTGGACCGTGCCGACCTTCGCGAAGAAGGTCGGCTACGGCGAGCGTACTGTGCGCTCGTGGCTCGACGGCTTCCGCGTCCCGGACCCGCCCGCCTTCGACGCCATCCGCGGTGCCCTGTTCGGCGACGACCCACGCCACGACACCGCGAGCCAAGCCTTGGAACAGGCATGGGAAAACGCTCGCGAGAAGCGCGGCCAACCGGGACGGCCATCACGCGCGGCGGCCTCCGCAGTGCAGGCGAGCACCATAACCCCGCCCGACCGCCTCCTCGGCCGCGACGACGATCTCGCCGCCCTCGTCGCCGCCCTGCTGGCGGAGGGCGGCACCACCGCGCTGATCCTCGGCGAGGGCGGCGTCGGCAAGACCACGCTGACCCGCGCCGCCGCCACCCATGGCGACATCATCGCCCGCTTCGGCCAGCGCCGGCATGAGGTCCCGCTCGCCACGGCGTCCTCGGCCGCCGCGATGCAGGACGCCATTGCCACGGCTCTTGGCGCCGATCCGAAGGCGGGCATGAACGGCATCCGCGCCCGCCTGGCCGCGCCCGCGCTGCTGCTGCTCGACAACTTCGAAACCCCATGGGAGGCCGAGCCGGACGATACGGAGGCACTGCTGCGCGATCTCGCCGCGCTGCCGGGCGTCGTGCTGCTCGCCTCGCTTCGTGGTGCCGAATCGCCGCGCCGCCCGGACTGGTCGCATCGGCTCGATGTCCGGCCGCTGTCGCCGGAGCCGGCGCGGGCGCTGTTCCTGCGGATCGCGCACCGTATCCACCCCGATGACCCCGATCTCGATCCGCTGCTGAGGGAACTCGGCGGCCTGCCGCTGGCGATCGAGCTGCTGGCGTGGCAGGCCGAGCCGGAGACCACGCTGCGCCGCGTGATGGATTCATGGCGCCGCCTCGGCCCCTCGCTGCGCGATGCCCGTGCCGATCCGGCCCACCGCCACGCCTCGCTCGCCCGCTCCATCGAGGTCTCGCTGGCCTCGCCGCGGCTGGGCGAGCCCGGCCGGCGCCTGTTCCGCCTGCTCGGCGCCCTGCCGGCCGGCTTGGCGCCGGAGGACGAAGTGCCGCTGCTCGGTGAGGCGGTACCGGAGGCCGTGCGCCAGTTGCGTGCTGTGGCGCTGCTGCGCGATCGCGCCGGCCGCCTCGACCTCCTCCCCCCGATCCGTCGCCACGCCGCCGAGGCGCATCCGCCCGGCGCCGCGGAGCAGCGCGCCTGGATCGCGCACTACCTGGCTTTGGTAGGGCACCTGGGCGGACGCGTTGGGCGGGCAAGTGGCGGCGCGCAGGCAGCAGCGCGATTGCTTCCTGAACTGGCCAATCTCGAAGCGGCGTTGGCCAAGGCTTTGCCGGCCGGGCTCCACCAAATGGCGACTGCTGTTATCGCAAACTACGGACAGTTCGGGGCGGCGCTCGGGGTAGGCAGCGGGGGCTTGCGCGCGCTCGCCGCTGCTTTCCGCGCGGTTGGCGCTCCGCTCGCCGCAGCGCGTTGTTCCGAATCACTCGGCGCAATCGCCCTTCATCGCGCCGAATACGATGTGGCGCGTCAGGAATTCGGTGCCGCCGAGCGATCCTATCGTGAATGCGGCAACCACGTTGGCGAGGCAACCTGTATCCATCGCCAAGGCGCAATTGCATTGGAACTCCACCAGTATGATCTGGCACGCCAAGCCTTTGAGCTCGCGCTGACAAAATATCGTCCGCACAATGATCGCCATGGCGAGGCGGACTGCTTAAAAGGCCTAGCAGATGTCGCACTTTTCCAGATGGAATTCTCCGCGGCAAGCCAATACTATAAAAACGCAAGAATTTTATATTCAGCAGTAAAGGAAAAACTTGGCGAGGCAAATTGTATTGCTCGCATGGCCGAGATCGCTCTTGTGGAAGGCGATCATGCGAAGTCTCAGGATGGATTCGAAACCGCACTCCCAATCTTTCGGGAAATCGGGGATGTCGTTGGGGAGGCCCAGTGCCTTGTTCGGTCGGGCGAGCTTGCGGCCCGGCGCGGCCAGAATGACGAGGCATGGCGTCTCATCGAAAATGCCATCGCCCTCTTCCAGCGGGTCAATTCCAACTCGGGCATAGCTTGGGCAATGCAGGTCCGTGCTCACCTTGGCGTTTGACTGAATGGACCGCGCCATCCGCCCGCGACGATTTTGCATGCAGACTATAGGAAAATATGCTTATTTCGCCGCATGACCGATCCCACCGCGCCATCGCCCGTCACGGCCCGCCGCCCCGCCCTTCCACTCACCGGGCGCCAGGCTTCCGCGCCCGCCGCGCGCCCTGTCCCGGCCTGGGAGTTTGTCCGAAACCGGAGTCGGCCCACCCACCCCGCCGAATTTGTCCGAAACCGCCCCGCCCCACCGCCCCGCCGCCGAATTTGTCCGAAACCGGTTTGCGCCTCTTCACCCCCGCGCCCCCGCGCTGGACACGCGCCCCGCGCGGCCTGAGAACACGCCCATGTCGCCCGCCCCCCTCCCCGCCGACCGCGCCCGGCAGCTCGCGGCTGAGTTCGGCCTCAAGCCCGACGAATACGACCGCGTCCTCGCCATCCTCGGCCGCACCCCGGCGCTGACCGAGCTCGGCATCTTCTCGGTGATGTGGTCGGAGCATTGCTCCTACAAATCCTCCCGCGTCTGGCTCCGCACCCTGCCGACCAAGGCGCCCTGGGTGATCCACGGGCCGGGTGAGAATGCCGGCGTCATCGCGATCGGCGACGGGCTCGCCGCCATCTTCAAGATGGAAAGCCACAACCACCCGAGCTTCATCGAGCCCTACCAGGGTGCCGCGACCGGGGTGGGCGGCATCCTGCGCGACGTCTTCACCATGGGCGCCCGGCCGATCGCCAACCTCAACGCGCTCCGCTTCGGCGCCCCCGACGCGCCGCGGATGAAGCGGATCGTGGATGGCGTGGTGCGCGGCATCGGCGGCTACGGCAATTGCGTCGGCGTGCCGACCGTGGGCGGGGAGGTGAACTTCCACCCCGCCTACAACGGCAACCCGCTGGTCAATGCGATGACGGTCGGCATAGCCCCGGCCGACCGCATCTTCCTTTCCGCCGCCGCCGGCCTCGGCAACCCGGTGGTCTATGTCGGCTCCAAGACCGGCCGCGACGGCATCCATGGCGCGACCATGGCGAGTGCCGAGTTCAGCGCGGACGCCGAGGAAAAGCGCCCCACCGTGCAGATCGGCGATCCCTTCGTCGAGAAGCTGCTGATCGAGGCCTGTCTCGAGCTGATGGCCACCGACATGATCGTCGCCATCCAGGACATGGGCGCGGCCGGCCTGACGAGCTCCTCCGTCGAGATGGCCGGCAAGGGCGGCGTCGGCATCGAGCTCGTGCTGGACCACGTGCCGCAGCGCGAGGCCGGCATGAGCGCCTATGAGATGATGCTCTCCGAATCCCAGGAACGCATGCTGATGATCCTCAAGCCCGGCCGCGAGGCCGAGGCCGAGGCGATCTTCCGCAAGTGGGAGCTGGATTTCGCGGTGATCGGGCATCTCACTGACACCGGCCGCATCGTCATCCGCCACAAGGGTGCCATCGAAGCCGACATCCCCCTCGCGCCGCTGGAATCGGAAGCGCCGCTCTATCGCCGCCCCACGGCGGAGACGCCGAGGCAGCCGGTTCTGGACGCCGCCGCCATCCCCGATCCGCTCGGCGTGACGGCTTCGCTCGAAAGGCTGGTCGGCTCGCTCGATCTCTGCTCGCGGCGCTGGATCTGGGACCAGTACGACAGCACCGTCGGCGGCCAGACCGTGCAGCGCCCCGGCGGCGCCGATGCGGCCGTGGTGAAGCTCGAAGGGCTCAGGCGCGCACTCGCCATGACCACCGATTGCACGCCCCGCTACTGCGCCGCCGATCCGGAGGAAGGCGGCAAGCAGGCGGTGGCCGAGGCGTGGCGCAACCTGACGGCGGTGGGCGCGACGCCGCTCGCCATCACCGACAACATGAACTTCGGCAATCCCGAGAAGCCCGAGATCATGGGCCAGTTCGCCGCCGCCGTGCGCGGCATGGCCGCGGCCTGCACGGCGCTCGATTTCCCGGTCGTGAGCGGCAATGTCTCGCTCTACAACGAGACCGAGGGCCGCGCGATCCTGCCCACGCCCGCGATCGGCGGCGTCGGCGTGCTCGAGGATGCGGCGCAGGCCGTGGGCCTCGCCCTGCCCGCCGACCACGACCTGGTGCTGGTGGGCGAGACGCGCGGCTGGCTCGGCCAATCCCTCTGGCTGCGCGAGATCGCGGCGCGGGAGGCCGGCGCGCCGCCGCCGGTGGACCTCGCGGCCGAGCGGCGCAACGGCGATTTCGTGCGCGCGCGGATCCTGGCCGGCGAGGTCGCCGCCTGCCACGACGTGTCGGATGGAGGCCTGCTGGTGGCGGTCGCGGAGATGGCGATGGCGTCGGGCATCGGCGCCGTGCTGGACCCGCCCCCACCCGGCATCCCGCCGCACGCCTTCTGGTTCGGCGAGGACCAGGGCCGCTATGTGCTGGCGGTGCGCGACGGCGCGGCGCTGCTCGCCGCCGCGGCCTCGGCCGGGGTGCCGGCCGCGCGGCTCGGCCGCAGCGGGGGCGGGGACTTGGTTCCGGCCGGTGCCTCGGCCATATCTGTGGCGAGGCTGCGCGCCGCGCATGAGGCGACGCTGCCCGCCCTGATGGAGACCTGACGGACAATGGCCCACCGCGACGCAGGAGCGGCCTGAATGGCAATGAACGCCGCCGAGATCGAGGCGCTGATCAAGGCCGCGCTGCCCGATGCCGTGGTCACCATCGAGGACCTGGCCGGCGATGGCGACCACTATGCCGCGAAGGTCGTCTCGGCCAGCTTCAAGGGCCTCTCGCGGGTCAAGCAGCACCAGATCGTCTATGCCGCGCTGCAGGGGCGGATGGGGGGTGCGTTGCACGCCCTGGCACTCCAGACCGCGGCGCCCGATTGAACCACCTTCCCGAGGGAACCCGACAGATGAGCGACATCCACGCCCGCATCCAGGCGGAAGTCACCGAGAACCCGGTGGTGCTCTACATGAAGGGCACCCCGGTCTTCCCGCAGTGCGGGTTCAGCGCCCGCGTCGTGCAGATCCTCAGCCACATCGGCGTGCCCTTCAAGGGCGTGAACGTGCTCGAGGACATGGAGCTGCGCGAGGGCATCAAGAGCTTCACCAACTGGCCGACCATCCCGCAGCTCTACGTGAAGGGCGAATTCGTCGGCGGCTGCGACATCGTGACTGAGATGTTCCAGTCCGGCGAACTGGCCGAGCTGATGGAAAAGAACGGCGTCCCCGCGAAGGCAGGGTAGCAGACTCCCACCCCCGCCACGCTTCTCCCTCCCCCGCAATGCGGGGGAGGGAGAGGGAGTGCGGGGGAGATCGAAGCGGCCCGCGAAACCGCGCCGCAAAGACTGAAACGCGGCGACGTGCCATGCTCCTCGGCGAAACGAGGACCGCATGGCCGAACCAGGTGACCGGCGCCCGATCGCGGCGCGAGAACTTGCCATCACGCAACGCCTCGCCGGCGCGCTGATCGCGCGTGGCGCCTCGGCGGATGGCATCTCCCTCGCCGGGATGGGGGCCGGCCTCGTCGCCGGCCTCGCGCTCGCCGCCACCGCCTGGGTCGCCACCGACTGGCCGCTCTGGCTGCTCGGCGCGCTCTGCATCCAGCTTCGCCTGCTCGCCAACATGCTGGACGGGATGGTCGCCGTCGGGCGCGGCATCGCCTCCCCGGCGGGCGAGCTGTTCAACGAGGTGCCGGATCGCGTCAGCGACACCGCCGCGCTGATCGGCCTCGGCATCGCCGCGGAGTCGCTGGCGCTCGGCTGCGGCGCGGCGCTGGCGGCGATGCTGACCGCCTATGTGCGCGCCGTCGGCAAGGCAGCCGGCGCGCCGAGCGACTTCCGCGGGCCGATGGCCAAGCAGCAGCGGATGTTCCTCGTCACCGTCGTGGCGCTGCTCTGCGCGCTGGCGCCCGGCGGCTGGACGGCCGGCCTGCCCGGGCTCACGCTCTGGGTGATCCTCGCGCTGTCGCTCGCCACCGCATGGCGCCGGCTCGCCGGCACGTTTGCGCATCTGAGGGCCGACCGGTGAGCACGGCCTTCGCCCACCCCGTCACCGTCTGGATCGTCGCCGCGACGGTGGGCGTGGTCGTCGCCGCGGCGCTGGTGATCGGCGGGCTGACGCTCGCGGGCCGCGGCACGCCCGCCTTCCGGCGCGAGCTCTGGCTCCGCCTCGGCTCCTGGTGCCTGCTGCTGCCGCTGATGTTCCTCCCCGTCCTCGCCGGGCGGGAATGGACGATCGGCGCGGTGCTGCTGCTCTCGCTGCTCTGCTACCGCGAATATGCGCGTGCCACGGGGCTGTTCCGGGAGCGCGTGCTCTCGGCCTTCGTCGTGTTCGGCATCCTCTTCGCGAGCTTCGCCGCGCTCGACAACTGGTATGCCTTCTTCGTGGCGCTCTGGACGCTGAGTGTGACGGTGCTCGCGGTCGCGACCATCCCGCTCGACCGGCCTGCCGGCTATGTGCAGCGCGTCGGGCTCGCGGTGCTGGGCTACATGCTGTTCGGCGCCGGGCTCGCGCATCTCGGCTTCATGGCGAACGATCCCGGCTACCGGCCGCTGCTGCTCCTGTTGATGACAGCGGTGGCGCTGAACGACGTCGCCGCCTTCACCTGCGGCAAGCTGATCGGCGGCCGCAAGCTCGCGCCGAACACCAGCCCGAACAAGACGCTCTCCGGCTCGCTCGGCGCGGTGGTGGTGACGAGCACGGTGGTCGCGCTGATCGGCGCGAAGCTGTTCGAGGGCACGCCGATGGCCGCCCCCCATTGGCTGATCCTGCTCGGGCTGCTCGTCAGCATCGGCGGGCAGCTCGGCGACCTGATGCTGTCCTCGATCAAGCGCGACATCGGCATCAAGGACATGGGCGCGGTGCTGCCCGGCCATGGCGGCATCCTCGATCGCTACAACTCGCTGCTGCTGGTCTCGCCGGTGGTGTTCCACCTGGTGCACTACCTGAACGGCATCGCGATGGGCACGGTGCCGCGGCTCATCACCGGGCCGGGCTGATGGACTGGCAGCTCAAGCCCGCGCGCGACATCGGCCTCGCCCCCGGCGAGCGGCTGCGGAGCCTGGCGCGGGAGCGCGGGCTGGTCGGGCTCGCGCTCAACGCGCTGTGGCGCGGGCTGCTGCGCTTGTATCTCCGCGTCGTCCACCGGCTGGAGGTGACGGGGCGCGAGAACCTGCCCCCGCCGCCCTTCCTGCTGGTCGCCAACCACACGAGCCACCTCGATGCGCTGGTGCTCGCCGCCTCGCTGCGCGGGGAGGCCGCGCGGTCGGCGCATGCGCTGGCCGCCGGGGAGGTGTTCTTCGGCTCCGCCGCCGGCGCCGCCTTCGCCGCCTATGCGATCAACGCCTTCCCGGTCTGGCGCGGCCGGACGAAGCGGGGGGAGCTGCACTTGCTGCGGACCCGGCTGGTCGAGGACCGGCTCGTCTACATCCTCTTCCCCGAGGGCACGCGCAGTCGCACCGGCGCGATGGCGCCCTTCCAGCCGGGACTCGGGACGCTGGTGGCCGGCAGCGGCGTGCCGGTGGTGCCCTGCTGGATCGAGGGCGCGCATGCCGCCTGGCCGCCGCAGCGGCGCTGGCCGCGACCGGGGCGGCTGGCCTTGCGGATCGGCGCGCCGATCGCGACTGCGGGGCTGGATCGCGAGGGCGTGACGGCGGCGGCGGAGGCGGCTGTTCGAAGGCTGTCAAATTCACATGACAGCCACGATGGGAGGGTGTAAGGAGTTCTTGACAGCCTGATCCGTGACGGCCACTTCCCCAACGCCACGCCGGGTTGTCACGCTCGACCCGCGGCGGGCGATAATGCCGCGGGGGTTTTCCTCCCTTCAACCTTTGCCCGGCCGGCGGCGACGCCGGCCGGGCCCTTGTGGTTGAAGGCCGATCTCGTCAGCGCGAGTAGAACTCGACCACCAGGTTCGGCTCCATCTGCACCGGGTAGGGCACGTCGGAGAGCTTCGGCGCGCGCAGCACGCGGCCGCGCATCGCGCGGTGGTCCACCTCGATGTATTCCGGCACGTCCCGCTCGGCGGACTGCGCGGCATCGAGCAGCGCGGTCATCTGCTTCGACTTCTCCTTCACCTCGATCACGTCGGTGTCCTTGACGAGGTAGGAGGGGATGTTGAGCCGCTTGCCGTTGACCGTGACATGGCCGTGGTTCACGAACTGCCGCGCCGCGAAAGGCGTGACGGCGAACTTCATGCGATAGATCACCGTGTCCAGCCGCCGCTCCAGCAGCTCGATCAGGTTTTCGGAGGTGTCGCCCTTACGGCGCACCGCTTCCTCATAATACTTGCGGAACTGCTTCTCGCCGATGTTGCCGTAGTAGCCCTTGAGCTTCTGCTTGGCCATCAGCTGCACGCCGTAGTCGGTCGGCTTCTGCTTGCGGCGCTGGCCGTGCTGGCCGGGGCCGTATTCGCGCTTCGCGATGGGGGATTTCGCACGGCCCCAGAGATTGACGCCGAGGCGGCGATTGATCTTGTACTTGGATTCGGCGCGCTTGCTCATGCGCTGCACCCGCCGGGCCTTGCGGCGCCGGTCCTTCTTCGATGGGCGTGTCGCCCTGGTTTGTCCCGGTAGTCCCCCGGCCCGAAGGCCGGCGGCGGGCGCAGGGCTTGCTCGGTGCCACCGATTGACGCCCTCGGCGCAAAACGCCTCGGACGAACGGGGGCACGCCCTGTCCGCGTTCCCGGAAGTGCGGGGGCTATAGGCGCGGCGGCCCGCGCTTGTCAAACCAGGGGCGCAATCCTAATCCTTGCGCATGGTCACGCGCGAAGAGATTCTGGTTCTCGGCCTCACCGCCGGCGTGCTCGGCAGCCTCGTCGGCGGCATGATGCTCGGGATCGGCATGGGGCTCGTGATCGGCGGCCAGCATCTCGGCTGGCTCCTCCTGTTGCCCGCCGCGCCGGTCTCGGGGATCCTCGGCTATGTGCTGGCGCGACGCCTGGCGCGGAAGCTTGGTTGAGAAGGGCGGCGCATGAGTCGCCAGGGGCTCGGGAGGCTGCTGATCGTCCTCGGCTTCGCCGCGGCGCTCGCCACCGCCTGGGCGACCCAGGATCCGGCCCGTTTTGCCGCCTGGACCGGCGCGTTCCTGCCGCCGCCGGCGCTCGCCCTCGTCGCACTCGGCTTCGGCCTGGCAGGCGCGATGCTGGTCCGCCAGGCGCGCGAGGCCGTGCCCCCCCGGACGGCGCCGAAGCCGCAGGAGCCTGGCCCGGCCCGCCCGGTCATCGAGCCGGATGCCGGGGTGGAAACCATCCGTCGCCGCCTGCGCGAGGCAGAGAAGAAGGAGTAGTGGCTACTCCGGCTGGATGCCGGCCGCCGTGATCAGCCGCCGCTTGTAGGCGAGATCCTCCTGCAGGAAGGCCGCCGTCGCTTCCGGCGTCCGGGCATGCAGCGTGAAGCCGGCGGCGTCCACGAAGCGGGCGCGGAGCGCCGGCTCGCGGATCGCCGCGGCGAGGTCCGCATGCAGCCGCGCCAGCAGCGGCGCCGGCGTCCCGCCGGGCGCGAAGACGCCGAACCAGGTGCGCGGATCGAGCTCGCCATGGCCGAGCTCCGCCAGCGTCGGCACATCCGGCAGCAGCGGGCTTCGCCCCTCCCGCCCGAGGCCGAGCGCCCGCAGCGTCCCCGCATTGAGATGCTGCGCGCCGGAGGGGATGCCGGTCAGCGTCATCTGCGCCTCGTTCTGCACCACCGCGAGCACCGCCTGCGGCAGCCCGCGATAGGGCACGTGCACCAGCTCGATCCGCTCCTTCGCCGCGAGCGCGCCGAAGGTGAGATGCGGCTGGGAGGCGTTGCCGTAGCTCGCGAAGTTCAGCGCCCCGGGCCGTGCGCGGGCGGCCGCGATCAGCCCGTCCAGCGTCGTCGCGCCGACCGAGGGATGCACCACGATCATCTGGTGCACGTCCACCAGGTGGCTGACGGGCGCGAGGTCCCGCATCGGGTCATGCGGCAGGCTGCGGATGACGAAGGGGTTCGAGGTGATCGAATTGTCCGTGGTGATCAGCAGCGTGTGTCCATCCGGCGCCGCCTTCGCCACCGCATCCGTCCCGACCACGGTCGCCCCGCCCGGCCGGTTCTCCACCACCACCGGCTGGCCCCAGGCGCCCTGCAGCCGCTCCGCCAGCGCGCGCGCCAGCGCATCGAGACCGCCGCCGGCCGTATAGGGCACGACGATCCGCACCTGGCGCGTCGGGAAGCCCGCCTGCGCCCGCGCCGCTCCGGGCAGGAGGAGCGGGGCGGCCAACAGGCTGCGGCGGCGGATCATGCGGGCACTCCCTCGATATGGTCGCGGATCAGCCGCAGCGTGCGGTCCGGCGCCTCGATCTCCGGCAGGTGGCCGGTCTTGTCGAGCGTCGCGAAGCGCCCGCCCGGTATCGCCTCGGCGATGGCGCGGCCGACCTGGAGCGGGTTGATATTGTCCGAATCGCCCGTGACGCAGACCGTGCGGCAGGTGATGCGCGGGCAGAAATCCTCGACCACGTCCACCGCATCGGTGCAGCGCGCCGCCTGGAGGTAGCCCCGCGCCTCGGTCGCCGCGACCATGTTGCGCACCAGCGCGCGCACCGTCTCATGCGTGCCGGAGGCCACGAGCGCATCGGCCCGGTTCCGCGCCAGGATGAGCCCGCCCTCCGCGATCGACTCCGTCCGCATCGCCAGCATCCGCGCCCGTTCCGCCTTGCCCTTCCAGCGCTGCCCGCGCGAGGCGCCGAGCAGCACCAGGCTCGCGACGCGCCCCGGATGCCGCGCCGCGAGGCAGGCGCCGAGCATCGAGCCGAAGGAGGAGCCGACGACATGCACCGCCCCCTTCACCCCCATCGCGTCCAGGAAGGCCACCGCCGCCTCGGCATACTGCCCGGGCGTCGGGTCGTCGGCGGCGAAGGGGTCGGAGAGCAGGTAGCCTGGCGCGTTCCAGGCGATCACCCGGTATTCGTTGGACAGCCCCGAGAGCAGGAAGCGGAAGCCGATCGAATTGGCGCCGATCCCGTGCATCAGCAGGATGGTGCGCCGGCTGCGCGCCTCCCCGGCCTCCATGCAGCTCATCCGCGGCCCGGCAAGGCCAAGCGCCGCGTCGTCGAGCCCGACGAAGCTCAGATCGGGCAGGGGCCGGATGGGGGTCCCGTCCGGATGGCTCATCCTTCGCTCTCCCAGGGCACCGGCGGCGCCTCGCCGGCGAATCGCCCGCGCACCATGCGGCCGCGCGCGAGTTCCGTCACCACGCCATGCAGCGTGCGGAGCTCCTGTTCCGTCACCTCGCCGCGCTCGAACCAGTGGCGGAGGTTCCGCACCATGCCCGGCCGCTTCGGCGGGTTGTGCAGGAAGCCCGCGGCGTCGAGCTCCGCCACCAGCCGATCGAGGAAATGCTCCAGCTCCCCCTTGGTCGCCGGGCGCGTCGCATGGGTCTGGAGCTGGCGCGGCGGCGTGGTCTCGGCCGCCATCCACCATTCATAGGCGAGGATCATCACCGCCTGCGCCAGGTTCAGCGAGGCATGCTCCGGGTTCAGCGGGTAGCGCACCAGCGTGTCGCAATGCGCGAGGTCGTCGGCCTCCAGCCCCGCCCGTTCCGGCCCGAACAGCACCGCGACGCGGAGCTCGCGCGCGTTCACCGCGCGCAGCTCCGCCGCCGCCGCGCGCGCATCGAGCAGCGGCGTGATCACATGCCGCGGCCGCGGACAGGTGCCGAGCACCCGATGGCAGTCGGCCACTGCCGCGCGGATATCGGGAAACACCGCCGCGCGGTCGAGGATCACATCGGCACCCGAGGCCGCCGGATAGGCGGCTTCCTGCGGCCAGCCGTCGCGGGGGGCCACCAGGCGCAGGTGGAACAGCCCGCCATTGGCCATGGCGCGCGCCGTGGCGCCGATGTTCTGCGCCATCTGCGGCCGGACGAGCACGACGACCGGGCTTTCGCCCGGCGGCGGGGTGAGATCCGCGCGCCCGTCCCGCCGCCCGCCGGTCATCGCGCGGGTCGGGCGAGGAAGGCGCGCAGCTCCGCGATCTCCGTCTCCTGCGCGCGGATGATCTCCTCCGCGAGCCGGCGCATCGCCGGGTCGGTGCCGTGGCGAAGCTGGATGCGCGCCATCTCGATGGCGCCCTGGTGGTGCGGGATCATGGCGGCGGCGAAATCACGGTCGGCATTGCCCGTGTAGCGGATATCCATGTCGCGGTGCATCCGCGCATTGGCGGCGCGGAATTCCCGCGTCGAGGCCGGCTCGTTCGCGCCGGCGCGCGCCCCGTGCCCGCCATGCCCCTGCTGGGCGAAGGCGGGCGCGGCGAGGCCAAGGATCAGGGCGGCGAGCAGGGCAGGGCGGGTCATGGCGGTGGTCTCCGTGGTTGCGCACCACGGCAGGGGACGACCTTCCCGCATGGGAAGGTCAAGCGGCCGGCCCCGCTTCCCGCGTGCGCGTGCGGAGCGTGACGAATTCCTCCGCCGCCGTCGGGTGGATGCCGATGGTGCGGTCGAAATCCTGCTTGGTCGCGCCCATCACCACCGCGATGCCGATGCCCTGCATGATCTCGGGCGCGTCCTCGCCCAGCATATGCGCGCCGAGCACGCGCTGGCTCGCCTGGTCCACCACGAGCTTCATCACCGTCTTGCGACCCTCGCGCTTGCTGATCGTGTGGCGCATGGGGGTGAATCGCGTGAGGTAGATGTCCACCTTCCCGCGCGCCGCCGCCTCCGTCTCGGTCAGGCCGACGCTGGCCACGGGCGGCGAGGAGAAGACAGCGGAGGGCACGTTCTCGTAGCTCGCCCGGCGCGGCCGGTTGCCGAACAGCGTGTCGGCCAGCGCATGGCCGGTGGCGGTGGCCATCGGGGTGAGGTTCACGCGGTCGATCACATCGCCGAGGGCGAAGATGTGGGGCTGGCTGGTCGCATGCGCCTCGTCCACGATCACCGCGCCGTCCGGCGTGGCCCGCACGCCGGCCGCTTCGAGCCCGAGTCCCCTGGTGTTCGGCGCGCGGCCGGTGGCGAAGAACACCGCATCCACCTCCCGCACGAAGCCGGTGGAAAGGCCGAGCAGCAGCTCGTCGCCGGCGCGGGTGATGCGGGTCGGCGTGACATCGGGGTTGAGGCGGATGCCCTGCGCGGTCATCGCCTCGGCGAGTGCTGCGCGCATGTCCTCGTCGAAGCCTCGCAGCGGCAGCGGCGCGCGATAGACGAGGTCCACCTCCGCGCCGAGGCCGCGCAGCAGCCCCGCGAATTCCACCGCGATGTAGCCCGAGCCGAGGATCGCCACCCGCCGCGGCATCGCGCCCAGCGTGAACAGGTCGTCGGAGATGAGGCCGAGCTCCGCACCCGGGATCGGCAGGCGCGTCGCCGTGCCGCCGGTGGCGATCAGGATGCGCTCGGCGGTGACGCGCTTGTCGCCGATGGCGATGGTGTGCGCGTCGAGGAAGGTGGCCCGGCCCCAGAAGGTGGTGGCGCCGGCGCCCTGCAGCAGCCGGTCGTAGATGCCGGACAGCCGCGTCACCTCCGCATCGCGCGCCGCGGCAAGCTTGCGCCAGTCATGGCCGTGGGTGGTGATCTCCCAGCCGAAGGCGGCGGCATCGGCCGCCCATTGGCCGTATTCGGCGGCGTTCACCATGATCTTCTTCGGCACGCAGCCGACATTGACGCAGGTGCCGCCCCAGAAGCGTTCCTCCGCGATGCCGACGCGCGCGCCATGGGTGGCCGCGATCCGCGCGCAGCGCACCCCGGCCGAGCCGCCGCCGATGACGAAAAGGTCGAAGTCGTAGGTCATGCCGCAGCCATCCGCGCAGAGGCCCTCTCCACCCGCAGGGCGAAGAGGGTTGGGTGAGGGGGGCGGGCCGGAAGGCGAACCAGCGCCTTTGCCGGAGCGTTCCCCCCCACCCACTCCCCCATAAGTGGGGGAGAGGGCCTTGGGCGTCCAGCGTCAGGCGCCGATCCCGCCCAGCGCCAGGTACTTCACCTCGAGATAATCCTCGATCCCGTATTTGCTCCCCTCGCGCCCGAGCCCGCTTTCCTTAACGCCGCCGAAGGGCGCGACCTCGGTGGAGATGATTCCTTCGTTGATGCCGATGATGCCGCTCTCCAGCGCCTCCGCCACGCGGAAGATGCGGCCGATGTCGCGGGCGTAGAAATAGGCGGCGAGGCCGAACTCGGAATCGTTCGCCATCGCCACCGCCTCCTCCTCGGTCCTGAAGCGGATCAGCGGCGCGACGGGGCCGAAGGTCTCCTCGCGGAAGGCCAGCGCCGCCTTCGGCACGTTCACGAGCACGGTCGGCTCGAAGAAGTTTCCGCCCTTCGCGTGGCGCTTCCCGCCGGTGAGCACGCTCGCACCCTTCGCCACCGCGTCGGCGATGTGCTCCTCCACCTTCGCCACCGCCTCGGCATTGATCAGCGGGCCCTGGGTCACGCCCGGCTCCATTCCGTTGCCGACCTTGAGCGCCTCCACCGCCGCCTTCAGCTTGGCTGCGAAGGCGTCGTACACCCCGTCCTGCACCAGGATGCGGTTGGCGCAGACGCAGGTCTGGCCGGTGTTGCGATACTTGCTCGCCATCGCGCCCTGCACGGCGGCATCCAGGTCCGCATCGTCGAAGACGATGAAGGGCGCGTTGCCGCCGAGTTCCATCGAGGTCTTCTTGATGGTCTTCGCGCATTGCGCGAGCAGCAGCCGGCCCACTTCCGTGGAGCCCGTGAAGCTGAATTTTCGCACCAGCGGATTGGCGGTCAGCTCCCCGCCCGTCTCGCCACTCGGCCCGGTGATGATGTTGCACACGCCGGGCGGCATGCCCGCGCGTTCCGCCAGCACGCCAATCGCCAGCGCGCTGAACGGCGTCTGCGAGGCCGGGCGGATCACGCCGGTGCAGCCCGCGGCCCAGCCCGGTCCGGCCTTGCGGGTGATCATGGCCGCCGGGAAGTTCCAGGGCGTGATGGCGGCGAAGACGCCGATCGGCTCCTTCAGCACCAGGATGCGCCGGCCCTTCGCATTCTGCGGGATGGTGTCGCCGTAGATGCGCTTGCCTTCCTCGGCGAACCACTCGATGAAGCTGGCGGCATAGGCGATCTCGCCCTTGCTCTCGGCCAGCGGCTTGCCCTGCTCCGCCGTCATGATCGCGGCGAGGTCATCCGCGTTCGCGAGCATCAGGTCGTTGAGCTTCCGCAGGATCGCGGCGCGTTCCTTCGCCAGCATCGCGCGCCATCCGGCGAAGGCGGCCTGCGCGGCCTCGATCGCCTGGCGCGTCTCGGCCTGCGACATGGAGGGCACCTGGCCGATCACCTCGCCCGTCGCGGGGTTGCGCACCGCGAGCGTCCGCCCGCTTGCCGCCTGCACCCATTTGCCGCCGATCAGGTTGGCCTGGCGGAACAGCTCCGGGTCCTTGAGCGGGAGCTTCGCGACGGCGTCGAGCATGGCGGTGTCCTCCTTGCGCTTTCGCGCAGTGTAGGACACCGCCCGCCCGGTCAGAAGATGCGGGAGACGTCCATCCCGAGCGCCATGGCGCCCGCATAGCGCGCCTGCGGCCCGGCCTGGAGCGGGTGGTAGCGCGCGCCCTGGATGTCGCGGAACAGCCGCTCCAGCCCCGCACCGCGCTGGAAGGCCGCGCCGCCGGCGAGTTCCATCGCCAGCTCCACGGTGCGGATCGCGTTCTCCGCCACCAGCGCCTTGCCCGTCATCACCTGGTTCACGCTCTCGGCACTCGGCGCGTTCCGCTCCACCGCGGCCAGCATGTGCTCATGCGCGAGACGCGCGGCGCAGAGCGCGTTCTCCATGCGACCCGCCAGGCTCACCAGGTCCTCGGTCGCCATCCGGCGCTTCGCGATCGAAAGCGCCTGGTTCCGCGCCGCCTCGGCGACGCCGAGATAGACGGCATAGACCAGCGGGAAGGCCAGCGTCGTGATGACGTGGAACAGCGGGTGCCACTCGCCCGCCTTGCGCTTCAGCGCCACCCCCGCATCGGGGATGAACAGCCCCTCGATCGCGATGTCGTGCGAGCCGGTGCCGCGCATGCCGAGTGCGCGCCAATTGTCCATCACCTTCACTTCCGGCGCCTTCATGTTCACGCCGAAATGCAGGACGCTGTCGCCCGCCTCCTCCTTCAGCACCGCCCCCGTCATCAGCAGGTCGCCCATCGGCGCGCCGGAGGCGAAGCCCTTGCGCGCGGTGATGCGGTAGCCGCCCTCCACCTTCTCGGCCGTGCCCGATCCGGGCAGCCAGTCCGACCCGCCGGAGGAAAGCAGGATGATCCGCTCCGCCGCGATGCGCTTCAGCAGCGGCTCCATCGCCGCCACCTTCTGGTGCCGCCAGCGCCAGGCGGGGATCGCGACCTGGTGCGTGTGCATCGAGAAGGCGAGCGCGGTGGCCGGGCAGCCCTGCGCGAGCGTGCGCAGCATGGCGGCCAGGTCCCGCACATCCGCGCCGCCGCCGCCGAGCTCGGCCGGCACGCCGGCCTCGACCAGCCCGGCCTGCTTGAGCAGCGCGTAGTTGTCGCCGACGAAACGGTCCGCCGCGTCATGGTCCGGCGCGGCCGAGAACAGGGCGGGGATCAGCCCTTCGGCGCGCTGCGCCGGCGAGCGGGCGGTGTCGTTGGCCGCCGGAGCGGCCGAGGCGATATGCGTGTCCATGGTCGTGCGCTCCCTTGCGTGTCGGATCAGCATCGTGGCGGAAAGGGCTAAGGCGCCGCGGTTTCGCCGTTGTGTCGCGGGCGCGTGGAAACGGGTTTCACGTGTGACGGTGGGTCGGCATGGCTCCCGCTGCGTTCCATGGGGGAACGCTGTCACCTTGCGGCGTGGCGCGGCTAGTTCAGGAAATGAACTTGCTTGTACCGGCCCCGAGAGGGAATGCTGCGCCTCTCCGTCGGAGGCGCCCATGGATAACCGCGGCTACGGCCAGTTCTGCCCCGTCTCCATGGCGGCGGAGATCCTGTGTTCCCGCTGGACCGTGCTCGTCGTGCGGGAACTGCTCTGCGGCTCCACGCGGTTCAACGACATCCGGCGCGGCGTGCCGCGGATGTCGCCGGCGCTGCTCTCGAAGCGGCTGAAGGAACTGGAGGCGGGCGGCGTGATCCGGGCGACGCCGAACGCGCGCGGCGTCGTGGAGTATCACCTGACGGCGGCGGGCGAGGAGTTGCGGCCGCTCGTCCTCGGCATGGGCGCCTGGGCGCAGCGCTGGGTCGAATCGCAGCTCACGCTGCGGAACCTCGATCCCTCGCTGCTGATGTGGGACATCCGGCGCAACCTGAAGCCGGCGCTGCTGCCGCCACGGCGCTGCACGATACACTTTCAGTATCCCGAATTGCCCGAAAAGCACCGGGACCATTGGCTGGTGGTCGAGGACGGTACCGTGGATCTCTGCCACTTCGACCCGGGCTTCGAGGTCGACCTGACAATCACCGGTTCGCTGCGCAGCCTGACGGCAGTCTGGATGGGGCTTGCCAATTTGCGGCAGGAAATGGCGGCCGGGCGGCTCGAGCTGATCGGCGATGCCGGGCTCGCCCGGGATGCGACGAAATGGCTCGGGCTCAGCGTCTTCGCGCCGGAGCCGCGCCGCGTGGCGTGAGCTACCGCGGCTTCCCCTTGAAGCCGCGCCCTGCCTTCACCGCCTGCCGTCCGCGCGCGATGGCGAGCGCATCGTCCGGCACGTCCTCCGTGATCACGCTGCCGGCGGCGGTGATGGCGCGCGCGCCCACGCGCACCGGCGCGACGAGGGCCGTGTCGCTGCCGATGAAGGCGCCCTCGCCGATCACCGTGCGGTGCTTGTTCACGCCGTCATAGTTGCAGGTGATCGTGCCGGCGCCGATGTTGGCGCCCGCGCCGATCTCGGCATCGCCGAGATAGCTCAGGTGGTTCGCCTTCGCGCCCTCGCCCAGCAGCGCGGCCTTGATCTCCACGAAATTGCCGACATGCGCGCGCGGGCCGATCACCGCGCCGGGGCGCAGCCGCGCGAAGGGGCCGATGATCGCGCCGCGCTTCACCACGCAGCCTTCGAGATGGCAGAAGGCGCGGATCTCGACCTCGTCCTCCACCTCGACGCCGGGGCCGAACACCACGTTCGGGCCCACCGTCACGTCGCGGCCGAGCTTCGTGTCGTGGCTGAACACCACGCTTTCGGGCTGGATCAGCGTGGCACCATCGTCCATCGCGGCACGGCGGAGGCGGCGCTGCATCTCGGCCTCCGCCTCGGCGAGCTCGGCGCGGGAATTGATGCCCCGCAGCTCCGCCTCCGCCGCCTCCACCGCCACCACGCGCACGCCCTCGGCCGCGGCGAGCGCCACCACATCGGTCAGGTAGTATTCGCCCTGCCGGTTCTCGTTCCGCACCTGGCCGAGCCAGCGGAACAGGTCCGGGCCGGCGGCGCAGACCACGCCCGCGTTGCAGAGCCCGATCGCGCGCTCCGCCTCGGTCGCGTCGGCATGTTCCACGATGCGCGTCACCGCGCCCGTCGCGTCCGTCACCACCCGGCCATACTTCCCCGGATCGGCCGGCCGCATCGCGAGCAGCACCAGCCCCGCCCCGGCCCGCGCCGCGCGCAGCCTTCGCAGCGTCTCCGCGCCGATCAGCGGGTTGTCGGCATAGAGCACCGCGACATCGCCCTCGAACCCCGCGAGCAGCGGCTCCGCCTGGCGCGCCGCATGGCCGGTGCCGAGGCGCTGTTCCTGCACCACGGTCGGGTGCGGCGCCGCCGCCTGCTCCAGCGCCGGCATGCCGGGCCCGACCACCACCACGGCGCGGTCGAAAACCTGCTCCACCGCGGCGAGCAGATGGCGGATCATCGGCCGCCCCGCGATCGGGTGCAGCGTCTTGGGCAGGGCCGAGCGCATGCGGGTGCCGTGCCCGGCGGCGAGCAGGATGGCGGCGGCGGTCATCCCCTTCGCGTAATCCGCCCCGTTGCGCGCGGCAAGCGGGCGTCCTATGCGCGCCCCTTCGCGTTTCGGCGCCCTGGGGCAGGATTGATGAAGCTCGCTGTCTTCGACCTCGACGGGACGCTGGTGGACAGCGCCCCCGACATCCACGCCCCGCTCGACCGCCTGATGGCCGCCCGCGGCCTGCCCGGCTTCACCCGGCAGGAGGTGATCGGCTTCATCGGCGATGGCATCCCCGCCCTGATCGCCAAGGCCTTCCGCGCCCGCGGGCGGGAGCCGGATGCCGCGGCACTCGCCGACTACAGCGCCGACTACGCCGCGGCGCCCGCCGTCGAGACCCGCCCCTTCCCCGGCATCCCGGAGGCGCTCGACGCGCTTGAGGCCGAGGGCTGGCGGATGGCCGTCTGCACCAACAAGCCCGAAGGCGCGGCGCGCGACCTGCTCGCGGCGCTCGGCCTCGCGCATCGCTTCGCCGCGATCGGCGGCGGCGACAGCTTCCCGGTCCGCAAGCCCGATCCGGGCCATCTGCGCGCCACCATCGAGGCCGCCGGCGGGGCGGCGCGCGGCGCCGTGATGGTCGGCGACCACCGCAACGATGTCCGCGCCGCGCGGGGGGCGGGCATCCCCTGCCTCTTCGTCGGCTGGGGCTACGGGCCTCTGGCGATGGCGGAAGGTGTCCCGGTGGTCACCCGGCCGGCGGCGCTACCGGCGGATCTGGACGCTCTCCTGGAGCGGCTCGGCGCGTAGCAGGATCACCGTCGCGGTCCCGAACCAGCGCGTCGGGATGTCGAGCCGGACGGGAATGGCCGGCGCCCCGGCATAGGGGCTGGCGAGCCAGGCGGTGCCGCGCTGCGTCTCGGCCGCCTCGGCGCGGTCCTGGTCGCGGCGGAAGCCCGCGAGCTGCCGGCCCTCGAAGTCGCAGCGCAGCGCGGCACCGGACCAGCTGCCGCGCCAGCGCGGGATCGTCTCCCACCCCCGGCTGCGGGCCGCGTATTCGCTGACTCGCCTTCCGTCGAAGACCTGCGCGCCGATGTCGCAATGCCGTTCCGCGCCGACGCGGCGCACCAGCGTCGCCACCGCGGAGAGCACATCCGTCGTGCCGCGCACCATCGCGGGCGGCACCGGCTCGCGCTCGGTGGTCTCGGGCGGGGTGAGGTCCAGCACGCGGGGCTGGTTTTCCTGCCAGTCGAGCGCGATTCGCCGCTGGTTGCCGCGCCAGGTGCCCTCCGACAGGTAGCGCGCGGGCCGCGCGGCCGCCCCCTCCCACCCGCCTTCGACGCGGGAGACCTGTTGGCCCGAGACGAAGGTGGCGGCAAGGCCGCGGGTGCGCAGCCGGGTCTCCACGTCATAGGCGTCGAGGCCCAGGGTGAAGCGCGCCTCGACCTCGAGGATCACCATGCCGGCGGCATGGACCTCATAGGTGGCGCGCAGCGATTGCGCGGGGGCCGCGAACGGCAACAGGACGAGGATGAGGCTGAGGAGGCGGCGCACATCTAACGATATCGGCGAGCCGTTCGGGCGGGCAAGGTGCAGGGGCAAGGGCGGCAGGCACGGGGTCGGCAGTCGGCGGCCCACTTTTCCGGAACGGCTTCAAGGCATACCGCTTCAATCTTGGTTACCGGTTGACGGAATATATCGGGAAAGCTATTTTTTCGATGTCAATCAGAATTAGGTTTGTTCCCCGATGACAGCGCAGCAGCCCACGTCAGACAGGCTCTTGCTCAACATCATTCCGACCATTGCCAAGTTCGAGCCGGTGCGAGCCTTGGAATTGGTTGACACGCATGCATATCTCATGGACAAACTGCAGAATAGAGTCATCAATTCAGTTTATCTCATACCAAGCGCACAAACTTCTGACTCTTGGGGTTGAGCCGACGCGGGTGGTC